>WNGP01007292.1_pt1 | contig 17394 bp, 16 predicted proteins | sample 5407671 | NCBI WGS metagenome assembly WNGP01 (sample SAMN13153381, study PRJNA577476) | soil metagenome | isolation source: 40 cm soil or saprolite under Garry oak tree replicate 2 | place: USA:California | collected 2016-06-15 | reverse complement strand
CACGCTTCCACCTTTTTCAGCGAGAACGTCTCCCTGGACGGTTCCCGCGCTGATCTGCGATTGTCCCCACCCCGGCGAGGCCAGCCCCAGCTCAAGTGTCAAGACACAAAACGCACACAACAATTTTTTCATTTTCTCTCCCCCAGACATCACACCCCCCCCATTCGCACGAGCCCTGGAATTCCCCAGAAGGTTGAGGCGGCTCGCAAGAACGAATACTGCGAGGGAGTTTATGCTGGGACGGTCCAAAAGCACAAGAGCGGCGCCTGTGGAAACCTCCAGCCTTGAACCAAGTCTTGGATGCAATTCATCGGTTTACGGAAAGGCACCATGGATCTTGAAGGATGGCGGAGCGCAAGGTCAGCTACAATCGCGGCCCGTGGAAACAATTCTCGACGTGAACGAGGTTGCTGTGGTGAGCGTGACGTCCTCGATCCAGGAGTGTGGCTTCCGCCGGAACAAATGCATCTGCGAGTGTCCAATAATGAACAACTTCTTTTCCTATGATAAAACCGTTTGGGTCGCATCGCGGATCTAATACATTGAATAAAGATCCGAAGAAGGGTGAGACCAGTCGTAGAGTCAAAACCATGGGCCTGGCTGGAATGGATACGAAGGTTGGGAAACGAAGCTGCTGGGTGGGTTCTTGTGGAAGCGCCGGGATTACTACATTGGGTCACCAGTCTCTCTGCCTGAACCACTTCCTGATACGTTGTTATGAAAGGCTTGACGGCCTTGATCCACGGGCCCGCAAGTTCAGCGCTGAACCCGTCGACGTGGTCTCGATGCGAGCCTTCATCGAGGAATGCTCGCGAAAGGCGCTCGACGTTAGCTTGCAGTCTCAGAACCTGAGCAATCTCCAGCGCGGACGCTTACTTGACATTTTACTCTGGGCCGGTGAACTGTTCCTGTTGTTGCGGGCCCCACGCCTCACGCTCGCCCAATCCATAGCTTCCTCTGGAGGCCGGCCTGCGGCCCGCGCGGCTTCTCCGAATCTCTGAGTTTCTCAATTTTCCGATTCTGTTTTCCTAAGGTAAACAAAAACGAATCGGTTTTTCAACATTCGCGCTGCGCTGCATCGGCTTGGGCGTGACTCCGCTGGTCTCCAGGTATACGACCCCCAAAGAGCCTATATTTTTCCAAGCGTGGGCATCCCTTATGCGATGAGCTGGAAACGGTCTAAGGAAAGGCGGGGTTTCTTGCGCCCAGTCTGCTGGTCCGAGCACATGGCGCAACCATTTTGCGGTCTGGGCGAAGTAATAATCCTTTTCTGGGAGGGCGACGATGAGAATAGGAATGGTTGCAATTCTGGTTTTCGCGACGACGATGAGCGTTCAGGCCAAAGACGCGCCGGCCTATGAAAAGGGCGTGCTGATTCAAATGGAATCCTCGTCTTGCGGTTACGCCGAAAAAGATGGCAAGACCATCGCGGGCGAAATCTTTGGAACGGATGGCCAGCACAAGAACACCAAGGTAGTAATGTGCCAGGAATACGTGTTGCAGACGGAGCGGGTCACCTATCGGATCAGGCCGAAAGACGATAAACATCCCGTCCTCTTGCCGGTAGGCGAAACCGCTCAATTCCGGATTCACAAGGACAAGTTGCTGCTTCGAGTTCCCGAAGCTGACGGCAAAGAGCGCGAATATTCTGTTCTTTCTATGACTCCTCGATCGGATGTCGCGTTGGCAAGCAAGCCGTCGGCGCGAGGAGAAATTCGCTAGCCACTGAAGGCCAAGCGCGAGTCAATCATAAATAGATGTCCTCGCCGAACTGGCGGTGTTCGGCACAAGTGTGGGATTGCGAGGATTTCCCCTCCTGAATTCCTGCAATCCCCCACTTGGATTTAACTCTGGCATCCAGTTTTACATTCTTTTCCAGACTCCGAAGAATCTCCGCACTACACCTTCCCTGAAGTCTGACGCAACTTTCCACTAATCTGAGAGAATTACCCTTGGCGCGCGACAGATGACGTTTGTCTTGTCCGCTCCAGGATCCTGCCGCAACATGGATCGAAGTGAGGGATGGGCCAAAACCGGCCCGGCGAATGGCATCCGTTCTTGAAATCCGGGATCTTCACGTTTCGTACCGCTCGCGCGAGGGAGTCCTCTGCCCGGCGTTAAACGGCGTCAGTTTTGGACTCCTTCCCGGCGAAATATTGGGTGTCCTTGGCGAATCCGGATCAGGCAAAAGCACACTCGCCGTATCGCTTGTGCGGCTCCTTCCCGGAAATGGGGAGATCACTCGCGGGGCTGTCCACTTTGAAGGGAAGGATCTTCTGCAGGCCAAGCTTGAGGAACTGCAACAAATCCGTGGCCGGCGCATTTCGCTGATTTTCCAAGAGCCATCTCTTGCGCTCCATCCAACCATGCGCGCCGGCGAACAGGTTCGCCAAGTGCTGGCCGCGCACAGTTCCCAGGGAAAAAGCGGGCTGAACGAAGGGACGCGTCAAGTTTTCGCAGAGGTCTTTCCTGAAGAGGTGGACCGCATTTCACGCTCCTATCCGCACCAGCTGAGTGGCGGACAACGCCAACGCGTGCTGATCGCGCAAGCGATCGTCTGCGGCCCTTCCGTGGTGATTGCCGATGAGCCGACCGCGTCGCTCGACCCCGCGACACAAATGGAAATTCTCGGAGTGTTTCGAACACTCAGGGAAAGGCTGGGTCTCGCGATGATCTTCATCACCCACAACCCCGCCCTGCTCTCCGGCTTTGCCGATCGTGTGATGGTGCTTTACGGCGGCCAGGTCGTCGAATGTGGTCCGGCCGAAACCGTACTCGCGTCGCCCCGGCATCCCTACACAAAAGCATTGTTCCAGTCCATTCCGGCGGTTTCCAATGGACGTGGAAGCAGTCGTAAGACCAGGCTGCCTGTAATCCCTGGCGATTCCTCGCAGTCGTCCTTGCCCCGCGGAGGTTGTCCGTTCGAACCAAGGTGCACGGAAAGAATGGACATTTGCAGAGCGCGTGAGCCCGCACTGGTGCACTTGGGTGAGTCTCATGTAGTTTCTTGTCTTAAGTATGAAAATTGAAGCATCTGGCAGCGGCCAAAACATGCAGCCACTCTTGAAAGTAGAAAATCTCTTGAAGCGCTATGCAAAGGGGAGTCTCACTGGCGCGCGAGAAGAGCTGCTCGCTCTGGACGGCGTGTCTTTCACCATTTTTCCCGGGACTACGCTGGCAGTGGTCGGCGAATCAGGATCAGGCAAGAGCACGCTGGCGTCTTGTCTCGCCTGTCTGGAATCTCCTACGACAGGAAACATTTGGTTTGAAGGAAAAGACATCGTCAAGCTTGGGGAGCGCGCGCGCCGTCAAGTTCGCCCGCAAATCCAACTCATATTTCAAGATCCCGCAAGCTCTTTGAATCCACGATGGAGCGTGCTCGAGATACTCGTTGAGCCGTTGATTTTGCAGCGCAAATTCAAGCATGAAGAAATGAAGCAGCGCGCGAATTTCTTGCTCGTACGAGTTGGTCTTTCCCCTGACATTGTGGAGCAGCTTCCCACCGAGTTGAGCGGTGGTCAACGCCAGAGGCTGGCCATCGCTCGCGCATTGTCCCTCGAGCCTAAGCTCTTGATTCTGGATGAGGCGCTTTCGGCTCTCGATTGTTCGGTGCAGGCGCAAATCGCCAACCTCTTGATGGAACTGCAAAGCTCTCTGGGGATGACGTATTTGTTCATTACGCATGACCTGGCCATGGCCGCTTACCTGGCTGACGAGATCGCCGTTATGAATCGCGGGCGGATCGTGGAGCAAGGCCCGGCAGAAAAAATCTTGAAGCAGCCCCAGCATGAAACTACACTCCGGCTGCTCGCGGCCGTGCCGAGAATCACCCGCGCGGCGCTGCCTGCGGTGGAGCAATGATGCGCTACCTCTTGCGCCGGCTGGGTCACGCTTTTTCTCTACTTGTCGGCGTGTCCATTCTTGCCTTCCTCTTCACGGCGTTGGCCCCGGGAAACTACTTCGACGAAATGCGTTTGAACCCGCAGGTTGCCCCGGCAACAGTGGCGGCAATGCGTGCCCAATATGGTTTTGACAAGCCGCTGCTCGTCCGCTATGCGTCCTGGCTGAATTCTGTAATTCACGGCGAGATGGGATTCTCGTTTGGCTATAACAGTCCCGTTGCGCCACTTCTGCTGATGCGCGCGCGAAACACACTGCTCCTGACAATTACGGCCACGCTGCTCGCTTGGGCGATCGCTTTACCCCTGGGTGTATGGAGCGCGGAGCGTCTCGGGCGCCTGCCGGACCGTTTGCTTTCCTGGGGAACCGCGGCGCTCTTGGTAATCCCCGACTTGGCGCTTGCGTTGGGACTCCTGGTGCTTGCCGTGAGGAGTGCATGGTTTCCGACGGGAGGCATGGCTTCCGTCGATTTTGAAACTCTTTCACCTCTCAACAAGTTGCGCGATCTCGCGTTGCACATGATTCTGCCTGTGACGGCGCTCGTGCTCTCCGTATTGCCGCTGCTCGTTCGTCATGTGCGCGCAGCCGTTGCGGATGTACGCAACGCTCCGTTTCTGCTGGCTGCCGTGGGGCATGGCATCCCGAGACGCACACTCTTGTATCGCTATGCGCTTCCGGCGGCGGCGAATCCCTTGATCTCCCTTTTTGGTTTCAGCATCGGTGCATTGTTGAGCGGATCGCTCCTGATCGAAGTCGTGATGAGCTGGCCAGGACTCGGGCCGCTGTTATTGGAGGCCATCCTGGCGCGCGATCTGTACCTCGTCATCGGAGGAGTCCTGTTCTCGACGGTTTTCCTGGCCGGAGGCAATTTGCTGGCCGACTTGCTTCTTTACTGGGCCGATCCCCGAATCCGCACGGAGAGTAGCGCACGATGAGCACGCGGCGCACGTTCGCGAAATGGCTCGTCGCACTTGGCGTGCTGCATGGGATTGTGGTCTGCGCCGGTTTTCTCGCGCCTTACAATCCCGTCGAGCAGGACCGCAAAAGCCCGTATCTACCGCCCACGCGGCTTCATCTCGCGGATGCCAACGGCCATATCCACGTGCGGCCCTTTGCGTATTCTGTTAGATTGCGGGTAGGCTCGTTCGACCAATATGAGGAAGACACGACGGAGCCCCATCCCGTGAAGTTTTTCCTGAACGGGGCTCGCTACAGATTGTTGGGATTCCTGCCGTGCCGAATGCACTTTTTCGGCGCCGAAGGCACACGGATCTATCTGCTCGGCACTGATGCTTATGGCCGCGACCAGTTTTCGAGATTCCTCTTTGGTGGACAGGTATCGCTACTTGCCGGCCTTCTAGGCGCAGGGCTCACATTACTCCTCGGCTTGTGCGTTGGTGCGGTGGCAGGCTACTATGGCGGTTGGAGAGACAGCGTGCTCATGCGCTTCGCTGAACTCTTTCTGGCGTTGCCGTGGCTGTATCTTCTTTTAGCTCTCCGCGCATTCCTGCCTCTAGCGGTCGGCCCGCTCGAGGCTTTTTTTCTGATCATCGCGGTCATAGGTGCAGTAGGCTGGGCCCGTCCGGCGCGATTCGTTCGTGGCGTCGTACTTAGCGCTAAAGAACGTGACTTCGTTCGCGCCGCGCGTGGATTCGGGGCATCAAATGGATACTTGCTCCGGCGCCACATCCTGCCGGAAACTTCTAGTGTGCTTTTGACACAGGCAGCGATTCTCATCCCACAATACGTGCTGGCGGAAATGACCCTTTCGTTTCTCGGTCTGGGAGTCCCCGAGCCGGCGCCAAGCTGGGGAAACCTTCTCTCCAGCCTGCAGCAATACAGCGTGCTGGTTTCTTATTGGTGGATGTATTTGCCCGCCCTGATCATGGTGCCGTTCTTTCTAGGATACCTGGGGCTTGCGAGTTCATTGCAGGAGCGCGGGGAGGCGTACAAGATAGAAATGAGCAGTCTCGGGAGCCTGACGTGAAAAGACCGGGAGCCAATACCCATTGCTGCTGGATCCTCTCGAGCCTGCTCCTGCCCCTTCTCGCTCTTGCCGGCCGCCATGCGGCTGCCTCTCCTCAACAGAAAAGCGCAGAAGAAGAATTACTCGTACTCCCGGGAGAAGTGGGCCGGCCCGGAGGGCGCCTCGTCATGTCGCTCCGCGGCGAACCGAAGACCTTGAATCCACTGATTACTGCTGACACGAGATCCCGCGAAGTCATCGCTGTAATGCAGGCCGACCTCGTCCATATCAACCGCGCGACGCAACTGACGGAACCTGCGCTGGCCAGGTCGTGGAAAATCTCTCCCGATGGGCTTGCATACACACTCGTTCTCCGGCAGGGGATCAAGTTTTCGGACGGGCAGCCGCTCGATGCGGACGATGTGCTCTTCACGTTCCGCGTGTATCTTGACGAAAACGTGCATGCCCCGCAGCGAGACCTCTTGATCGTTGGCGGAAAACCGATCGTTGTCCGCAAAGTTGACGCGCGTACCGTCGTGTTTCAACTGGCCAAGTCTTACGGGGTGGGCGAAAGGCTGTTCGATGGGTTGGCGATTCTGCCCCGGCATCTCCTGGAAAAACCCTACCGGGAAGGGAAGTTGGGGCAGATCGGATCCTTGGCCACGGCCGCTGATCAATGGGCGGGACTCGGGCCGTTCCGGTTGAAGGAATACGTCTCAGGGCAGCGTCTGGTCCTGGAGCGCAATCCTTATTATTGGAAATCGGATGCCAAAGGCAATCGCCTGCCTTACGTGGATGAACTCGTATTTCTATTCGTGCCGAACGCGGATGCGCAGGTCTTGAAGTTCCAATCGGGCGAAACCGATATGATCAGCCAGCTAGGCGCGGAGAATTTCTACGTGTTATCGCGACAGCAGCGCGGTTACACCATGCTGGATGCCGGACCGGGGCTCGAGTACAACTTTCTCTTTTTCAATCTAAGCGATGCCGGCGAGAAAGCGTCGCCGGAGCTGCAGCGGAAACAAAAATGGTTCCGCGAAGTGAAGTTTCGGCAGGCTGTTTCGGCCGCGGTGGACCGCGAGGCTATCGTGCGGCTTGTCTATCAGGGGCGCGGCGCGGCCCTTTGGGGACTGGTGGCGCCGGGCAACCGGCGATGGGCGAATGAAAAACTCGCTCATCCGGCGCGGTCGCTCGAGCTCGCACGCACACTCCTCAAGGAGGCAGGGTTTTCCTGGAGCAATGGTCCCCAGGGGGATTCCACGCTCTTGGATTCCGGCGGAAAACCCGTGGAATTCTCCATCCTCACGAGTTCTTCGAACGCCGACCGCGCCAAGATGGCGGCGCTCCTTCAGGACGACTTGAAGCAACTCGGGATGCGCGTTCAAGTTGTGCCGCTCGAGTCTCGCTCTCTGCTCGATCGCGTCACGCAGAGCAAGGACTACGATGCCTGTATCATGGGGATTGCCAGCTATGATGCGGACCCAAATCCGGATATCAGTGTCTGGCTATCGAGCGGCGGACTACACTTGTGGAATCCCTCGCAGGCGCATCCCGCCACTCCCTGGGAAGCGGAAATCGATCGTTTGATCGAGGAACAGATGTCCGCGCGCACCTTCGAACAGCGGAAGAAAATTTACGACCGCGCACAGGAGGTCCTGGCGGAGAATCAGCCCATGATTTTTCTGGCGAGCCCGGACATTCTTGCCGGCGCCAAGAATTCTGTCGGCAATTTTCATCCCGCCGTTCTGGAGCCGTACGTACTCTGGAATGTGGAGCAGCTCTACCTCAAAATGGGGACGGAGAATGCCACCCGATGAGCCCCGTTTTGACCAAGGCCAGCAAGAAGCCGCCCGCCGCGTGGAACGACACGAAACTCGTCAAAGCTTGTCTCTCCGGCGATGAAGAAGCGTGGTCGTTGCTCATCGATAAGTACAAGGCACTGATCTATTCGATTCCCGTGAAATACGGTTTGTCACGGGAGGAAGCCGCAGACGTTTTTCAAGCCACCTGCACGGAACTTCTGGTGCGCCTCCCCGACCTGCGCGAACCCCGTGCGCTGCCCAAGTGGCTGATGCAGGTGGCGCACCATGAAAGTTACCGCTGGAAGCGGCAAAGCCAGCGCACGGTGAGCCGCGATGATGAGGAAACGGATTTACCGGAGCCGGCCACGCCCTCGATAGCCGAAAGTCTCGTTCAGCAGACGCAGGAAGAGCAAATGCTGCGAGAAGCGATGGCGGTGCTGAAGCCGCAATGCCGGCGGCTGGTGGAGCTCCTGTTCTTTGAAACGCCTTCGCGGTCTTACACGGAGGTCGCAGCGGAACTGGGCCTTGCGGTGGGCTCCATCGGATTTACCCGCCAGAAATGCCTGGAGCGGCTGCGGGGGCAACTCGAGGAACTGGGTTTTAACTAATGCCCGCAACCCTCAGGAAAAATTCGCGGGATTCTCTTATCGCAAAGTTGGGGCAACTCTCCGGCGATGCGGCCCGCCGCGGATTTTTTGCCCGGCACAAGGCGCTGATTCGCGAAGAAGTTGTCGAACAGCTCGCGCAGTTGGTCATAGAAAAAGTCCGCGTGAGCACGCGAGAGGCGCTCCACCTCGCCGAAGCAGCCGTGCTCATCGCGAAAAAACTGAAGCGCAAAGAGTTCCTGGCGCTGGCCTTGCGCCAGAAGGCCAACGCCCTCTATTCCTCCGGAGACAATCGTGCCGCAATCGAATATCACGAGCAGGCATTCCGGCTTTACGAATCGCTGGGGCAGTGGAAAGAAGCGGCACGGACGTTGAGCACCTCCATCCAGCCGATGATCCTACTGGGAGAATACGACAAGGCCTTTCAGGCCGCGGAGCGTGCGCAAGAAATCTTTACCCGCCTGAACGATCCGTGGCGCTTGGCCCGGTTGGAAATCAACGTCGGCAACATCTATCACCGCCAAGACCGGTTCGAAGAATCGATTGCACACTACGAGCGCGCCTATGCCGGCCTGATGCCATACAAAGACGCCGAAGGGATCGCCGTGGTCCTTAGCAATATGGCCGTTTGCCTGATCAGCCTCAACGATTTCCAGCGCGCGCTGGCAACCTATCAGGGGGCTCGTTCCTTCTGCCAGCAGAACAACATGCCTCTCCTCGTGGCGATTACCTCCGCGGCGAGTACAGCCGTGCCATCGAGGCGCTCTACGCGGCGCGGCGCGCCTGTGAAGCCACTGGCGACGCTTATCACTTCGCGCTGTGCCATTTGGACCTTTCCGACATTTATCTGGAACTGAATCTGAGTGAAGAAGCCAGGGAAATAGCGCATGAAGGATTCCTGCGGTTCGAAAAGCTCGGGATGGGCTATGAGGCCGCTAAGACACTCGCGAACGAAGCCACGGCTTTCGGCCAACAAGGGAAAACAGTTCAAGCTCTGGAGCGCTTTGCAAAAGCGCGCGAAATGTTTGGCCATGAAAAAAACCTCGTTTGGCCCTGGCTGATCGATTTGTACCAGGGCTTGTTGCTTTTCCACGAAGGACGGTACTTTGAAGCACGGCGGCTCTGCGTTGCGGCCGCCGCTTTTTTCGATCAATCGGCGCTCCCTGGGAAAGCCGTACTCGCGCACCTGCTGCTCGCGCGCATCGCTCTGCAAGTGGGAGACCCGGCGGAAGCACAAAAAGAAACGGACGAATCTCTCGCGCGGCTAAGGGGCCTTCAGACACCGGTGCTTGCCTATCAAGCTCACTTGCTCGAAGGACAGATCGCGCAGGCTCGCAACGACCGCCCTGCGGCGCACCAGGCCTACTTGGAAGCCCGGAAAGCCCTGGAAGCCTTGCGCAGCCGGTTGCAAGGCGAAGAACTAAAAATCTCTTTTGTGAAAAACAGAATGCAGGTCTACGAGGCGCTGGTGGATTTGTACCTTGCAGGAGACGGAACAGAGAACTCCGCCGAAGAAGCGCTCGCCTGCATGGAAGCCGCGAAATCGCGCAGCATGATCGAAATGATATTTCAAAGCGGACAAAGTCTTCCGCTGGGAGAAGCGGGACAGAGCGATCTTGTCCGCAGAATCAGAGACCTGCGCGAGGAGCTCAACTGGTATTACCACCGCATCGAGCTCGAGCAGCTTCGCCCTGAAGAAAAATCCCACCAAAGACTCGGGAGTCTGCAGGAAAAGGCTCAATTGCACGAGAAAGAGCTAATGCGAACTCTCCGCGAACTTCCGGCGCACGAGCGGGAAAACGCCACGCTGGAAGCTCCCGCGGAGTTTTCCCTCGCAAAGCTGCAAGCCCATCTACCGCCGGACGCCTCCCTTGTCGAATACTTTTCGGCCGGGGACCGCCTCGTAGCCGCCGTCATCACCCGCGACGAAATCCAGATTCTGCCCGTGACCGTGCTCTCCCGGGTCGCTCATTTTTTGCAATTGCTGCGTTTTCAACTCTCCAAGTTTCGCATGGGCAACGAATATGTCCGGCGATTTGAAGAACCTCTATTACGTGCCACGCACAGCCATCTGGAAGCTCTCTATGGCGAGCTCATCGCACCTCTGCGCCCATTTTTCCAGGGGAAGCACCTCATAGTCGTTCCGCACGGCCCTCTCCATTTCTTGCCTTTCCACGCTCTGCGAAATGGGGAAGAGTATCTCTGCGATTCCTTTACGGTTTCCTACGCGCCCAGTGCCACGGTTTTCTGCTGGTGCCAGGAGAAACCGGCCAGCGCCAGCGCAAGTTCTCTCGTTTTTGGAATCGCCGACGAGCGAGCGCCCCAAATCCTGCAGGAATCCCAATCCGTGGCGGCGCTCTTGCCACACTCTTCGCTCCACGTTGGAGACCACGCGACTGCCGCCGTGCTTCGCCAAAAAGGTCCGCAGAGCGGCCTTCTTCATCTCGCTACTCACGGCGTCTACCGGCAGGACAACCCAATGTTTTCGGGCATCCGGCTGGGCGACGGATATTTGAATCTATATGACCTCTACCAGATGCGGTTGGACGCCAAGCTCGTGACCCTGAGCGGCTGCGCCACAGGCATGAACTTCGTCGCCGCTGGCGACGAATTGCTCGGACTTCAGCGAGGCCTTTTCTGTGCCGGAGCAACCACGCTGTTGCTGTCCTTGTGGGACGTACACGATCAAAGCACTTCGCAGTTGATGCAGCTCTTCTATCGAGAATTCCTCGGAACCGCCAACATGGCAGGCGCGCTGCAGCACGCGATGCAAGAACTGCGGCAGCAAAACCCGCATCCTTACTTCTGGGCGCCCTTCGTCCTGGTCGGCAAACTCTCTGATTCCACAAGACTTACCTAATTTTTCAGACTCTTATATTTCTTGGACCCCGGCCTTCCCTTATACCATGAGGGTGATGGATCGTCCCATCCACTGGGGAGCGCTCGGGACACAGAGAGGAATTTGGGGGGAAGAGATGGAACACTTTACGACAGGGAAGTGGATCGATTTCGTGAATCAGGCCGTGGGTGCCAGCGAGAAACAATTGATGGAGCAACACCTGAAGCACGGCTGCAAACGCTGTATGAAAACAGTTTCGTTGTGGCAGAAAGTTCGCCAATCGGCAGCTTCGGAAGCGAATTACCAGCCTTCCGAGGACGCCGTCAGACTTGCCAAGGCAGCGTTTGCAGGAGCCGGGTTGGCGGGTCAAAAAAAGGGCGCGGGCAGCCGCATCAAAGTTCTCTTCGACAGCTTTCTTCAGCCGGCTTTCGAAGGAGCCCGATCGGCAGGTTTATCGCGCGGACCCATTTCAGATCGACGTTCAGGTGGAGTCCAAGAACGGCGGAAATCGCATCGTGGTTACCGGCCAGCTCCTGAACCTGAGCAGCCCTGGAATCATTGGCCAGGATGCCCGCATCGCTCTTTCCAATATGCGGGGACAAGTCGTAAATGCCGTCACAAATCAATTTGGCGAGTTTAGTGGAGAGATTGAAAACAGCGGTGACCTGCAGATGACGTTCGCAAGCCCCGGCTGCACGCCAATTGTGATTTCGCTCCGGGATACGCTCGGCAGTCTGCCTGGAGGTGAGCGATGAATGGCAATCCATTCACGCCGTTGCCGCACATCGCTGCCCCGGTAGGAAAGTACCAAGACCGCTGGCAATTTTGTTTAGACAGGAAGACCCACCCGTACTATTGGCCCGGAAGATCTGCCCAGCAAGACTTGAGGGGCAGTCAACCGCCTCCAGACCGGTTAATTCACTCTCAGGAGAACCCTTCAAAGGGTTTAAACTATGACACCGAGGTTCACCATACTCGTCGCGATGATTACCCTGATGCTTGCTTTTTCAAAGCCCGCAGCAGCGCAAAACCGTTATATTGTCCGCACCACGGGCGGCCTGTCCTCCGTCCTGAATCTCTGCAATCTCCTGCAATGTCAGGTCCAGGGTGGCCTGGACGGCCCGGTCGGCCAGAACTTTCTCGTGACCTCCTCCAATAACTTTCTCGCGAACCTCGTGAACGGTGGCCTCACGCTCGTGGAATCCTTGTTGGGGATCGTGAGCGTTGAGGCCGACTACCTCCTGCCCATCCCGCAAGCGCCCCTCGGCAGCTTCCCCTCTGGTCTCTTCGACAAGACCCCGGTGAATTATTACGGCACCATCGTTTGGCACGGTTACGCGAGCCAGCCCGCAACACATATCATTCGTCTCGTGGATGCGCAGAACGGCTTCCGTATTGGCGGTACCGGCATTGTGGCCGTGATTGACACCGGCGTGGACACCGAACATCCCGTTCTCTACCCCGTGCTCTTGCCCGGCTATGACTTCACGCGCAACCAGCCAGGCGCCTCGGAATGGCTCGATGTGTCCGGTCTGCAAAGCGGCTATCTGGTCCCCAACACGCAGAATCAGCAACCCGGCTATGTGCAACAGTCCACGGCGGCCGTCCTCGACCAGTCCACCGCCGCGGTCCTCGACGGCGGACCGTACTCCGCTTTTGGCCACGGTACGATGACCACTGGACTTGTGCACCTGGTTGCACCCAACGCTAAGATCCTTCCGCTCAAGGCGTTCTCTTCGAACGGCACCGGCTATCTTTCGAATATCGTTGCGGCTCTCTATTACGCCGTTCAACACCACGCGAACGTCGTGAACATGAGCTTCGATCTCACCTCTACTTCGCCGTCGCTCACGCAGGCCGTAACCTATGCCAACAAAGCGGGCGTCGTCCTTGTCGCTGCGGCCGGAAATGAAAATACCAGCGCCCCCGTTTATCCTGCTGCATTAAACAACTATGTCGTCGGCATTGCCTCGACGACGAATTGGGACAGCCGCTCTTCTTTCTCCAACTATGGCTCAACGGACGTCTTGATTGCCGCCCCTGGAGAGAACATCGTCAGCACCTTCCCCGGCGGGACCTACGGCAGCGCTTCCGGCACGTCGTTCAGCTCGCCGATTGTCGCCGGCACAGTGTCTCTAATGCTCAATGCGAAGTCATCGCTAAATCAGAATCAGGCATCGAACTCGCTGTCCCATGCGATCAAGCTCACACCGGATCTCAATCACGGCCGTCTGGATGTGTATCAGGCGGTTTCTGCCTGGGTAAATAGCTCTGGCTCAACATCCGGTTCCGGCTCTGGCACCTGCTTCTTGCTCTGCTGGTAGCGGCAATGCCGAACGACCACATTCCCGCGCCCATGGAAGGTTCCTCTTCCTTCGCGGCGCGGGAGTCTCTCCACGTCAAGCAACTCGAAGCACAGACTTCCGCGCTTCGCAATTCGGTCATCTGCGCCTTCAACCAGCTCCTCGACTTGAAAGATCTCAACACCGGCGTGCACAGCACCCGGCTGGCGGAATGGGGTATGCGCGTCGGACGGGAACTGGGCCTGGAAGAAGCCGAACTTCAGAATCTCGAAGTTGCCGCGCTCCTGCACGACATCGGTAAAGTGGGCATCCCGGATTCCATTCTCCGCAAGCCTGAGCGTCTCGACCCGGAAGAGTATGCGCTCATGAAAAAACACTCCGAGTATGGCTGGGCTGTGCTGCGCATGCTCCCGGGCTTCGAACGCGCGGCTCTCGATATTCTCCATCATCACGAATCATTTGACGGGAAGGGTTACCCCGCGGGATTAACGGGCGCCGAAATTCCCGTAGTTTCGCGGATCGTCTGCGTCATCGATGCTTTCGATGCCATGGTTTCTTCTCGTCCCTATCGCAAAGGCCTGCCCTACCAGGAAGCGGTACGCCGGCTCAACGAGGCCAGTGGCACTCAGTTTGACCCTGTGGTTGTCCAGTCCTTCCTCTCCTTCGCGGAATCAGAAATGTCACCAGTCTTCGCCGCCGCCGGCACGTCGGTTTCCTCCGCCCTGTAAGCACACTTCCCTGGCACCTGTGAAGAATTTGTGTTGCGAGGTCGCAGCAATATAATCACTAATCTATATGTATAGTTATAGTATACTGTGGCCGGCTTCTGAGCTGTCCGAATGCAAGCAAGAACCGCGTTAATGATATGCACTCTTGCGCGAGTCTACGTGGCAGGTCGCAGGGTTTCAATAATCACTTCGGAGATGTACGTGGTGGGATGGCTGGGCGAGCCGGTCAAATTCGGCTTGCCGGACGCGCCATCCGGAAACCGGTGAAACGATACATAGAATTGGGCTGTGCTTAACCGCACGTCGCGCTGTTCTTTGTCTTCTCGACGCTGGGGCGAAATTTCTTCTCCGGGCTTTCACACGATGTACGCTAGACCGTATTCCGTAAGCGCGTTCTCGGGGCACTTTTTGTAGCTGACGATGCGTGCAGGTGCAAAGATATTCGGCGCTTTAGAGGAGTAGGGTGTGGCTAATTCGACGTGGGAGCCTTCCGCGTAGTTGTTGCTGCTGCAGAATCTGACGCCTCCGGGCGCGAGGTCCACGACGAGCACGATTTCGTCGCCAAGAGGTGGATGGCGAATGCACCCAACCGCTTCCAGCCGTATGCGCCCGTGGGAACGCTTGTCGTGATCGTCGGGCTCCAACTCGGCCCCCGAATTCTGCCCCTGACTATCCGATCTGAGTGGGAAACTCAACGCTGTAAACATCTCGCCATAAGGCCGATTCCAGGTGGTCCAGTTGCGGCATTTGGAGCAGAAGCGTGCAAGACTGCAGTGGGCCACAAAGCCCTTTGTGTCGAACTCGTTCAAGTACGCCACTTCGACTTGCTGGCATGTAATACACCGGAGCAGCACCCGTACGACGGCCTTCTGTGATTCAACAAACGGGGGAAACGTTATGCCCCACAAAGAGACAGCGGGCTCCAGGAGCTTGATGCTGTAAACGTGGCCTTGGGGTTGGTCCTTGATTTTCTCCACTACTTGGGCCTCTGCCTGTTCATTGTCATTGACGCATTGAAGGATGATGTTCTGGCCGGCGCGAAGATGCAAATCCACTGCGATCGTCGCACCGTAGCGACTGACAACTAGGGTGCGTCCTTCCTTGAAAAATTTTTGAGTTTTTTCAACTTTTCCCGAAATGGAAATCGGCAGACTGATAAGAATTCGCTCACTCCGACGCAGATTCTTGGCCGCCGGGAAGGTCTGTCGCTCCTTCTCGGAACTGAGGCCTCCAGCATCGTATTTCACTCCCATTTCTCTTCCCCCAGCGACTAGAGCTACGGGCACAGTTGGTCAAAGCCTTGTTCCTTCAACTTGGTGCCAGCCGCGATCATTACGGGGCGTAAAGGTGAGGACGTCAATCCGGCGAAAACCGTCTTAAAGGATCAGATTGTACCCTAGGGTCTACTAGGGTGAACCCTGTAAAGGAGCAGCAAGCTATCAATGCTGCCAGCCGCGGGCGACGTGAAATCTCCAAGGAAGAGAAGAGCCTCGGCTGCGTATTGCTGAATAATACCGACTCTTCTTTATCAGCACCGATGCCGACGCCATCGAGATTCGCCGCGTCCTGAATCGTCGCGAGGCCTACCGCTGACGCGCGCTCCGGTTTCCGCTCATAAAATGCTTCTCGAAAAGCTCCTTCGCCCGCTTCGCTCCCTCTTCCGTCATCACCACCGATTTCGCCTTGCTCTTCGGGTCCGAGATGTACCCCTTCTCGTGCAGCCGGTCCAGCGTATCCCAGTCGTGGGATTTCCACGCTCGCCGGCCCGGCTTGTCGTCGAACATCGTCAAATACAGCAGCGCCATCACCACCTCATCCATTTTGTTCTTGTCGTATTCCATCCCTGCACCTTGCCGGGCTCGTACTTGCCACGATAGTAGCGCACCTCGGGACCAGCGGCGTAGGCGGCGGGAAGCAGGGGTCGTGCCGGAGGACCGGGCAGAGATTTTTCTTTTGTTGCAGAGGCTTCTGCCGCTCTTTATTTTCAACACGTTAACAGAGAGCTCCCGAAAATTCTGAAGTTCCTGTGCAGCGCCCAACTTTGGGTGACGTGTCCAGTGTCCCCAGATGTGCCTAATGTAACCCCTGATGAGGGCAAGGCCAGAACAACGCCATCTGGTTTTGGTCGAGGCGGTTAGGCCAGAAAACTGGCGAACCGGGCAGGTTAAATCGAGAAACGCTATGTTGTTGGTTTTTCTTGCATTTCCGTGCGTCGTGTATCAGGGTTTCTCATGGTGTTTGGCGGGTTTTGTTCCGAAACTTGTGCCCATATTTCGGAAGCCCTCACAGAGCGTCGCGTGGTTTTGTGCGTGGAGCTGGGAGGGACCGATCAAACGAATCCGAAGTCATATAAACTTCTTCACGGAAATTGGGGAGCAGGTCAGTGAAAATTGTGGGGTATGGAGTCCATTTGTCCTCAATCTCCTCCATTGGACGCGACCGCTCCGTTGGAAGAAAAGAAGGATGGCGGTGAAGACTTACATTGCCTTTCCCAGGCCGTCCTCACCCATCAGCCCGTCGCTTTAAGGTTGCGCCACCGGCCGTGCTTTAAGATGCGTCACGCCCCCCACAGCGCCAATAGACCAAGACGCCCTCGGGCGTCTCGACTCGGGAGGTGAATCTCCTTGAATGGGAAACTGGTTGCTGCAACATTGTGCCACCACCGCCTGCGAACTTTCCAGAGATGGCGGAATGCAGAAGTACGCAGGACTTGACGGGCGCGAACCGTCCGAACGATAGGTTCACGAAGCTTCAAAAACTTCGAAATCAACGGTTTCAATGACCTGTGCATCGGCGGATGAAATGTTCCTATTTATGCGAAGCTTGACCGGTGTAGAGTCCTGTAAACCAAATGCGAGGGTAGTGGGTCAGTTTGAATTTTAGTTTGATTTGACGATTCTGGCCGTTTCAAGGGCTTCAATTACTAGAAGCTTTCGGTGTAGGTGTGGCTGAGAGCGTGGTCCACCTGCATGCCGCAAGCAGCGCATCCCGACAAAGACACCGCACGTAGGACAGGGGACAGAGGATAATTGTTTGGCCGTTAGGAGTTTCGTTTGCACCTGGAAAGAATGCAACAAGATGCAAGGAAAAGCTGTTCAATTTGATACACAATCAGTTTGAATTCTAGTTATCTTGACGGGTATCATCCACAGATGCTTGGCTATTGGAGTCAGTTTCTTCGCCCTAGCTTCGCCACCCTTTAGCCCGCCCTGTCTACCCCCCGTTCGACGGCCTTAGCGTCCTTACCTGCG
>WNGP01002605.1_pt1 | contig 17398 bp, 14 predicted proteins | sample 5407671 | NCBI WGS metagenome assembly WNGP01 (sample SAMN13153381, study PRJNA577476) | soil metagenome | isolation source: 40 cm soil or saprolite under Garry oak tree replicate 2 | place: USA:California | collected 2016-06-15 | reverse complement strand
GCTTGGATATCCAAACAAGGATTCGGCGGTCGTGAAGCTGAGCGGGGACGAGCAAACGGAATTTGTTCAGAGCAATCCCGAGGTTTTCAAACCCGTGAAAGGCGCCTGGGGCCGGCGAGGCAGCACAAACATTCATCTTCCGGCGGCGAGGATGGATCTTGTGCACGAGGCGCTCACGGCAGCATGGCGGAACACAGCGCCGAAACGGCTATTGAAAAATCGCTAACGCAAGCCGACTGCTTCGCGGACGCGTTCCATGACTTGCTTGGCAATTTCGTTGGCGCGTTTTGCGCCGTGGGCAAGGACGTCGTCGATGTACGATTTGTCATTCAGAATTTCTTCGCGGCGTTTGCGCATCGGCGCAAAATATTGCCACAGTTTATCGAAGAGCTGTTTTTTGAAATCGCCGTAACCAGTGCCGCCTTTTACAAATTGTTCGCGCATGTCTGCGATTTCATCTTTGGATGCCACCAGCGAGTAGAGATTGAAGATAGTCGATCGCTCCGGATCTTTCGGCGCATCCATCGCTACAGAATCGGTCACGATGCTCATCACGCGTTTCCGCATCTCCTTCTCGTCGCCAAAAATGTCGATGTTGTTGCCGTAGCTCTTGCTCATTTTCTGGCCGTCAATCCCTGGCACTGTTTCGCTCGCAACCCGAATACGCGGTTCCGGCAACTTGAAAATCGGGCCGAAGGTTTCGTTCATTTTCACCGCGAGATCGCGCGTAATCTCGATATGCTGTTTTTGGTCCTTCCCCACCGGCACCACATCGCTGTCGTAAATCAAGATGTCCGCCGCCATCAGGATCGGATAACTGAAGAGCCCAACGTTTGCGCTCATACCTCGGGCTAGCTTGTCTTTATACGAGTGGGCGCGCTCGAGTAAACCCATCGGCGCTACTGTCGATAAGATCCACGCGAGTTCCGTAACCTGCGGCACATCTGAATGCCGAAAAAGCGTCGCGCGTTCCGGATCGAGTCCGCATGCCAGAAAATCGAGCGCGACACGTCGGCTGTTCGCGCGCAACGCTTGCGGATCGCGCAAACTGGTAAGTGCATGGTAGTCGGCGATGAAATAAAGCGCTTCACCCTCGGTTTGCAGCGCGACGGCGGGCTGCATCATCCCAAAGTAATTGCCGATGTGCAGAGCACCGCTGGGTTGAATCCCGGATAGAATGCGCATGGCGCTTTATTAAAATGACGAATGCTGAATGTCGAATAACGAATGAGAAGATCGTCGTAACTGGTTGCATTGTTATATCGTTAAATCGGATATCGGATCAACGATTCACGATTTTACGATTCAACGATTCAACGAGCCCACTTCCTGCTGGTAAAATTGGGCGGCTGCCATTAGAACAAACCGGAAATGGCTAAAACTTCGCAACCCGTTTCCGTCGTTACCGGAGGCGCGGGTTTTCTTGGCTCGCACTTGGTGGACCGGCTTTTGGCGGAAGGTCACCGGGTCATTGCCATCGATAATCTGGTGACCGGCAACACGGCAAACATTGGACATCTTGTCGGAAACGAAAATTTCCGCTTCGTGAAACACAACGTCTCCAATTTCATTTTTCTGCCGGAACCAAAGATTGATTATGTTTTTCACTTCGCCTCGCCGGCCAGCCCCATTGATTATTTGGAACTCCCGATCCCTACACTCAAAGTCGGCGCGCTCGGCACGCACAACACGCTGGGTCTGGCCAAGGACAAAAACGCCGCGTTCATTCTCGCTTCCACATCCGAGGTGTACGGCGATCCTCTCGAGCATCCGCAAAAAGAAGATTATTGGGGCAATGTGAACCCGATCGGGCCGCGCGGCGTCTACGACGAGGCAAAACGATTCGCGGAAGCAATCACGATGGCATATCACCGCTACCATCGCGTGGACACCAGGATCGTGCGAATCTTCAACACTTACGGCCCGCGGATGCGTTTGCGCGACGGCCGCGTCGTGCCGGCATTTATCGGACAAGCTTTGAGCGGTCAATCGCTGAGCGTTTTTGGTGACGGCTCGCAGACCCGCTCGTTCTGTTACGTGTCGGATCTAATCGACGGAATTTTCAGACTCGCGATGAGCGATTTCCACGAGCCGGTTAATCTCGGTAATCCGCGGGAGATGACGATAAAACAATTCGCGGACGAAATCATTCGCATCACGGGAACGAAGTCCGCGGTCGATTACAAGCCATTGCCAGTGGACGACCCGAAGGTGCGCCAACCAGACATCACTCGCGCAAAGAAAATCCTGGGTTGGGAACCACGGGTCGAATTCGAAGAGGGGATCAAACAGACCATCGATTATTTTAAAGAGTCGTTGAAAGGTTGAAGGTCGGGAGTGTTGAATCGGAAGAATAGACGCGGGCCTGCTTTCAGACAGTTCGGCGCGAAGGCGCGCCGGCTCCGACGATTCACGAGTCGCGATTGACCAATTACGCGGCGCCCAAAATTTTACTGGCGTTTGCGCCGATTTGGTTTTGAATTCTCGCATGTTCAGGGGTGCGCTCGTTCTTGCGCTCGGGTTATTCGGTGTTTGTTTCCCGCTCGCAGCGCAGCAGGCCAAACACTCTGGATCAGCGCACCATCGCGTTGCATCCGCTGTGACGCCGCTCGATGGAGTTTCCAATCTCAGCATTTACCGACCGCAGATTCTCAACGGCTCCAACAGCTCCCTTCTACTTCACAACGGCCCGCTGCGAGCCTGGTCGGATGGGGCGCAACTGGTTAGCGAGAGTGCGTTCGTGCAAATCGGAATGGCCCCCCTCGGCCTGTTTCCGGTTGCATATTTGGCGCCAAGTGATGTCGGGCCAGTGCCTGTCAGAAAACTAAGTACCGGTTCGAATTCTCGGCGGGAAAATCTTGCAGCCGATGGAAAAGATTTGCCTTCCGAGATGATCAGTTCGCCACTGAATCAAGTGTATTGCACCGGCGAAGTCGGGTTCATGTACGGCCAGTGGAGCGGCAAAGGCAGCGGCGATTACGTTGGAAGCTATGTGTGGGGCCAGGCTGGCAACGACAAATTCCAGATCACAGCCGGTGCTTCGTTCGACAATTGGAGCGGCGGCTCTCCGAAGATTCGCGCCTATCAATTTTCGAGATAGGAACGCACAGCGTCCAAGGGGCAATAGGTCGATCGGTTGAAAAGCCCGTTGCGGTGCGCGGTTTGAAAATGCGCCCATGCGCACTTCTGTTGTGAGGGGAAGTAACTCGGCATTGAGATGCTAATCTCGTCAATATTCTCGCCCTCTGATTGCACTCCGCAGGCCTTGACCGGTTTCGAGCAACTTGTCATCGAAGGTGGCGCCGTCGATCCACAAGGGTTGGCACAACGCATCCGCAAAGCGTCTCATCTGTTATTCCTTCGGACGATAGATGGTCAACTTGTCGGAGTAGGCGCTCTAAAACATCCCCGTCCAGCATACCGTCACAGGGTATTCATAGCTGCACGAGCAACCGTGCCAGCGGAGCGATACCCTGTAGAATTGGGTTGGGTTGTTGTAGCCAAATCGCACCAGGGACAACAACTCTCCACGCGCATTGTCGGTGAGTTACTCACTTTTGCGAAGAACAAGAACATTTTCGCAACTACCCGGGCCGATGAGCGCATTATGAGTTTTGCGTCCGACTACGGATTCGAAATCAACGGGAAACCGTACCCGAGCGGGCGCGGGTACGATCTTGTTCTTTATCTTCATAACGCTTATTGATTCCGGCGCGCCAAACTTCGATCACATGCCCAGCGGCGATGAAGCACGTTTAGGTTGCTCCGGCGGCGTCGGCGTTGGCACAACGCGGCTAGGCGCTAATCGAACGGGGAGGAAGCGCAGATCTTTTTCGCGCCTCGGTAGGACCACGACCGACCTTCTCGTCACATCCGAAATAAGAGCAGGGGGGGGTAAGCCATCGCTCGTTCCGGTCACAAGAAGTCTGCGCTTCCAATGTTCGCTGGATTCGGTGACTTCGTGCTAAGCCATCGCGAGGAAATCCTTCAGTCCTGGATCGCTGCGATCGACCAGCAGCCGAACATATCCGCTTCAGATAATCTCACGTATACACAGCTGCTTGATCATCTACCAGAGCTTTGCTCGGAACTGGCTGCTCTCCTCAGGCAACCCGAGGCTAAGGAAACCAAGAGGGAGGCGAAGCGTGACGCCCAGGCGCATGGCTGGAAGCGCTGGCGGCAGGGTTACAAACTAGACGAATTGATCCGGGAGATTTGTTTGGTTCGCCGAGATTTTATTGATACCTGGCTTCCACGCTTCAGCGATACGAATGCTCGTTTCGATATCGACGCGCAGAACGGCGCACGGCGAGTTGCGGAATGTTTTTTCGACGATGTTGTTATCGAAGCCACCGTCCAATTCGTCGACGAGCACGACCAAGCTGTGCGTCGGGCAAACGCTGGGGTGCCCGAGGCGACGAAACGAGGAGCAGCTACGAAAGCGGAATTTATCAAGCTTGTCACTCACCGAGTGCGTGAGCCATTGGGTCCGCTGTTATTTGCGCTCGAACTTCTGTTGCACGAAGAGTCTCTTTCGCCGCACGCCGTCGAAATGATTCAGGTGCTCCAGCGTGGTGTCAAAGAAGAAGCCCGCGCGATCGAAGAGCTACTAAGTTTCTTAGACCGCGTTGCGGGATTTCATATCGAACCTTAGCAGGCAGAAAGCCTTTTGAATTTGTTGGGATTGATCAGCGGCTCGCCAATAAAATGCGGCGCTTTCCCGATTACTAACGAAAACCCTCTGGTTGAAAATCCGCACCGCTGCTTCAAGTTCCAGAAACGCAGTGAGCTTTTCATGCATGAAAGGCTGGATTAGATGAAGACACTCGCGCGTTTTGCGCTGCTCATCGTGCTTATTTTAGTCATGCCTGTGCCTGCAGCGCCCGCATTGCCGTTCAAGTCGAAAGTGACGAGGCAGAACTACGAGAGGATTCACAACGGCATGACCAAAGCCCAGGTGGAAAAGATTCTCGGAAAACCTGCCGAAATGAAAAACGAGATGGGACTCCAAGACTTGGGAGAGTTCGACAGTTGGATCTACTGGCACGGCGGCATTATGGTGATGATCGGCTTCTCGAACGGATACGTCTCCGATAAATCCTGGACACAAGGTTAGCGGACGCGGCCGCTAAGAGCCAAGGCAGCTGGGCGTCGCGATTATTCGTCGTCACCCAACAATTGCAGCGCAAGTGGGATCGTCGTTAACGCGCCGACCGCGACTAGCGTCCAGCCGATCGCTCGCCTCTGCTCGCCGCTCAGTTTTTCAGAAAGCAACAACGCGATGCCCGCGCCGAGCATTGCCCGCGTGCCCGCGATGAGACCGATTTGAGGAACAGTGATTTCGTGTTGTTTCATCTGTAGTCTTACCTCCTGTAATGCTGATCAAGCATGGAAAGCCTCGCGTGTAATGGTCACAGGAGGCTCACCATGACATCGCGCACGCTCGTTTGCCCCGGGCTTTTGCCCGTAGCCACTACACGCCAGGCGATATCGCGATCGGTGATCACGCCGATGGGTTTTAAATTCTCCTCCGTTTCGACTACAGCAATCTCGCCGCACTCGTGCCTGGCCATCATCTCGGCTGCTTGCTGCACATTATGCTCCGGCGTGCAGCAAGGAAAACTGGCGCTCGTGATATCTTTGGTTTGCTTCATGGATTTGCCCCTTCGAATTATTTGCCCCTTCGGATCGCGAGGTTTCTAATTACCTCTAATACAGATTCGCATTTCGAGTGTCTCTGGCGCGTAACTGATCAATCTGAATAAACCATCAGTGAACTACTGATCATATCCCGAGCTGCCGGCGATTGAGTTGAATCGCCGCTTCTGGTTTTAGAAACGGCGTCAGTTTTCCATCTGTCCGCACAACGAAATACTTTCCCCGTGCTAGCGCCAGATTGATGTTCTTTGGCACATTCGATCCATCGCACAGTTGCGAACATGGGTTCCCATGATAACAAAATAGATGGTGATACGGTCAACACAATGTCAACGGCTCGGCGGAGTAGGGGCTTATGGTTTTTGCTCGCCTTTCCATGAGTTCGCTGGTCCAATGCAAAAGGCCCAATGAGACGCACGCTGTTAGCCGTAGGCTTCGCGCTCGAGATCTACTCAAAACCATGCGCGCCGTCCATGGTAACGGCAACAGCCACAGCGACTCCGGCCGCTACGGTATAGTCAAGGGCAGGCCAGCGGCAACTGCTACGGTCCCGCAGCGGGCGACACCGACGCCCAGGCCTCGTCCCACGCGGCCGCCAACACCAGCTGTGCTTTATGTCGCGTCGGGAACGTTTGGCGTTCAAGGTATTCTTTATACCCTTGACCCAGCCACCGGCGCCGTGTTTACGACAGTGGGTCCGCTGAATGATGCCGCCGGCAATAATTATGGCATAACCGGCCTCAAATACCACCCAGTCACGGGCATCTTTTACGGAGTGACTAGAGATCCAACCAACCCAGACTATCTCGTGATCGACAATCCGGCCACGGCTTTGGTTACTCCGATCGGCCCTCTGGGGGCTATTCTTACAGATATGGCGATCAATCCGACGATAGGGTTCATGTATGCCGTCTCTGGTGTAAATCAAAACTTTTACACCATCAAAACCGCGACAGGCCAGGCAGTTTAGACCGGGTTAACCGGCATTGGTTTCCAAAACGGAGGAGGCCTGGCAGCTGATGGGATGGATGCGCTTTTCGGCATCGATAACTTTTCCTTCCACAGCTACAACAAAACGACTGGCATGGCGACGCTAATCGGTCCAACGGGTCTTCCAAATTTGGTACGAGCGGCGGACTTCAATCCGAGCAATGTGCTCTACGGGCTGAAAGGGGGCGGCGGGATCGACAACAACCACCTTCGGTCGATCGTCACGTAGGATATTACCACAGGCATGGCTACCAGGGTGGGGCAAATCCCCGTCCACGATCTCGATGCGCTCGCCTTTATTCCACAGTAACCAGATAGATATAACCGCTGGCAGACTCGGACTTTCAGCTTGCGGATTTATCTTGCTCGCATCGCTGCGGGCACGTCTCTGTGGCGGGTTTTATCCGAATAACTATTTGGAGAGGAATCGATGCGGCGGTCCGGTCATAAAAACGCGGTGCAATTGGATGGAAAACAAACGCGCGAAGCTATGAACGCGGAACTTATCACGCTTATCGAGCACCGACTTCGCGAGCCACTGGGGCCGACGTTATTAGTGCTGCAACTTCTTTTGCGCGACGAATCGCTTTCCCCGCAAGGTGTCGGCCTCATTCGGATGCTGCAGCGCAATATCAAAGAAGAAGTGCGCGCAATCACAGAGCTGCTAATTCTGATCCGCACTTTTCTTGAAGAGCGGAGCAAAGAGACGCCGGAGCAAAAGAGCGATTTTTAAGAACGCTGCCTCTTCGTGTTTGGTCACCTCTTCCTCAAAACGTCGCGAAAAGCTGCGGTTATAATCTGTGAGGCGAAAACCGTGCCTTCACGATTGCTTGATTTTGTCTTGCGGACCGGGGCGCCTGATCACTTTTAAGCTCTCAACTCAAATAATCGAATACACCGAGCTTTACAGCCGATTACACCATGGAGCGATTCGCGTTTACGACAAAGCTGGTAGTCTGATGGAAATGTACCAGCACCACGGAATTTCCGGGAATTCTGAAATGTCGAACTACTCGGCGAACGAGACAGGTTTGCTGTTTACCTTAACCGCTGAGCCGTTAATCCCGGTCATGCTGACTCGTGCGATAAATGTTTTTGTCTGAGTTCCATCCGCGCCGACGCGAATTGTGTTGGCCTCGCCAGCAAAACCGTTATTACCAATATCGATATTGTTATTGCCCGTGGTGAGGTATACCCCTGCGTTTGAACCTATGGCAATATTGGATGAGCCGGTTATATTGCTCGCGAGAGCGTTAGTACCGGTGACCGTGTTGTCGTGCCCGGTTGTGACGAATCTTTCTCGACGGGACAAAGAAGAGTCCGACTGCTAGCGCGCGCGTATGCGTGCGAACCTACCTTGAAAATCAACGGAAGGTTTTATGAGACTTGTGACGCTATTGGCCGAGGCGCGGCAGTCGGTCGAACCTCTCGGTGTCGAAACCCGTCACGGTGTAGGGGTCGCGGTGGGTGCCTTGCCCGCAGTATCTGCCACCGTCGCCCAAAGCATCGTCGGCACTATTTACGCCGCCCCATACGATCATTTCGCTGTCGGTCCAGACTGCCGTGTGACCAGATCGCGCTAAGGGAGCGTGAGTTCTGCTGGTTCCCGTCCAACTATTCGTGCCAGGATCGTATCTCCCGCCGGTTTTGGTGACGCCTGACGCACCAAATCCACCCCAAACAATCATTTCACGACCACTCCATACTGCCGTGTGGTTCGTCCGACCACTCGGCGCGTTGGTGGTGCGAGTCACCATCCAAGTATCCGCCTTGGGATTGTATTGAGCGCCCGTGTCGAAATAATCACTACTGCCACCACCCCAGACGATCATTTCGCTGCCAGTCCACACTGCGGTATGTCCGTACCGCCCAGAGGGGGAATTACTACTGCTGGTAGCTGTCCAACTGTTCGTGACAGGATCATATTTGCCGCCACTGTTAAAAAGGCTACTGAGCCCATTCCATCCACCCCAGATGATCATTTCGCTGCCGGTCCAGACTGCCGTGTGGCCGGTTCTGGTAGCCGGCGCATTCATAGTAGTGGTCGGTGTCCAAGTATTTGTGCTGGGATTGTACTTTCCACCCGTATTGAAGGTTAAGCCTATGAAGTTGACTCCGCCCCAGACAATCATTTGATTGCCAGTCCAAACTGCGGTATGGCTGTTTCGGCCAGTGGGCGCATTAGTGGTGCTAGTAGCGGTCCAACTGTCCGTGAGGGGATTGTATCTCCCGCCGGTATTGTCGGCATTTCCGCCCCAGACGACCATTTCAGTGCCAGTCCAAACGGCTGTGTGGCCGGATCGCGCAACGGGCGCGCCAGCGGTACCGGTGTCGGTCCAAGTATCGGTAGCCGGACTGTATCTGCCGCCAGTGTTCAAATTCCTGAAACCATTACGCGTTCCTCCCCAGACGATCATTTCCGTGCCGGTCCACACTGCGGTCTGATCGAATCGACCGGTGGGGGCGTTCGTGCTGCTGGTGGCTGCCCAGGAATCATCAAGGCAATCAAATGGAGTATCGGATATGATGGGAAGGATAAAGGTAGCAGTAGCAGGTACAATCCGATTGTAGGTTTGGCTTGTCTGTTTTAGTTGCTCCAACGCTCCATGCGTCAGCAAACGCTCGGCTAGCGCTGGTCGAGCCAGGCACTCGGCGATCACAAATGGATCGTTGCCCAGCGCATCAAAGAGTTCGTGTAACACTTCTGGCTGTTTGGTGTACTCCGCCATGCGATCCGTCTCAGCCTGTAACTGTTCCGTGGTAATCGGCCTCTGCCAGTAATCCTCGAGCGCCTGGGATTTGCGCAGGTAATCCTCGACTTTCTTTTCGAGCTGAGCCTGCGACATCACTGCATCCAGCGATGGCTTGGGATCGGGGTTCTCTTTTGGGCAGATCCGGTGCCGCCAGTAAACTTCCTCAATGGCACGCTGATAGGCGACGCGATCTGCGAACGTCAACGTTTGGTTCTTTCGGGTCGCAGATGCGGCAACCGATGAGGCGCTCTCGCGTACTTTGACGAAGGCTAGGTTATCCTGCCAGGTTGAAAACTTCGAAGCGGGGTTAGGCATGTTGATCGCCGCAGAGAGGGCAACAACCACGACCAGGCCCACAAATAGAAGCAGGTAAAAGGCTCCCCGAAGAAGATGCGCTTTAACGTCTCGAGTATTTTGCTTTTTCATTTTATCTACTCCTGTGTCACTTTTTCTTCTCAAATCTTCGAGAGTACTTCTTGTGTTTCCTCATTCTTATACGGAAATTTGCCGCTCGAAGTTTCCAGAAAAGGCTTTTTAATGGAGCGCTTTCCGTCGCCGCGATGTGTCAGCAATCCAGGTTGTTCGTTCCTCCGATTCGAGAGTTGAAACGCAGCCTAAACCCAAACTGGCCTTACTTAGATTGTCGGCGACTATTTTACCTCCACTTCACTCGAGGTCGAACTAATGATGAATCGCCGCTTCCAGTTCCGAAAATGCGCTGAACATTTGATCGGAGTTCACGATAAAACGTCCGGCATCCTCTCGTTCAGCAGCCACAACCCAAAATGGTCGGCCCTCGTGATCCGTACTTGAGATACAGCCTCAATTCCAGCCGGCTTTTCTGAGACTGTGCCTAACAGTTTCTCAGTAGCCTTTCACTTTGCAGACTTTGCCTTTTCAGCCCCGGGGCTCCCATCACGCGTGTTAATGCGACTGCCGCATCGTCGGCGACGGTTGGTGTACTTGCAATCGCGTTGTACTCCGAAATTGAGTCTTCGCTTTGTAGGAAATCTCGAAATCATTTCGGCTCTGTCTCAATGAGATCCGGCCAGTCGCCGACAGATTTCGTGCTTGAAATTAGTTTGGCATTTTGGGATTGCGATCTAGAGCTTTAACGCCATGGCCGGACCGGCGCGCCTGATCACCCTCAATCTCGGATCGCAAACGATCGGTCTCGCGGAATTTCGAGCCGCCGCCGGCGGTTTGGTCCTGGTAGATTATCGGTTGCGCGAAACGCCGCTCGATCCGGAGACAGGCCAGCGTCGAGACGCGGAGGTTGCGCTGCACGAAACGGCCGCCGTGTTGCGCGAAATGATGCGCGAAATGCAAATCCATCATGCGTCGGTGAATTACGCAGTTCCTTCGCAATCCGTTTTCGCTCGTTTTGTAAAACTGCCGGCTCTCGACGCTACAAAGATCGACAAGATCATCGCATTCGAGGCGCAACAAAATGTTCCCTTCCCAATTGACGAAGTTGTCTGGGATTACCAGCTCGTGGGCGGCGGTCTGGAGGAACAAATTCAAGTGGTGATCGTCGCGATCAAGCGCGACTTGCTCGACGAGATCAACAACGCCGTTGAAGAAACCGGATTGCGGACCCGGAGTGTCGGTATGGCATCCATGGGCCTCTACAACACGTTTCGCTACAGTTATCCTGATATTGGCGACTGTTCGCTGCTGCTGGATATCGGCGCGCGCACTACCAACATTCTCTTCATTGAGCCCACGAGATTTTTTTTGCGCAGCATTCCTCTGGGCGGCAGCGCGATCACCGCGGCGATTGCGCGGGAGTTCAATGAATCATTCGCCGCAGCAGAAGCTCGCAAGAAACGAGACGGCGTCGTTGCGCTTGGGGGCGCGTACGCTGAACCTGCCGATCCAGACATTTCGCGGGTTTCAAAAATCGCGCGCAGCATCATGACGCGTCTGCACGCAGAGTTGATGCGCTCCGTCACGCATTACCACGCACAACAGCAGGGAAATCGCCCGGTCCGGATTTATCTTTGCGGCGGCGCTGCAGGCATGCCGTACATACGCGAGTTCTTTCACGAGAAATTTCAGTTACCAATCGAGTTTTTTAATCCGTTGCAAAACGTGACCGTATCGGAGTCCCGCCTCAGCGGGATGCAGAGTGTGGCGGGTTCGGCTCATTTGCTTGGCGAACTGGTCGGGTTGGCGCTGCGCAGCTTCACCGTCTGTCCGGTGGAATTGAACCTGCGCCCGGCGGTCGTGGTTCGCAGGCACGACTTGGAAAAGCGCTGGCCATTTCTTATTGCCGCGGCGGTGTGCATTCTGGTCGCGCTGCTCGGCTGGTCGGCTTACTACACGCGCGCAGCGGAGGTCGCTCAGCAGACTGCGCAAATCCTTCGCCAGAGGAATGAGGCGATGCACGTGCCCGAAGTGCAGTTGGACAAACTTAAAAAGGAAATCACTGCTTTGGACAACACTGCCGCGCCGCTGATCGCCGCTGTGAATGATCGCAAATTTTGGCCGCAGATTCTGGAGGAACTAAACTCGCGTCTCCCTGAATCGGACATTTGGATCACGGAACTTGCCGCGACTTCGGGCGGAAAACTGCTGGGCGCCCCTGAAAAACGCGCAGGCGAAGCTTCGCCCACTGCTCCGCCCACACCGGCTGGCCCGACAGCCAGAAGCGCCGCTCCCGCAGGGAACATGATCGACGGGATGAACGTTCGCGGTCTTTACCTTTACAATCCGAAGCAGCAGGAAATCGTCGTCGATTATCTTCGCAACCTTGCGGGTTCGCCGCTGTTTGCCGTGGACGCAAAGACGCCCGAGCGCTTCATCAAATCCAATTCCGTCCCGACCGATACCGAATGGGCCTTTCCGTATGAGCTTCAGCTTACGCTGCGCAAACCGGTGAAAGTGCCATGAAGTTCAAGCTCAACCACGGATGACACTGATAGAACGGATGATCAGACAGAATCTGCAGAATCAAACAGAATCCAGTCTGCTGCAACGGATGCGAAGCAACGGCCAGGCTTTCAAAATTGTGTTCATTCTGGCGAAGACTTCGCCTGTCTCTGTGTTCTCGGCGTCCTCTGCGGTGAAAAATATTTTTGCGACATGAAATGGTTTCAGCAAAACCGGGCGCTTGGCGCACTTCTGCTTGTTTCGGGAATTTCCATCCTGCTCGGCGCGGCACTGTTTTACTGGAGGTGGAGCATTTGGAGCGACGGAAAGCAAACCTTCGGTCAGGCTGCGACGGAGCGAACCCGGTTGTACCGTCTCGATCCGTTTCCACACGAGACGAATTACCGGAAATTGCAGGGTTACCTCGAAGCATACAAGGCAGCGCTGGACAAATTCAAAGAAGATCTGAAGAGCGAAGTCGTACCGGAGTTGCCGCTTGCGCCTAACGAATTCCAGTCGCGCCTGCGCCAGGCGACGCTCGCCACGGAGGAGCGAGCGCGCACGAATAACGTGAAATTGCCGGGCAAATTTGAGCTCGGTTTCGACGAATTCACCCGGACAATGCCCGACACAGCCGTGGCGCCGTTGTTAGGCCAGGAACTCTCGCAGGTACAGATGCTCATCAACATTTTGCTCGATGCAAAAGTGGACGGCATCACGTCGTTTCGCCGGCGGCCGTTGCCGGGAGAACGCGGAGCAGCGACGCCGGCACCAACACCGCCCGCAATTCGCAGTCGGGGAAGCCTAGCGACAGCGAAACCGGGCGCCACACCCGCCGCTGCTTTGATCGAGCGTAACGTTGTTGATGTGACGTTCAAGGCCGCGCCCGGCGCCGCGCGAAAATTCATCAACGAAATTACCAGTTCTACCGTACAATTTTTCATTATTCGCACGCTCTACGTGCACAACGAAAAAGACAAAGGTCCGCCACGCGAGAGAACCGCAAACCCGACGCCGACACCACAAGCATCTCCCGGCCAGTCACCGACCGGCGCGCTGAATTTTATCGTAGGCAATGAGCACGTCGAAGTCTCCGCAACCATTGAAATGCTGCGCTTCACATTCTGAGTTGAACCACGGATTACACGGATCACACAGATGAGAAGATGATTCATGAGGAGTTAAGCCGTGAAATAAACGGTGCCGCAATGGAAGTGCTTAACGATCTGAAACCAGGGTTGGACGAAAAACTCTACGAACGCGCCATGATCGTTGAACTGAAGCGTCGAGGGCACCTCGTTTCAGTGCAAAGCTCATTTCCAGTCCTGTATTGAGGGGAATTAATTGGCAATCTTGTTCCGGATCTAATTATCGACAATGCAGTGATCGTCGATCCCAAGGTGGTCGCCTTATTCAATGAAACGCACGTTGCGCAGATGATCGGATACCAGAACATCACGGGCTTAGATCTCGCGCTTTTGATCAATTTTAAGAATGCGCGATTAGAGTGGAAGCGGGTATTGCGGCCGCAACAGTCCGAGGAATGCATGCCACCTGATCTGCGTGCCTGAGTCTGCTCATCCGTGCAATCCGTGCAATCCGTGGTTCTCTTCTCCCGAGTATGGCGAAGGTCATCGACTGGCTTAAGGCGAATTACGATCGCGCAGTGCTTATCGCTGCGGCGGTTTTCCTTTTCATTTCCGCTGTCGCCATTTGGTGGAGCGCCATCCAGTTCGGCAACGAGCTGATCGCTCCGGGTCGGGTCCCTCCGAAAACGGCCTCACAGCCGCCGGTCGCAGCGGAGCTCGATCGCGCAGCGGAGCAACTCCAAAAGCCGTTCCAATGGAAATCCAGCACGCGTTCCGGTCTTTTCGTACCGGAGAAACATTTTATCGCGGCGGATGGCATGCCAGCGACGCTGCACAACACGCAGGTGCATTCGCCCGTGCCTAACGAATGGTTTGAAAAATATTCGTTGCCTATCGAAGACGCCGACGCGCTCGAGGAGGATCCCGACAAGGACGGCTTTACCAATCTCGATGAATGGCAGGGCCACACCGATCCCACCAAACCGGAGTCGCATCCGGATTACACCACAAAGTTGCACCTGGTATCAGCCACCGAGGAACCGTTCAGGTACGTTTTTGCGTCGCGCACAAAAGAAAAATTCGGCATCAACGACATCGACCAGAGCGAACCGACACAGTTTCTGAAGGTTGGCGACGTCATTCGCGGCACCGATTTCAAGATCATTAAATTCACCGAAAAAAAGGAGCCTAACGAGTACGGCATGAAGATGGACGCATCGGAGTTGCTGCTCGAACATCAGCAGAGCCATGCGCAGGTTACGCTTGTGAAAGGAAAGATCGCGACTTCGCCGCAATCGGTGGCCATGTTCGTTTACACCTGGGGCGGCCGGAAAGAATTCGAAGTACGCAAAGACCAGGAGTTTTCGCTAAAGCCGATGGAGGAGATCAAATACAAGCTCATCGATGTTCGACCCGACAAGGCTGTCATCGTGAACACGCAAAACCCTGGCAGGCCGATCGAGATCGGCTTCGCGAAGCCGTGATTCAGCGCAGAGATCGCGGAGGTCGCCGATAGAGGAGTTCCCGAGGCCACGGAGGTTATTGAATTTCTCGGAACCTGAAAAATCTCTGCGCCCTCGGGCACTCGAGGCCGGGAGGCCGGGTGGTGAAAAATGAAAGTCAGAAAAGACTCGGTTCTAAAATCGCGCGCACTGAAATCGGTCTGATCCGTGGTTCCGACGTCTTCCATAATTCGTGTCGATTCGTGTCCATTTGTGGTTAAGAGCGGCAAAAGCGTAGGAAAGTTTTCCTAAGAATTTGCTTGATCTCGCTACGAGCTTTCAAATAAAAGCGCGTCTATGTGCACAAGTAACCCTGGTGGATTACGGATCGCACGCATTTCACAAAAAGAAGGAAGTAGTGAGCTAAATGAAAACCTCCCAGAACATAAGAACCGTCGAAGCGCAGCGCGTTATAGGACGTCTGTGTCAGACTTCGGTCATTTGTAGCCACGGCTCTGTGAGCCGTCACGGTCGCATTTCCCGACCGCCCACAGGGCGGTGGCTACAGGCAATTGTCCCCATCATTCTTCTCATTTGTGGCGTCGCCTTGGCGCAAACGCCAGATAACATCGCCGAGCGCGAAATGCAGCGGCGCCAGGCTGCCATCCCCGAGGGCGAAGCCGCCCTTGCACGAGGCAAATCCGCCTTGAAAACGCGCAATTACACCGTCGCGTACCAGGAATTTAAGACTGCCATCGGCTCTCTGCCGGACGCAGTCGTTTCCGGAAAGGCGCACGACGAAGCGGCGGAAGGCGTTTGCAAAAGCGGCACGGTTCTGGCCGAAGCGCGGATCGCCGAGGGCGATTACCCCGGAGCCGAAGCGATCCTGAATGAAATCTTAAGCCATTACGATCCCAACTGCCGTAAGGCGCAGGAACTCTACGCGCATCTGCGAACGCCGGGTTACTTCAACAAGACAGTCGATGCCGGTTTCATCAACAAAGTCGAAGACGTAAAACGCCTGCTCGCCGACGCCGACGGTTTTTATCAGTCCGGCCAGTACGACAAGGCCATGAAGAGTTACGACAAGATCCTGGCGCTCGATCCGTACAACACCGCCGCGCGGAGAGGGCAGGAGAAAATCGACAACACCAAATATCAATACGGCGAAGAAGCGTACAACGAGACACGCGCCCGCGGGATGTGGAAAGTGGAGTCGGCCTGGCAACAACCGGTCAGAAAATACGGCGCTGTGGGTCCGGTTGCTGACAACAAAGGGCGAGGGGGCGAATTGCGCGGCACGGCGCAAATGACCAATAAGCTAAACGGCATCATCATTCCGCACATCGAATTTCGCGATACCAGCATTCGCGAAGCGATCGATTTTCTCCGGGAACAGGCAGCTGAGAACGATCCTTCGGGACAAGGCGTGAACATCGTGCTGCGCCTTGTTCCTCTCGGACAAATTGCACCGCCTTCAATCGCGGTCGCGCCACCCACAGGCACTGAGACTCCGGGGGTCGGTGCGCCTCCTGCTGGCGCTGCCGCACCACCCGCGGGCAGTCCTGGCGCATCGCCAGTCGTGGCGCCCGTGTCCGGGCCGGCCGGTGCGCGTATCACTGTCACGCTGGATAACATTCCACTCGGTGAAGCGCTTCGTTACGTCGCCAATCAGGCGGGGTTGAAGGTCAAAGTCGAACCGTATGCCATTGCGGTTGTCCCCCTCACCGAGCAAAGCAACGAGCTCATCACCAAACGATATCACGTGCCGCCGGAGTTTTTCGGTGGTCCCTTGGACGTGGGCTACTATATCGGAAGTCAAGTGGCCGGTGGCCAGAGCACTCAGGGTGGAAATACGCAGGTGGCTCCGGTCGCCGAGACGGAGATTGAGAAAGAGGCAGTAAGTTTTCAGACCGCTTCCGGAGTTGGAACAGGTGCGGGTGCTTCGAATGCAGTGAATCAACTACAAAGCACCGCTACCACGCGACAGTCGCTATATAACGACCGCCAGCTTGTCGGCCGTGCAGATGCCAAGACAATGCTGCAAAGCATGGGCGTATCGTTTCCGTCCAGCGCAAGCGCGACGTTTTGGCCGCACAGCGGCACCCTGATCGTTCGCAACACGCAGGACAATCTCGACATGGTGGATGCCCTGGTCGATCAAGCGAATTCGTCGGCGCCAAAGCAGGTCTCGATCGAATCGAAGTTTGTCGAGATTAACCAGAATAATCTGAAGGAACTTGGTTTCGATTGGCTGCTGGGTCCTTTTAGCTTAAACGGCAAAGTTTTTGGTTCAGGTGGAACAGCAGGGAATGGCGTTCCTGTTGATGGGGCGAATTTTCCGTTCGTTGATCCGGCGACTGGAGTGCCGATCGGACAAAATCCGGTCACATCAGGAAACCAGAGCGGCAATTTTGCGATTAGCGCCAACGCGCTTGATGCGCTCCTCATGCCGGGTTTGGGGCAAGTGGCTGGCGTCGCCCCGGGAATCTTTGGATTGGCCGGAGTTTTTACTAATCCGCAATTTCAGGTTGTGGTTCGCGCGTTGAACCAGAAAAAAGGGATCGATCTTCTCTCCGCGCCCAGTGTGACC
>WNGP01004166.1_pt1 | contig 17406 bp, 20 predicted proteins | sample 5407671 | NCBI WGS metagenome assembly WNGP01 (sample SAMN13153381, study PRJNA577476) | soil metagenome | isolation source: 40 cm soil or saprolite under Garry oak tree replicate 2 | place: USA:California | collected 2016-06-15 | reverse complement strand
CCCGCTCCGCCCGACGATGGACGCTGCACCTGCCCGCCGGCTGGCCGTGGGCGGCGTGGTTTGAGCTGGCGCTGGCGCGGCTGCGCTGCATCGCCTACGCCACCTGACCACCGCTGCCAGACCGCGCCAGCTCCCACGCCCGACCGGGCCAGCGCCAGCCTGCCCGGGCACGCCCGGCCAGCGGCCCGCACCCTCCCGATCGACCCAAACCGGCTGCCACGCCGTCTCGATCATGCCTCAGCACGCCCCACAACCCTCTTCACACGAGCCCCACACGCACCCCAACCCGCCAAGAATTCGAGCATCGGTGGGTCCAGGCTAAGTCATCAACAAGTGGTGCCACTTCTCACCCACAGAGCCAGCAGGAGGGCGCCCGCCTCGCCGAGGCCGCCCAGGTCGACGCCGAGCGGGTCAGCCCGCTGGAGTCGCTGGTCCACTCCTCGGGGAGGATCGCGACCCACGCCTCCTCGACGTAGCGGCGCCAGAACGCCCAGGTCATCTGCTGGAGCCGGCCCACGTGACCACGTACAGGTAGCTCGGGTCGTACCCGGCCAGGTCGACGTAGTGGCTGCCGTCGATGCCGCCATCGTCGGGGACCACGTCCCACGGCTCGCCACGGTCGAACTGGCCCATCGCGGAGGCGGGAACGCGAAGCCGACACCGACGCTGCCGAACAGGTGGGTGGTGGTCTTGACCTCATCGAGGTCGTCGACGGCGACCTCCGCGAACACGGCGATCCGGTGGCCACCCAGCCCGGTCTTCCGCCAGTACGCCATGCCGTCCTGCACGACCGTGCCCTGGTCGGTGCCCGGGCCGTCCACCACATCGACACTGGCCGGTCCGCGCCGCAGCCAGTCGGCGACCACCGAGACGGCCAGCGCCGGGCAGGGAGGAGGGTTGGCGCCGTCCAGCGTGACATCGACGACCGTGGTCGCCCCGAATTCCAGCGGGCCGCTGCCGACAACCACGGTCACCTCGGTCACCCTGCCGACCGGGTTGCCGTCGACGACACTGCCCGACGGCCCGGGCGGCAACGGCCTCGGATGCCAGCGTGGGTGCAGATCAGGCGCGTGACATTGCGTGGCGCAACCCGCACATGCTTGCGGCGCATCCACTGACATCTTTCTGACGCTTCAGAGCCTGTTGCGCAAAGGGGACGTGAGCATGCCACCATCGGTTTCTCAGTCGCCTGGAACACGGTGGACCCCGACAGCACCGATGCGGACAATGGACTCCCCTGAGCCTCAGGCGCCGCAAGGAGGCCCAATGAGCCGCACGCGACGCGCGGCGATCAGCCTCATCGTCGTGGCACTGCTGTGCACGGGCGTCACAAGCGCTACCGCCGGCGCTTCCTCGCCGACGGTAGATCACCACCGGCTCACCCACGTGCACGACTTCGCGACCTTCCCCATGCGCCTGTCGCCCCCAACGGGCACACCGAGGCTCACCTGGCAGGACGCCTACCGGCTGTACCTCCACAATGGCTTGTTCGTCCACAGCCGCTCCACGCGCATGCCGCTGGTCGAGCTGGCAACTCTCCAGGGCCGGGGCGATCCCACGCTCTTTCCGGCGGATCAGGTGGCGGTCTGGGTGGTGGTCATACCCGACGCCGAAGTCGTCGAGTTCGGCGGTCCGGATTTCAACGCCCTTGGCGTCAAGCCTCCGACACGGAGGATCGCGCGATGCCCGGCCTATGTCGTCTTCGACGCCAACACCGGGCGGAGTTTCGGCGCGTTCCAGACCTGCGACCCTCCGTTCCGGGGCTGAGTTCCGCTCGCGCACTGCCGGCGCCACGCGAGATCGTCCCGAGGCACTCGGCTACAAGGTCACGCTCCAACCCGCTGCCTAACGGCACCCATCGGCTCTGCTTGGACCCGGCTGCGCTGCGCTCCGCTGGGTGCTGCCGCCTGCCGACTTACCGTCGATTTTCGGATTGGGGCGGGCTGGCGCTACCCGGAACGCTATGCTGATGCAGACGGCAATAAGAACCACTCCACCTCTCGCGGTTGTAGGGAACACCAGCCGCCCATCGAGCGTCGGAGAGGTATGCGCAGATGGTTGGTGCCAGCGGTCGTCGTGGCGCTGCTGGCAGCGGCCGGTTGCGGCAGCGGCAGCCACGCAGGCTGGGCGTCCAGGGAGTTGCTGACGTGCGGCAGGCCCATCCGGATCACTCGCTGACGCGCACGGAGTGGCAGCTGACAAGCGTCGTGGAACCGTCGAGGACCTGGAGGCCGGCGCCCGAGGTCGACGCCGTGCTCCGCTTCGACGGCCAGGGCCACTTCAGCGCCACGGTGTGCAACCACTACAGCGGGCTGGTACGCATCGACGGCAACCTGCTGCAAGTCCGACGGATGTTTGGTACCCAAATGGGCTGTGGCGAGGCCAAACGTGCTGTCGAGGAGGCGTTTCTTGGCGTGGTGGACGGCGAGGTGCGCTGGGCGATCAACGGCGACGAGCTGCGCCTGGACAAGCCGGACGGGCGAGGGCTCCGGTTCCGCGTGCGCGACACCATCTACCCGTCGCGGGATCTGGAGCCCCTGCTTCAAGGCCAGCGCAACGGCGGCGACTATCAATTCGGCTGGCAGGCCGCTGATGGGCGGATCAGCCTGGAGTGGGAGTGGCGCGACGCGCCGGGCAAGCCGTGGGGGTTCGCCGGGATGACTCGCGAGCCGACCTGGCCGGTGCCAGGGCCAGACCCGCTGATCGCGGCGGCGGGCGACCACCGGTTCGTCTTCGGCGTGGTGGCGGCGGCCACTGCCCGGGTCGTCTATCAGCCACCTGCCGGGCAGCCCGCGGTGAAGCTGGAGCTGTTCACCGTGCCGGGCGCGCGGACGTGGCAGGCGTTCGGCGGATTTGTTGACCGGGCGGGTGAGGGTGCGGTGGTGATCACGTTGGACGGTCACGGGCGCGAGCTGGGGCGGTCGCACCGGCTCCCGTCCTGACGGGCCTGTCCTGTTGGCCGAACAGGTCATTTGAGGTGAGCGGTGACGCTCTCGCTTGCTGGTCAAGGCGCCGCAAGAAGGGCCGGGCCTCGCAGCCGACAGCAGCTTCTAGCCGGCTCTCCGGGCTTGTGAAACAGGCTGTTCATAGACAAGAGCGAATCCGTCCAGAGTAGAGCAAAACTGGATCAGATTAATATAAGGCTTATTATGGGGGACTAGCTCGGGGCGGTTGACCCTGACAATCCTAGACCTTGTCATGGCTCAGCGAGGCTGGGATCGGCCGCTGTGCCAGCGCCAGTAGCCACCTTTCGGCCGCAGTGGGATCCCAGCCTCGTCGAGCCAGCCGCGCACGGTCGCATAACTCACGTCATAGCGGGCCGCGAGCTGCCGGATCGACCGGCGCTCCGCGAGGTAGAGCCGGCGCAGCTCGGCCACCGGCGGGCGCGCCTTGCGCCGGCGGCTGGCGGGTCGCCGAGGGATCTGGTGGTAGACGAGCGCGTACCACACCATGGAGGGGGTCACCCGCTCCCGCGCGGCGATCTCGGTGGTGGACAGCTGCTGGTCCACGTACAGGGCGCGCAGGTGCTCGGCTTGCGCGGTCGTCTGCCATGCCGGCCACCGCCGACCGATCTTTGCCTGGTGAAGCCACTGTTTGACCGTCCCGGCCGAGACGCTGTAGCGGACGCCGAGCTCCTCCAGGCTCAGCCGCTCGTCCACATACAGGCGGCGCAGCTCATCGGTCGGCGGCGACGGGATGGGCTTACGGCCCCGCCGGCGTGTCGGCGTCGGCAGGACACCGGGGGATGCCTCAACCCCGACCTCCCGGCCGTGTCCACCGGTCACCAGGCGATCCCAGCGCCCGGTCGGGTGACATGGGGTGGCGCGTCGTTCAGGTCGGGGTCGTTGCCGTCCCTGGCCGACGACCTCGCCGCGGACGCGGCTACTGGGGTTTGCGGGTCGTCCTCGTCGGCGTCCTCGCGCAGCAGGAAACCGTCGGCGCAGCAGGGCCGCTCCTCGGCCGGCACGGGCATCAGCCAGTGCGCGGCGACCAGTTCGTGCAGCAGGCCGTCGAGGTGGTGGCCGGTGGCAGCGCCGCCGAGCCGCTCAAGCTCGGCCCGCGGGATTACTCGGGCGTGGAGTTGGGTGAGGACGTAGATGACGATCGTTTTGGCGCCAAGCGACAGCTCATCGTGGTGCAGCACCAGGTCCAGGAGCCCCGGCTCGATCGTGGCCGCCGGCGTGGCGGGACGGGCGGTCGGGGAGGTGGTCATAACGGCATCGCCTCCCATCAGGAGAAAGTGGCCTGCTCAGAGGCCACGAGCCTTTCACGTCGCATGATAGGCTAGTGGTCTCGTAGGCGGCGAACAAGACCCAATTCGCAAGCCGTCCCCAACCGGCGAGGGCCCGAGCATGCGAGGATTCGGCCACCACGAGCGCGGCTCCGGGTGGCGGCGCTCCCCGAATCTGAGCGAGGAACGCTGGAACGCTTCCGGGCGGCGCTGGACCAGGCGCGTGCGCTGATGCAACAGGCACAGCGAGCCGCCCGCCGTCGCGCATGGCGTGAGGCGGTCCAGCAGCTCAAAGCGTCCCGTGGGGAGCTGGACCGGGCCGACTACGAGCTCATCCGCGAGATGCGCGCGGCCGGGCTGTCATGGCCGGCGATCGGCCGGGAGCTCGGGGAGCGCACCTGGACGGCCGTGTACCAGCGCTTCCAACGGCTCGAGCGCCGCTTCGGCCGGGCGCAGCCCGACAGCAACCAGCCCCCGACCACCCCATCCCAGGACGGCTGAGTGCCGGCACAGAGCTACCCGAGCCACGCGGAACCCGTCCAAGCCGACCATGGAGTCACCATCGCTGGGGCCGGCCACAGCGGTCAGGGTCAAGCTCATCCGGCCAAGCTGCCGTCCGATGGAGGGTGTAGATCGGTCTTCCGTCAGCAGTACACCGAACTGGCGTACCGGTTGCTGTAGGAGCACTTGTCGAGCAGGGTCCCGTATCGGTTGTAGAGGTAGGCCGTGTCCTTGTCGTTGTTCCAGACATACCAGGACCGTCCCATGTACCGATCGGTGGCGGTGTTGGTCCCTTTGCCGGTGTGAACCTTGACGTACCTACCGCCACCCAGGGCGTAGCTTGTGAAGGTGTAGGTGTGGCCGGCAGCGTCCTTGATCTTCGCGTAGGTAAGGGACCGTGAGGTGCTGCACCGGTTGTGGAGCTGGATCCACTCGGCGTTCAGACTGGAATTGCTGCCGGTGTCTGACCCAGGGGAGTTGTAGTAGATGCGGTAGATGCCAACGCAATACGCTGCGGAGGCTGGCGATGACGATTGGAAGCCGATCATCCCCGCGGCGAGGAGGCTGACGACAAGAACCGATCTGATGATCCTGCTCACTGGGTCCCCGTTCTCTTGGATCGTCCAGTCTGAGCTGCGGCTTGTCCTTCTTGTCAATACGACGACAGTCATCATAGCTGCGTAGATTGAGGGAAATCTGAGTGGGTCCAATCTGCCGGATCGGGAGATGACCAGGAGCTCAGGCCTGAGCTTGGGTGGCGGAGCCGAAGGGAACCGGGCGGGCAGTCTGGCGCACGCGACGCCTGTGCGATGCTTCTCGTCCAAGCGCGGCAACAGACCGGACATAAGGCGACACGATGAGCACGGACCTGCCGTACTCAACCCAGCCACTGCAGCCGGGACCGCCGCCGCGAACGTCCGGGACGGCGATCGCCGCGCTGATCGTGGCGATCGGCAGCTACTTCGTCTGCCCGCTCATCGGAGCCATCATCGCGCTCGTGCTGGCCTCATCGGCAGCTCGGGAGCTGGATCAGTACCCCGGGCAGCTCACCGGCCACGGGTTGGTGACCGCGTCGCGGTGGCTCGCCGCGATCCACTTCGCGATTGTGGGCCTGTTCATCGGGGTTGTGCTGATCCTGGTAGCCGGCTTCGGCGTCAGCCTGTTCGGGTTCGGCCTGCACCAGCCTTCGTCGGCGCCGGCTCCAGTGCAGTCGCCGCCCAACGCGACCAGCCTGGACACCTCCCCACCCCAGGCCACGAGTTCGCCGGAGACGACCGAGCCCGCCCCGGCCGATCAGGTGGTCGAGAACTTCTACGACGCGATCAACGCGCACGACTACCAGACCGCTTGGGCGCTGCTTGGCGGCAACAAGCTCGGACAGACCTACCAGCAGTTCGTCGCCGGCTTCGCACGCACCGCCGACGACGCGCTTGCCGTCACGGGCGTGAACGGCGACACCGTCACCGTCGAGCTGGTCGCAACCCAAGACGACGGGCGCGTCCGCACCTACCGGGGCACCTATACCGTCCAGGGCGGGCGGATCGTCCAGGCGAACATCCGCCGGGTCAGCTAGGAGATTCGACCCCAGTTACTGTAGGTCGCATCTTGGTGATCGTGGCGGCATCGACAAGGCCGCTCACCCTGGTAACTGCTCGCCGCTACCGGTGGGCGACAGGCCGTGCCCTGGTGATGCGGTCATGTTGCGTGATCGTGGGTTGGCCCAGGGCGTGCTGGCGTCCGGTGGGAGCGACGGCTCAAGTCTGCTGCGGGACGGGCGAACGGCGCTGCGATGTCCTGGTAGGCACCGATGCCGAGGGTTTCGGCGTGGCACTGCCGACACGGCCCGATCCGGGTGCAGGCGACGCCCGTGACGAGGTTGCGGACGTGGTTGAAGGCGTCGTTGGGGTGGTCGGCCTTGATCGCATACCAGGTGCCGCCGCGCTCACCGTCCGGGAGTGCGGCGGCCACCGACGGCCGCATCGGCAGGTACAGTTGGTCCCCGTCGAGGCGCACGACGAAGGTCCGGTCGAGGTAGTCGCACTGGTCCGGCTCGGGCTGGTGCTCGGCGAACCAGGCGGCGGCGTCCGTGATTGATCCCGGGCCCCACAGCAGGTCCGCAGGGTGCCGGGTCGCCTCGAAGCGAGCGTCGAAATAGCGAAGCTCCGGGTCGATGTAGTGCTCGCCGGGGTGGAAGACCGCCCGCAGGGTGACGCACTGCCACGGCTGGTCGTCCGGGTCCACCGCGTCCGCCAGCGCTGTGGCAAGCGCCGTGTTCAGTTCCGTCCCGGCGGCGTTCCAAGCCATCACGATGACCTCGCGCTGGACGGGTGCGGGGTAGAGCCGCCCGCCCGGTGTCGGGACGCCCCACAGCTGGTTGATGATCTCGGCGAGGTCGCTGAGGGTGCGGGCGGCCGCGACGGGGCCGTGCATGTGGTAGCCGCTTGGGTGGGCGACCGAGTTGCGCCGGTTCGACTTCGCCTGCTCGATGCCACGGTTGCGCTGTCCCCGCAGCAGTCCGACCCGCCGTGTCCAGCCGCGTAGGCTCGACAGCATGCCGTCGAACGGCATGCTGTGCCCGTCGCCGAGGCGCAGCCGCCAGCCGCGATGTGCGGAGGCGAACTCGTACACCTGCTCGTACCGCTCAGCGGCAACCGCGTGCTCGGCGTCGGCGCGGTCCACAAACGTCACCGTGCCCTGGTGGAATTCGATGAACCGGTCGCGCAGCGCCTGCTCCAGCACCAGGAGGGCGTGGTCGTTGACCAGGGTGAAAAGCTCGTAGCACAGCACGCTGTACCCGAAGACCGTGCGCAGGTCGTCGAAGCTCTTGCGGGTGCCCTCCGCCACCGTGGGCGCCAGCTCGAACTGGGCGACCACCTGCTGCTGGTACTCCGCGGAGTCCTCCGGACGCATCTGGACGCCGATGCCCAGGCCCATGGGGGTAAAGATCAGCGTGCGTTCGTCGACTTGGCGCAGCTCATCGAGCGACTTGATGATCACAACGGTGCCTCCGATGCTGAAGCGAGCCGCACAGGATACGTCCGGCAATGAGCCCGCAGGGCGACTCGATTTCACGACTTGGAGCAGGCGCGGCGCCCCCAGCGGGTCCACGATGGCCAGCAGGGCGGCGTCAGGGCTGATGCCCACCGCGGTCCAGGTCTGCTGCCGTCACAGCGGTGGCCGGATCGCCGAGCGACCGACGGCCCGACGACAGCGATAACTCTCGGTCAACAGTCATCTCGGTCGGGTTGCTCGGCCTCATGACAGAGGCATTCAGACCGTTGACGTAGCTGCTTCTACCAGTTGCACTGCCACCTACGCCGCGCAGCTCAGCCGGTGGGCCCACCCGCAAGCCGCTCGGCGACCAAACGCTATGTGAACTTGACCGGCAATGACTACGAGCGCTCACCGGCCACCAGGCTGCGGCGCATCCAGCAGCGCCCACGTGACCGCCACCCTTGCCCCCACCTCAGCCTCACCCACCTCCACGGCCGGGCCGGCAGCAGCCTGCGCCTGGTAGCCCCCCGCTAGCGCTAGCGGCAGCGTGTGTCGCGCGCCGGCCAGCTCCTCGATCCGCAGGACCCCGCCGAGCGCCACGCCCGCCAGCGCCGCATACTGCTCGGCCCGACCGCGAGCATCCCGCCACGCCGCCTTCCGCGCCGCGGCCAGCACCCCCGCCTGGTCACCCACCACCAGCACCAGCCCGTGCACGCGGGCGGCCTCGCCACCCGCGGTGACCGCCGCCGTCGCGACCTGTCCGGCCCGCGCCGGCACATCCAGCCGAGCAGTGAGCCGCGCGGCGGCGCGATAGCCGGCGGGGCGCTGGCCCTTGGGGCGCGCCTCCCAGTCGGGGTGGACGCTCAGCTCGCCGGTGGCCAGCCCAGGCGGCTCGACTCCGGCCGCCCGCACCGCGGCGATGACCTCCTCCAGCGCGCGGCTGCAGGCCTCCAGGGCCTCCCCGGGGGTGGTGCCTCGCGTCTCGACACCCAGGTGCAGCAGGGCCGTGTCGGGGATGGCATTGGCCGTCCCTTCTCCCACGACGGTGACCGTCGGCTGGTCGGCGGTCGGGGCTGCTGCGGGCTCTGGCATGGCACCTCCCGGCGATCGGCTCCCCGACGATCACCCCGCACCGGGCGCGGGGTCAAGCCGCCCCGGCGGCCTCGGCATGACCGCGTGGGCTTGGACAGCGCGTTGCCTCGTCAAGGTGCGGTGAACCCACCGACCACCATCGGTCATCGGTGCTCCAGCAGTGACAGGACGATGCACGAGCCGACGCCCGCCGGTGGGATGCCGGCAGACGGCGTGTCCGGCATGCTTGCCTCATGCGTGACAGGCCGGTTGTGGTCCCCAACAGGGTGCGCCAGAAGGCTGCCGCCGGAGGTGCGGAAGGCACGCGGTGGTTGTGTGGCCTGGGCGGCCTCATTCAGGGTGTCCGTGATGCTGCGTGCAGCCTGACATGAGGAGACCGGACCATAGGCAAGGTGCTCACGCCTGCCAAGAAGGTCCGGTCTCCGTTGTCATACTGCCCGCGTTCCTCGCTGCCCGCCGCTGGCTGGCGTTCAATCCTGTTCCGCCGCTGTAAGTATCGGACCCGGGTCGGTCAGGAGGTGGTCATGATGGTCGCGGGGTACCAGCCGAGGACGTCGTAGATGTCCACGAAGCCGACCCAGTCGTAGCAGGTCGTGGAGGGGTCGCCGCTGTAGTTGTTGTAGCACGTCCACGAGGAGCCGCCGCCTTGGGAGCTGTCGCCCCGGGCGATCACCTTGCTTGGGTCCGACGACAGCGAGAAGACAGGACCGCCACTGTCACCCCTGCCGGTTGCGGTCTTCCCGTTGAGCTGTTGCGCCCACCACAGGTGGACCAGGTAGTTCACGCCACCGACGTTGACCCACTCGACGTCGCCGTACTGGATCTTGATGTTGCAGTGCACCCCGGTGTAGGAGCCGGAGGTGCAGACATAGCCACCCTCGACGCCGTGCTGGGCGCCGACGACGGGCTTGCTGAACTCGGTGCCCGGCGCGACGCCGCCGTCATAGGTCCGACCCTCCACGTCCCCGTCGGGTGGCCGCACGAACTGCGTGTCGATGCCGCCGACCCGATCCCAGGTCTCCCCGAACTTGTGCGCGGTGTCTCGTGGCCCAAGCAGGGTCCACCACTGCCCCCCGTTGCAGTGGGCCGCGGTGGTGATGAACGTGCGCCCATCGGAGTTCCGCCGGATAGGAAAGCCGCTCGAGCAGCCGTGCGGGGTCTGATCGCTGGTCATCCGCGCGCCGGCCCAGTGAAGCGGAAGGTCCTCCAGCCGATTGGTCGGCACCGAGCGGCTGCGGAGCGCCACCCGCACCGGCACGTCGACAGCCAGCACGCTCGCGGCCCGCGAGACCGGCACGCGCGAGGATCGGTCCACGCCCACGTCGATGCCGGTCCCATCCGACCGCACACCCACACTGCTAAGCACCAGGCCCTGCTGCGCGAGCCGTGCCCTGCCCGCCTCGATGCGCCGTGCCCGCACGTCCAGGTCCTGCTTGGAGTACGGCGCGGCTGCGACCTGGATGCGGACCTTGGGGGAGCGTAGCTGGGCCAGCAGCCGCTGGGTCGAGGCGGACACCGCGCCCTTCCAGTACAGCGTGACCGTGTGGTCGGTCACCGACAGCCTGATCCCGGCGAAGCCGGAACCCGTGCCCGTTGCCGCCGCGCGGATCCGCTCGGCGGCGTCGGTCAGCGGCACCTGCGCCAGCATCCGCGCTTGGGTGTCTGCCGACATCCACCGTGCCGCGGCCTGCGTCCCCCCAGGACCTGAGGAGCTTGTGCGTTGGGTCGAGGCGGGGGCTCTGCCCGTCCCCGCCGCCGCGAGCAACAGCGCCCCAATCGCGACGACGACCCCGGACCGTCCCCGTCGCCGCCAGCCGACCAGTCGTCGTGCGCGCGTGGCGCTCCTCTCGTCCCGCGGACCCGGCCAAGGCAGCCAAGAGGAACGTCGGCGTCCTTCTTCAAGCTCCTGACCCTGCTGAGTGGGCTCCTTCGTTTTCCCTTTCCCGGCCATGCCTCCGCCTTCCTGAGCGTGCGCGCTCCTTCCTTCCATCAAAGAACTGCGCGCCTCCTGCGGGGAGAGCCGGCAAAGCAGCTCGTGACCGCCGGCATGGAGAGGCCGGACCGGGATGCGGTGCCTACACGGAGGTCGTGTCGTGCTCGTTGATGACGGCGAGCGTCCGCTGAGTGCGATCGTCGATGCTGGCTACGCCGACTACGGGGACGAGGCCGCAGTCGCGGCGTCCCTCCCAAATACGGCGCGCCCCACTCGACCGGACCAGGCACCGGCTCTCTAGCCTGGCAGTCCTCAGTCCTCGCCGGAATCTTACACGGTTGCGCGCTGTAGGTATAGTAAGAAATAAGTGAAGGGTGTCCGTGATGCCCTGTGCGCCTGGACGTTGACGGGGACCAGACCATCGGCAAGGTATCTCACGCCTGCCTGGAGGTCTGGTCCCCTTGTCATGCTGCCCACGTTCATCGCTGCCCGCAGCCGTGCTGGCCTGGCTGGCCGCTCGCCTCGCCCACCTGCACCCACCACGCCCGCCCGGCCAGGGCGGCACCCCGCCACTGTCGCTGGAGGTCCGCCTGGACGCCGTCGCCGCGGTCATCCTGGACGGGCTGTGTACCGGCGCGCCGGCCGCATGGTCGGGATCTCCAAGACCGAGGTCGGCGACAGCCTGGACCTGCTGCTTGGCCCGCTGGCCGCGCTGGGGTACTGCCAGCCCGACGGGACCTTCATCACCACCCTGGCCGACCTTGGCCACTGGCTTGGGGAGATGACCGCCGCCGGCAAGGCCGTCGTGCTGGACGGGCTGGCCACCCGGGTGCAACGACCCCGAGGGTGGGCCAACCAGAAGGTGCTGTACGACGCCAAGCGGCACACCCACACCGCCCAGGGCCTTGCCATCTCGACCATCCACGGCGACCTGCTGTGGTGCGACGGCGGCTGGCCGGGCAGCTGCCACGAGCACGAGCTCATCGAACTGGCAGGGCTGGGTGGGGTGCTCGACGACGTCCAGGTGGCCAGCCTACTGGATCGGGGGTTCCGTGGGCTGGCCAAGGGTCGCGAGCACTGGCATGCCCCGGTCGGGGACCGCCGCACCAAAGACCGCCTCAGCGACGCCCAGCGCAGGTATAAGGGCTGCGCGCGTTGATGGAGCAGTCGATCGCCCATCTGGCCAACGCCTGGGCGCTGCGCCGCTGGCGTGGGCTGCTGTACCGCGTCCGGGACGTCTTCCGCGCCGCCGGCGCGCTCGTCTGCCTTGGCCGCTGGCTGCACCGGGTCCCCACATGAACGAGCATCGCCCTTGAGGAGGAGCGGAACACAAAACCGGTTCTGCTGTCACATCTGTTGACGGTGCGGGGGGGGAGAAGTCAGCCTGTGCGGCACGAACGCAGATGGGGTGGCGTCCCTGCAAGCCGACGTTGAGCGGTTCTGCGCTGAGCTGGTCGACCTGCGGGCTGGCTGACAGCACCATCCGCAACGACACCAACCACCTGGAGCTGATCCGGGTCTGCTTCGGCCGGTAGCTCCATGCGACGCCAAGCCGTCCACGCGCACCGGGCGGGCGGCGGCGCTGACGGTGTTCTTCCAGTTCCTGGAGCTGCGCCACAGGGTCACCTGCCGGTATCCCTCGAGGGAAGGGTTAGGAGTCTGTGCGCCCGCCTCCGGTCGCCGGTGGAGCAAGCAGCTGGTCGATGAGGATGTCCTTCAGCCATTGTTCGTACCGCTCGGGGGGCCAGCCCCGGTCACAGACAAGCGTCCGGTAGACCTCGGGGGACGTGAGTGCGTCGATGATGTCGTCAGCGTCGCGCTCGCGCAGCTTCGCCCGCAGAGCGCCGGCGCGGGCGAGGGAACGCGCGATCTGCGCATGGCCCTGTTGCCTTTGTCGCGTCAGCTCGGCGAGCAACGCCGCGGCATCGGGATCGGAGCCCGCCGCGCCGACGAGGATCCGGTGAAGCGGCTCGGCCCTCGACATGATGCCGCGGACGATGCCAGCCAGACCCGACAGCTGGTGCTTGGGATCTTGGTCGGCAAGAAGCGCACGGACGTGGGGCCGGTCCGGCAACGCGACTGCCTCGTCGTCACCGGCTATGGAGACGTCGGACAGTGCCTTGAGGATCCCGAGCTTCGACGAGAACAGCCGGTACACCGTCGCAGGTGGAACGTCCGACAGGTCGCTGATGGCCTCGATCGTCGTTGCGGCGTAGCCGCGCTCGAGGAAGAGGGCCCGCGCGGCCTGGATGACCGCGGCGCGAGTCAGGCGGGTCCGTGCCTGGCCGCCCTTGCCGTCGTAGGAGCGGCGGCGCTTGACGTCGGTAGCCATGCTTGTGACACTACCACTCTCGAACTGAGAGTGCTACTCTCGATTTGAGAGTGCTACGTGTAGGAGGCACGCCGATGGCGAGCGCCCAGAACCCGGCCGTCGCAGCCGTGGAGTCACTCTGCCGGAGGCAGTGATGCGTAAGCCAGCAGCAGCGGCCGTCAGCGTTACGTGGGGCGTGGCACTCGGGGGAACCTTCGGCTGCCTGCTTCCCTATCTGCTGGGCGACTGGCACTTTCACCGGCCCCTGCCCTACTGGGGGGTCGCGCAGGCGGCGGGAGGATTGCTCATCTGCGCAGGCCTGGTCCCGATCGTTCAGTCGTTTGCCGAGTTCACCAAGGCCGACGGGACTCCCGTGCCGGTGGCGTCGCCGCCACGGCTGGTGGTGAGCGGGTTCTACCGCTACGTGCGCAACCCCATCTACGTCGGCTTTGTGGCCATCCTGACAGGCCAGGTGCTCCTGCTCGGCTCGCCAGGCCTCCTGGCATACACCGCAGTGGCCTGGTGCATCGGCGCAGCCGCCGTCCGCTTCTATGAGGAGCCCACCCTGGCCCGCAAATTCGGGGCCGAGTACCAGGATTACCGGCGCGCCGTGCGTGCCTGGGTTCCCCGGCTGCATCCATGGACGCCCGGTGAGCCGGCCGGCCCGGCCGAACACGATCAGGCCGAAGGCCGCTCATCGACCGCCGCATCGATCGTCAGCGACAGGAGGAGCCACATGGCCCGCATTCAAGGAGTCTCGTCCACCCAGGCCGGGCTGTATGTGAAGATCGCCTACCACTTCACCCGACGCAGCATCGCCAAGCTCACCGGGCGAGAGACCCAGCGGATGATCGAGCCCCTGCAGATGTACGCCCACGTGCCCGTGCTCTTCAAGGGCTACGCCAAGCTCGAACAGGCAACCGCCAAGCTGCACCGTCTCGACAAGCGGCTCCACGCCCTCGCCGAGCTGAAGGCGGCCACCCTCACCCACTGCGAATACTGCATCGACATGGGCTCTGCCATCTCCCACCAGTGGGGTCTGACCGACCAGGAGATCCTGGCCCTCCCCGACTATCGGACGAGCCCGCTGTTCTCGGAGCTGGACAAGCTCGTCCTCGACTACGCCGTGGGCATGAGCCGCACCCCCGTCGACGTCCCCGGCGAACTGTTCGACAGGCTTCGCCAGCATCTCGACGACGGCCAGATCGTGGAACTGACGCACCACATCGCGTTGGAGAACCTGCGCGGCCGCTTCAACCTGGCACTCGGCATCGGCGCAGCGGGCTTCAGCGAAGGCATGGCGTGCGCGGTACCGGCCACCACGACAACCCAACAGGGAGGGACCCGGTGAGCGAACCCATCACGCTGATCAACGCGTTCACGGTGCCACCGGAGGAATCCGAACGATTTCTCTACCGGTGGAAGGACAACGCCCGCAGCATGACCGGGCAACCCGGGTTGCTCCGAGCCCGGCTCTATCGCTGCCTGGACGCCGATGCCGAACTGCGCTTCATCAACGTGGCCGAATGGCAGCACCGCGACGCCCTGCAAGCCGCGACCGCCACCGCGGCGTTCCGCGCCTCGACCCAGCGGATGCTCCACGACCCCGACCTGCACCTCATCCCGCGGCCGGCGTTGTACCAGGTCGCACTCGACCTCCACCCCGGCGACACGCTGTAACCCCGCGCACCAACCCGACAAGAGGAGGACACCGGCATGGACACCTTGACCAAACCCCCGGCCATCACCAGCCACCACCGATCCACGCGCTGGCGATCGGTCGGCTACTGGCTGGCCACCGTAGCGGTGGTGGCCGAACTGGGACTGGGTGGCAGCTGGGACATCGCGCGCCTTCCATCCGTCCGCGACCTGGTGACGCACCTGGGCTATCCGTCCTACTTCCTGGTGCTGCTGGGAAGCTGGAAGGTGCTGGGCGCGGCCGCCCAATGGGCCTACGCGGGCGCCTTCTTCACCTACACCGGGGCGATCGTCTCCCACCTGACCACCGGCTACGCCCTCGGCGAGGTGCCGGTGCTGGCCGCCCTGACCGCACTGACCGCACTGTCCTGGGCACTACGACCCCCCAGCCGCCGCACATGACGACCGACATCCCACCGCACCGCTGGCCGCTGCGGTCCGTGACCCACCCGGACATCGCGCACAAAATTCCGGTGATCGAGCACGAGACCCGGGTACAGGCAAGGCCCCCGCGGGCGCGGCTACGCCACAAGCGGCTACGCCACAAAAGGAGCGGTGAGCGACGATGGCCCGCACACCAAGCCTCATCGTCCGCAATCTGGTGTTCACCAGATCATGGTTTCCGGCTTGCGCAGCGTCGGAGTGCGGCGCAGCGCACCAAACGTGGACCGATCACGAGCCTTCTCTCAGTCAGCGCTCGTGTCCTACGGGCTGACTTCTCCCTGCCCGCACCGTCAACAGATGTGACAGCAGAACCGGTTTCCTGTTCCGCTCCTACTCGAGGGCGAGCATCACGGACACCCTCTCTATGAAGAGGGGTGGTAGGTCAAGGGTATCCGGGTGAGGGTGTCGCGGGTCGCCGGCGCGGTGCCGCTGGCCTGGTCCGCGCAGGGTAGGTCGCCTGCCCAGCGAGCTGGACTGGTTGCCGGCGCGGGTGGTCCCGTTGCTGGCATCCCCGCCATGCGCCGGCGTGGGCTCCGCCGGGTGGGCCGGGCCCACGCGCCCTGGTCATGGGAGTGGTGCTCATCTCTCTATCGCCTCCTTGGTGGGAGGATCAGGTCGAATGGGAGACTCCAGGCTGGCCCAGCTCAATCGAGGGTCGTCAGGCGACCAGAGGGTGTGCGGGGGGCCTTGCCGGAGCGGTCGGGGCGAACGGCTGGGAGCGGGTGAGCATGTGCCAGATCGCCTCAGCGAGCTTGCGGGCGACCTCGACGCGGGCGACCTTGGGCCCGCGCTGCTTGCCGAGCCGGGTGCGGATGCGCTGGTGGTGGTCGCGGTAGACGGGATGGCGGGCGGCGTGGGTGGCCGCCTCGATCAGCGCCCAGCGCAACCAGGTCGGGCCGTTCTTGGCGAGCGGGCCGCGGTGGTCGCGGCTGCCGGACTGGTACACCCTGGGGCACAGCCCGGTGTAGCCGCCCAGCCGCTTGGGTGAGGGGAACCGGGCGATGTCGCCGATCTCAGCGGCGATGGTGTAGCCAAGCACCCAGGCGATCCCTGGCGTGGTGACGAGCAGCCGGATGTAGGGATGGTCGGCGCCAAGCCGCCGCAGGTCCCGCTCGCAGGTGTCGATCTGGGCTTCCAGGTCGTCGATCAGCGCCAGCGACGCGGCCACGCTGCCAGCCCACGGCTGGGGCAGCGCGAGCCTGGCCAGCAGCTCGCGGCCACCGCCGCCGAACAGGTCACTGGTCGGGCAGGGCTTGCCGAACGCCAGCAAGGTCGCGTGGATGCGGTTCTTCAGCGCGGTGCGGTGGCGGACCAGGTGCAGCCGGAAGCGGGCCCGCTCCCGCTCAGCCCGCACCTCGGGGGTCGGCAGCCAGATCTCGGGCACCAGGTCACGTCTGGACAGCTCGGCCAGCACGCGGGCGTCGATCCGGTCGGTCTTGCACGCCAGTGGCGCCAGTCCCTTGACCTTGGCCGCATCCGCGATCGCGACCTGCCAGCCGCAAAGCTCCAGCTGGTCGTGGACGAACCGGGCGCCGTTCGTCGACTCGACCGCCGCCCGCACCGGCTGGCCGTAGGCGGCGGTCTGGCGGGCAAGCCCGCGGAGTCCATCGGCGTCGGGTGGTGCCTGGACAACCTGGAGAGTGCCGCCCTGCTCGTCCAGCAGGCACACGTCCAGCCGCGTGCGGGACAGATCCAGCCCTGCGTGCAACATTGTCACCGGCCTCCTCGTGGTGACTTCGCTTTGGTGACAACCGCAGGTTGCCACCAGGGAGGCCCCTCTTCATGGCATTCAATGATGTTTCGACGATGCTGTTGATGAGGCGTTTCTATGAAGCCCTTACCTCGTTCCCACCCGCATCGGCGCTCCGCGCTGCACAGCATGACCTGCGCACCATGATCGCAGCCGAGGTCTTGGCCGCGGTCCAGACCCTGGCCAGGCAGGACAAGCGCCTGGCGAGCCCGGCAGCCCAGTCGCCGGCGGACGAGATGGCAACCCTCCTCGAGGCTTTGGCGCAACTGCCGCCGCAGACCCGACCCTTCGCCCATGACTATTACTGGGCGCCGTTCGTCTACTACGGCTGGCCCGGCTGACGAACGTCAAGCCGGCCGATTGGGGCAGCTACTGCAGACCCTACTGCGCCTCACGGGCACGGTGTTGGTCGCCCTGGCCTGGCCCTTGCTGGTCCTTTGCAACGGCATCAA
>WNGP01003084.1_pt1 | contig 17411 bp, 15 predicted proteins | sample 5407671 | NCBI WGS metagenome assembly WNGP01 (sample SAMN13153381, study PRJNA577476) | soil metagenome | isolation source: 40 cm soil or saprolite under Garry oak tree replicate 2 | place: USA:California | collected 2016-06-15 | reverse complement strand
GTTTTCTGGCTCCCAGATGATCTGGGAGTACAGTGGTCCGATGTTCTGTACTATCGGTTTCCAGTAGTTGAGCCAGCAGCTAGTGTTCCGGAAAATATCCGAGTATCCATGATAGTCTATGATGACCCAGAAACCATAGTGCTGGGCGATGTGGACTGCTCGTTGTGCGTTCGTCTGGCTGTACACGCTCATGTAATTGAAATCGCTCGTATCAGTACAGTACGGGTCGAAGTCGACTCTGACAGTATTGTACCCCTTAGCCTTCATTAATATCAACGACAACTCCATGTTTGAAGCGTACTCGCCTGGGAAGACGGCTGATGAGGTCCCGGCCGTGTTGGCGACAGACTCGTCCATTCGTATGCCGCCCCAACCGATTAGCACCGGAACGGAGCCCATGCCTGTTGGGGAAGGTAGAACAACCAGCGACTCGGAGCTGGTCGCGGTCACTCTGGCATTGTCCGTGACCGCGAGCGAGATCGCATATGTCCCATTTGTGAACGATTGAGAGACTGGGTTGCCGGTCTTGCTTGTCCCACCAAGATTCCAGCTGTAACTGTAAGGGCCGTTCCCGCCTTGGACTGCCGCAGTAAACGTCACTGTTTGTCCAGCGTCGGGGATTGTTGGACTGGCTGTGAAGCTCGCGGCAAGAGGAAGAACAGGAACTATTCTGACAATTTGAGTAGACGTCGCGGAGCCACCGACAAAATCGTGGACTGTTAGGGTTACCGAATAATTTCCTGTAGCAGTGTATGCATGGGTCGTAGTCAGTCCTGTGCCTGTGGCACCGTCTCCGAAACTCCAGGAGTAGCTGTATGGAAGTGTGCCGCCAGATACTATTGCTGTAAGATTGACGGTGGCGTTGACAATGGGTGTCAACGGTAGGAGAGTGAAGCTTGTAGAAAGTGGGAGTGGGCCGATTGTTCCGAAGATGTCCGAAATCGGTAAGGCGTTGGCGCTGTTCACCAGTGTCCCGAGGTTCCAGTTGGTCTCCAGCATGCGGAGAGAGCTGAACTCGTCATAGCTCGCAGTCGACGTGTAGCCTTTCTTGATCATGCTACCATACTCTACGTTTGGCGAAGGATCGTACTCGTCCCACCAGAGGTAGAGGAGAGTGCGATACTGCGAATTTCTGAAAAGGGATGAAGCGAGAAGCGAGCCCGATGCGGGAGTTAGCACTGTGCCATTACCCACTAGAAATTTCTTGAGATAAGAGTCTCCCGATGATACGCTGTTGTCGTGCATGTTGTGATTATCGGTGGGGGTGAACCATAGGAGGTTGGGAGGATTAGCGGAGTTAGCCGTAGTGATTAACTGGCTCGTAGTTACGGATGAGCCTGCGAAAATGTCCGGACTATTCGCATCGCTTGCAAATCCTGTGAATGGAAAATGGTCGTTTCCTCTAGGGCAGCCGCTCTCGCAATAAGCTTGCCATGTAAGTCCTGCGCTCTGCAGTTGATCAACGAGCGTGGTGCCGGTAAGACAGCATGAATAACCATCTGAGACTCCATTATCTGATCCAGAAATCAGAGCCACATAGCAAGCAGCCGAACATCCGTTGATGTTGTCGCCCGAGAACGCGTTTGCTCCGTAGCTGTGGTAATTGGTTATTGTTGTACCTTGGGCGGCGAGGCTGTTGATGAACGGAGCCGAAGAACTTCCTATGACACTACCGTAATTCTGGTTCTCCATTGCGATAATAACAATATGATCGAACTGGAGGCCAGGCGCCGTTGCTGCTAGGGGACGTAGAGACGTGAGGAGTGTGACACTGAATAGGGAGAGAGCAAGTAGTAGTGATACTCGCGCTATTCGTCGCCGTCCACGTTCTACAGCCATGAAACTGCCATCCACTTTTGGTCCGCTGGTTCTCCGAACTGTTCTCTGTAGGGTTCGTCATGTCGAGGGGAAGGAGCTAGGCTCAGTCTAGTTGAGCGAGTCCTCTGGCCAGCAACGTCGACCGCGGGGACTAACCATTCGTCTTTTTCAATTCTAGTTTTTTGGCTCAAATACTTCCCTCTTCAAGCAATTCTGAGGAGTAAACGGTGAGGTTTGGCTACGACGGGAGGACTAGTTTCGCGAGTTCGGATGTTTCATACCGAACTTTGGCTCGGCACTGGCGCCGTAGACACTACTGAAAAAAAGGTTGGACTTCGAAGCGCCCGCGGTCACCATTGTAGGTGAACCCTCGTCAGGGTTCAAGAGAAGGGATAGGAAAACAGTTTCCAAGAGCCGACTCGAGGCGTCGTAGTGATCGCTGGGAATAGAGAGACATATCGTCTCCATCGCTCGACAGTTACCGCGAATACAGATGAGTAATTAACGCTTGGGTTTGGTCTGAGATAGACTAAGTCTGCATGACTTGAGCGGCCTCGGGATATCCACGTCTATCGTCCCTCCGAACTGCTTGTGAAGGAGGTTCACTAGGTTTCGGTTGCTATCCTTTTGATTATTAGATAGCTCGATTTTATGACGAAAAACTTAACGACTAGTTTGTTCTGGCTTGTTTGATTGGTAGCTCATGAGGGTCATCAAGCCAGGCCGTGGCTTGAGGAGGTTGAGTTCAAAAGGCTCGTCGTTCTTATCGCGTTGGGCACCGCGGCTATTTCATCCTGGTTTGTCACCGCGGCGACTGTTAGGATCCCTGAACTGCCGCCGGATGCTTTCTTCTATGTACACCAGCTGCCATCCTTTTACTGGTTCGGACTCATCTCGACGTTCGCCCTCTTAGCACTAAGAAGCCACGTCAAGAACCGGGCAAGGACTTTCTTGGAGATTTCGGCTCTTCTTCTCCTCGCACTGTACTTGTTCGCGCTTCCATCGTTCGTATATCAGGATCCGAGGTTCCTAGACACGTATCAGCATGAGGGCAACGCGCTGGCTCTCTTGGGCTCAGGAGGCTGGTTCAACGGGCCTGTCTGGTATGTATACCAGTTTCCTGGAGCCTACGTGTTCTTCGCCCAACTGACTGCCATCGCGGGGATCGATCCTTTCCAGCTGATGAAATACTACCCTGCAGGGATCTCGTTAGTGCTCGCCTTCCTGATTTACGTGACTGCGAGAAGTTACGGCCGCAATTACGCTGCTATCTCTACAGCTTTCATTCTCAGCGGTTTCTGGTTTCAGCTTCACCTCTCTCCGCAGAGCCTGGAACTGATTCCATACTTTGGTGTTCTATTCGTGCTCCTAAAGATCATCGAGGATCCGGACCGGAGGAGACTCTGGACTCTCATGGCCATCGGGGTCACGCCGGTTCTGGTGATGAGTCATCCTGAGACTCCATTGGTTTTGGCCGTTGGAATGGTGGCCTTTTTTGTTTTGAGGCCCTTATTCACTCGTGGGAGAATAATGGCGATCAGGTCAAGCCTCTCCACGATTGGGCCTTTCTTCGTCGCACTGTCTGTCGTGACCGCGGCTTGGTGGTCTATCATCGCTGCTGGTGCGACGGGCGCGGTAAGGGCGATTCTTAGCGGCGCGCTTTCAATCGGTATCTCGGGGCTTTCTCATGGTGCTCCGGCTGTTCCCGCGACCCCAGCGCCCAGCTATGCGTTTGCAGTCCTTTCGCAACAGCTGATTTCAGCGTCGGTCTGGCTGATCGGGCTCTTCCTCCTACTCGTAATCAGAAAATTCCGTATGAGCGAATACTTCTTAGCAGGATTATTCTTGGCCGCAATATCGACTATACCTATCGCCCTCTTCGCGAACGCGGACGTGCTTCAGAGAGCTTACCTGTTCGCTCTCTTCCCTGAAGGTCTGCTCTTGGCCTCACTTCTGGAGAGGAGGGATGTTATGAGAGTAAGGGGTACGTCTTTGGTACCCTTAGTAGGAAAAGGACTGATCCTTATCGTGCTCGCATTTTCGATCCTCATGCCGGTAACACGCTATGCGGGTGACTCCTTTGATCATCTCACCCAATCCACTCTCTCCACCTCGAACGTTGCGGCCGGCCTCACGTCCTACTCACTTCTCCTTCTCCACCCCGGCTGGTACGGATGGAGATACGCCGTACCATTCCACGGCTATTATGGAGCGATTCTGCTCGAGCAGAAGAATATCTCAGCGTTGCATGGGGGCTATGTCAAAGTCGGCACATATGACGCGTACAACTTGACCTTCAAACCTGCAGATGGAACAGCCAACTACTTGCTGTTATCTGACTATTTCCAGAACTTGTACACTCTCAGATACGGCTCTAACTCCACTTTCTATTCTGGAGAGAAGATTGCTTTCGAGAACAATTTTGCGTGTCTAAGTGGATGCCCTCAGCCCGCCTTCCCTCAGCCTATTTTGACGTTCAACTTGGTCTATTCGACGGGCACAGACCGCCTTTACGAGAACTCGAAGCTGGGTTGACGCTTTCCTTGTCAACGCTGCTGTCTAGGCTGATGTGCTAAACCAGACCTGAAGCCAGGTGCCGATCTGCGCGAATTCCCCAGGATATCCATACTGGAAAGAACCAGAAGAGAGATCGAAAGTCCAAAGTTCAAAGATGAGCCTGAAGTCAAGGCCGGAAACAGCACCCACCGGGGCGGAGCTGACCGATTGACCATTAATCCGCAAGTTTAGGAAGACTACGGCTCCTGTCTGGTTAGTCGACTCCACCGTCCAGGTAAAGTTGATGTCAGACGTCTCTCCATCACTGACAAACCTGTCTATTCTTCCAAGTTCCGGGAGAGGCGTTGCTGGGGAAGTAACGTTAGGTGAAAAAGTCGTCGAATTCCCTAACCGGACAATGACCATTATGAACTGTTCCCTGCCTGTTCTATTTGCTACTGTAAGGTTCCAATTGAGGGTCTGAGGCGGAGCAATTGTAATGTTGCTTGGTACATAGCCTTGGAGTCCCTGCTGTGAATATACTCCGAATCCCATGTACGACAGGGCTGGCTTAGGGCTGATAATGTAGAATGTTGCGGAAGTGAAGATTGTAGCGAGACTTATGAAAATCACGAGGTAGGTGGCTAGTCTGTGTTTCATCTTATCTTTTTCCTGTATTCGATCTTGGCTTTCAATAGTCTTCTTCGGCCTACAATGCGCCAGATTCTGTTTGCCTCAAGAACAGCGATCGTTGAAAAGACGGCTGCTACAATTGCGATGGTGTATGCAAATATGGTTCGATACGAAGACGAATTCTGGGCCTCGTTTCCCAAGGCTTCTGCCGCTAACGCGACCTGCGTCGAGAGGTTGATTGATTGGCTAGCATACGAGTATGCGAGAGCTAAGGCGCTGGCGTTGGCGTTTCCCTGCTCGGAGAGAATTTCCGCGAATTCTTCATACTTCAGTGCAGTGTTTAGTTGGATCGAGAGTGGGAGAAGGTCTGTGTTGGATGCACCCTGCTGTTCTGCCTTCTGGATGGACTGAAACGCTTGTAGTAGGTCCTGTTTCGCGACTAATACCTGAGTCGACTGGCCCAGCGCGGGGTGCGTGATCATGCTCAGAAATGCTGAACAGATCAGAAGACATGCTAGTAACGCTGGGGAGTGTAAGCGCAACCTTCTCATCCCAGCTCGAGATAGTTGATTGTGCTGAGATCTTGACCAATATAAGGAGGGAGACTGTCCTCGTTTGTCTTCAGAAGTATCATCCCTCATCGATCTCAGAGCTAAAGAAGCGACTGAACGAGGAGGGGATACGATCAGCTGACGAGGACCTTTTGCAAATTGTGCGGGAGCTACAGAGCGATGGCGAGATAGGATTGCTTGACCCGGTCACGCTCGATTCCTTCCCTCGATTCCTTCTAGATGCCAGCAATTCTTGGTGGGTCTATAGCGTTGTGTCGATTTCCATTTTAGAGCTATTTCTGGTCGCGTATCCAACTCAGAATACGCTCTTGGTTAGCTTGAGGCTTCTGTTCGGTCTTGGCTTGCTCGGATTCTTGCCCGGATATTCTACGGTTCAGATTCTTTTCCCCACAAATGAATTGCATATCTTGGAGAAGCTTCTTCTGAGCATATTTCTAAGCTTAGTGATTTCAATAGCGATTGGAGCGGCGCTCGGTGCGGGATATTTCTTTACGGGAGTTTCCAGCGTGCTAGCTTCCACTGGCTATGTTATTGTGGCAACCATCTTTGCTTCGCATCGAAGATATTCCGCGGCGAGAGCCAGTGCGGGGAGAGAGCACTGAAAAGTCCACGAGCCCATTACAGCTTGACGCAAGACCGTTTTTGGATCAATTCGCCATACATTCCAGCAATCAGTAGGCTCCTTTCGTCGTAGAATGGCTTCCTCTTGTTATGGATTGAATTGGGCCCTTTGATCGGCGTTGGTTTTATGCTACTGAGATCGTTTGGTTGGGTGCCTGCGCTAGTGGCCGATTCTCGTCAATCTTCGTCCATACGAGCTGCTTGTTTCCTCTTGCTTCTTGGATGATGGCTGCCACCATCGTTAGATTGTTCGAAACGTACGTGGTAGCGGTAGTTCTAAGGCTGGGTACAGCGATGGTGACAATGATTACGGCCGTCACGAAGTACGCGAATATTGGGATCGTTGCCATCACGATTCCAGTAAGGACGAGCAGTGGCAGAAAGAGTAGTGGGTTGATGACGTAGATGAAGAACTCCATCGGGAAGATTACTCTAGAAAATACGCCCTTGCCCCACAAGAGTTTCTTATGTTTGAGAAAGGCTTGGAGAACATGTTGACCGCGTCTTACTTTCTGCCTGAATCTAGCTCTCCACGCTGGAGGAGCGGGGTCGAAGAAAACTACGTCGTCAGCGTTGATAGCCCTTAGTCCCTTCTCTATCATACATAGGGCTGCGCATGTGTCATCTCCTCCGACATTGGTGTCAAAAGGATCGAGGTCTCGCCGTCGGAACAACTGGATTTCGCCCTCACCGATTGGTGTGCTGTCGAATTTGGATTCTGCCACTCTTAGCATTCGATAGACTGACCGGTATGAGCCTTCCACATTTCCCGCCATGGTCTGACCTGAGGCTGGCACATAGTGGACTCCAGAGACGGAACCCACGGCCGGGTCCGAGAGATATCGCACGGCGTTTCCGAGCGCGTTCTTGTCCCATCTGCACTCCGCATCGCTGATGCAGACGAGTTCTCCTGTCGCCTGGCCAAGGCCTATGTTGAGGGCGGCAGATTTTCCAGTTCTCCGGTTCTCTTCAATCACTTGTCCGTTGAGACTGTTAAGCTTCAAGAATTCTCTAGCGATATCGGCTGTACCATCTGAGGAGGCGCTGTCGACGACTATCAATTCCAGCCTGCTCATTGGGTATGTTCCTTGGGCGATGTTCGACAGTTTCTGTTCGATTACGCTCGCCTCATTGTATGTGGGAATCATGATGCTGACTGTTGGTTGTGTGTTCGGTTGGAGCGCGAGATGATAGTCGCGCTTTGCTGTTAGTGTCTTCATGAGGGCGAAATATCCAATCGGGATTCCAACTTGGATTGATCCCACAACAATCCAGAGAACGAGGAACAGGCTGATCAAGAGAGAGGCTCCGTGATGAATCCCTCAGATCCGTATCCAGTAACCAGCTCGAGTCGAAGCTCTTCTTGGATCTCGGCGCTTGTGGAAAGCCGTGGTTGGTCGTCGCCCGTTCGCCAATGGGTTCGCGATCTTAACCTCCACCAGTCGGAGAGTTCGCCGAGCGTCATGATTTCACACATCGGGTCCTTAGAGAATCCTTCGAGAAGTCGTCTATATTCGGGTTGATTCTCGGGTGTACCAAACTCATAGTCAGGATGCACGAGCAAGACGCATGGTCCCGCCAACCCGCGAATCCAGCTTGAGAGTCGCAAGAGGAGGTCAACTGCGGCTGAAGGTTGTTGGCCGGCTATTCTTATCAGCTGATGATCCTGTGGGAGCGATACCGGGATCTCCAAGATTCCGTTGTTCTCAAACGGGAATATCGTTCCAACGCCGTGTGCCCTCAAGGATGTCGGAGACAGTATTTCCCAAGAAGGGCAGGACGAGTCGTAGTCGAAACCCGCCCTGGACACTGACTCGGTTAGCTGTTGGCTGTGCTGTAGGAGAGGTGCCCTGAAACCTCTGACCTGTCGACCGGTTAGATGTTCGAGCCTATCTTTGCACTCTTTTAGTCGACGGGTCTTCTCGTTAATGTTCAGAAATGCGAGCCTCCCGTCGTGTTTAGTGTCGTGCGCTCCAATCTCTCCCGAGTTCTTCAACTTGTCCAAGGAATGCACCGATAGAGGGTATCGATCACTCGGAAGGTTCCAGGACGAGCGAATCCTGAGGCTACGCTCGACTTCGAGCAATTGAGCTGTTCCCGTCTCTAAACCGTACGCACCTTCAACATCGTGTGACACGACCAAAGCGTAGGATTTTCCTTGTCTCCAGAAACCGATTCGCGGAATGGGACCGGAAGCTATCACTAGACTCGCCAAGAACAAGGTTCTAAGGCACTCGACTGGAGCCAGTTTCTCATACACCATCTCTGCAAGACCCTCCCTACTGCGGAAGGATCGTTCTCTTACAAACCGGGGAATCGCAGAGTAGGAGAATGGCAGTCTAGTGGCCATCCGGAATTTCCAGCTAGGGCTCTCTTCAAGGCCGCCATAGACCCTCTGGGAGAACTCGCCAACAAGATTCAACGAAAGGAGATAGACTTTGTCGCCCCTCACTTTGGTGAGAACTTGGGTGTTCCCTGACTTGAGAAGTGGTTCTGCATCGGGTCCTGAGAATTCATAGACGTCGGTTCTGACGGATACATTGATCCCAGGGCCGGCCGGAAGGGAGATGAGGGAGTTCTTTACAGATACTCTGAGTCCGTAGCTTCCACCAATTCTCTCTGCTTCCTTCGTACCATTTGGAGATATTATCAGCGGGGAGCCTTTCGACTCGTCAGAAGCCGTCACATTGTCCGTGGCGAAAATCGGGGCTCCCTTGATGCTCGTGTTCAGTTCGTATGGTATCTTCCAGAAATCTGCGTATTCTCGCAGGATGTTGTATTCGGTGTCGGAGTCCGCTTTCAAGACTACGGGTCGAGTCTGAGAGACCTGAATCATGGCTAGTGCCTTGCCCCGAGTCTCAGGAGAACTATTGGCGTCACTATTTGACGCCAGTCCTTCAAAGGAGATATGTGCGAATATCCCCTTTTCTGAGTTTGAGAATACGTCTTCGACACAGGACGTTCGGTGAACCTATAGCCAAGAGTTAGGACCTTGTAGTGAAGGTAGTATTCCAGCTCGTATCCGTCGAGCCATTCCTGCCAGACGTTGATTTCTGGATCCTGTAACAACGCAGCCCTATATGCTCTGAACCCGTTGGTGACCTCCGTGCAGCGGACTCCCGTCAGTAGCGTCCAGGCGAACGGGAATAGGCGCGTGAATATTCTTCGCAAGAAGGGTGTTCTCTCGCCTCTTCCGCCTGGGAGGAATCTTGATCCCTGTACGTAGTCGAAGTCGTCTCGGATGATGGGGCTGGTTAGCCTTGGTATTTCCTGGGGATCGTCCTTTCCATTTCCCGCCATGACTACGATAATATCGGCTCCCTCGGCCAGCGCAGAGGTGTATCCTTGCTTGATCGCGTATCCAATGCCCTTCCTAACAGGGTTTTCGATGATTCGAATTGGAACCGTGGTCTGTTTCCTACTGGACTCTATTTCCGCCGATATGACGGCATTAGGATTATCGACAACTAGATAGATCTGGTCGACAGAGTCGGGCGCAAACCTCTCGATCACGCGCCCAATCTTTCCGACTTCTCGATAGACCGGGATGATTGCAACTCGTCTCATCGACGAATTCTCTTACTAGGAATTTTATGGCCGTCTTGCTGCAAGGGGGGAGGTCTGTAGCCTACGACCTTCGCCGGGACTCCGATTGCGATGGCGTTGTCTGGAATGTTCTTTGTAACGACTGATCCTGATCCTATCAGCGCGTTCTTTCCGATCCGGACTCCCGGGTTGATTGTGCTTCCGGCCCCGATGGACGCGAACTGTTTGACTCTCGTGTTGAGCCTCGTCCATTGTCCGTGGGCTCGCGGATGCTTGTCGTTAGTGAACGTGACGTTTGGGGCAATGAACACGTTGTCTTCTATGACTACTCCTGTTGGGATGAAGACGAAGGGCCGAATCTTGCAGTTGTCGCCTATCTTGACGCCTTCCTCGATGTACACGTAAGAGTCTATCTTTGTGTTCTTGCCTATCTCGCAGCCGTAGAGGTTTACTTGGTCGTAGATTCGTGCGTTGTGTCCTATCGTTGCATTGTTGATGATGGAGTATTTTGTCGGCTTCATTTCCTGACCGGGATTTCAGGCATGAACGGTAATGAGACCTGAATTGTGCGGTCTTGGAACATAGACTCTCTCGAAGCTTCCAACAGGGAGACGACGCGGGCTCCAAGTATCCCGTCGGAATGATTCGCGTAGGGAGTAGAGTCTTGATTGTTCCGGATGCAGTCTGCGAAGTGAATGATCTCGTTAGCGAGAGTGTTGCTTGGCACCACAGGGATCTCGCGTTTTCCCTTCGGTCCCTCGATGAAAAGTTTCTGCGTAACGCAGTCCAGGTGCGCCGTCCCTTCACTGCCTATAACGGTGACTTCCCGCCTCTTCTCCCTATCGAGCCAGCTGACCTCGATGTGAGCCATTACCCCTCCCTTGTGCTCCGCCGTGATAAACGATACTTCCTCATTCTGCTTCGTCCTGTATCCGCGCCCCTTGGCCGAGATCCTGTCAGGCCACGAATCAAGAACATAGTTGCAGATGTCGAAAGGATGTGGAGCAAGGTCGGTTATGACTTCGCGTTGCAACTGTGGGCTCATGAACGCAGTCCATCTCAATCCCAGATAGTAAGGGTCGCCTATCTCGCCTTTCTCCAGCAGACGGTGGAGTTCGCGAACGCCGTTATTGAACCGGTGAATGTGACCAACGCACAGAACGCGGTTGTTCTCTCTCGCGATCCTTACGAGTTCGTAGGATTCCTCCGTCTTCAGCGTGAGCGGTTTTTCCACCAGCACATTCTTTCCTTGTCTAAGGAATCTTGAGGCTACTTCGAAATGGGTACCGTTCGGTGTGCAGACATGGACCCCTGAAAGAGAAGGGTCAGACGTGAGTTCTTGATATCCCATCCTATAGCCAATGCCAGCACCGAATTCCTCCTGGCACTGAGCCAGCGACTGGGGAGAGCTGTCGACAATTGAATGTAACTGGATCTGCCCAGTGGCACGTCCTATCTCGAGTGTCTCCCGGATCACCTTTCTTCCCCAGTAGCCGGAGCCTATGACCGCTATTCGGAGAGTATTCATCTTTGAAAAAATCACACTCTGTTTAACAGTGCAACGATTGACTTTGTCGCGGCAAGACGACCCGCGGGGTAACTGGCAAGGTTCCGAGCATCCCGCGCCAGATTGCCGGATTCTTACGCATATCTTACTACGCTAGATGTGCCAGTCTAGATTCTTTGCTCTTAACCTAATCGGTGAGCGGAGATATTCGTCAATAAAAAAGTGTCTGAAGATATGGCTAGATACACAATGAATAGCGATATGTTCTTCAGGAAGTCCGCTTTCTGGGCTGCTCTTCCTGTACTTCGCGAATTGAAGGTCTGAGAGCTCTGGTTCAATCATTGAATTCGTGATTGAACGGTAAGCTCGATCGATTCTCGACTGTCATGTCCGGGCGTCCATCCTCTAGCTTTGAGTTTGCTGATGTCTAGGAGCATATTCTTCACATCTCCCAACCAGCCGCTTCCATCGCTCTGACCACCGGAAAGATTGAAACTTACCTCTTTCAGCCCCATGGTATCAACTACTGTCGCGGCGATTTCCCTGACGCTGATCTGGTCAATAGAGCCGACGTTGAAAACCTCGATTGGCCTGTGGGCAGCTTTGACTGACGATAGTATAGCGTCGACAGCATCGTCGACGTAGAGATATGATTTGGTCTGATTACCATCTCCTAGAATCTGAAGCTCTCTGGGGTCTCGAATTAGTCTTCTAACAAAATCGTTCACTACCCCATGTGTACTCCTTGGACCCAATATGTTGGCAAACCTAAGGACTATGCCCTGTCTGTCGAAGCTGTGACAGTATGCGGAGATCATCGCCTCGCCGGCGAGTTTAGAGGCCCCATAGAGTGAGATAGGCTCGAGGGGCGCATATTCTTCCGGGGTGGGAAATGTCTTTGCCCTCCCGTAGATCGTGGATGTGGAGGCGAAGACGATCGTTGAAGCCTTGCTAGTCCTGAGTGCTTCAAGCACGCAGTATGTAGCGTAGACGTTTTGGCGATAGCATTGCTTAGGATTGTTTAGTTCCATTCTAACTTCGGGGTTCGCAGCTAGATGGAACAGAACGTCGCAGTCGCGAGCCGCCTTGCGAATCTGAGCTGGCCTAGTGCAGTCCCCTGATACGATCTCAAATCTGCTCTTGCCAGTCCCATGCGAGAGCGGTCTAATGTTCTTCCTTGAGCCTACAGTAAAGTTGTCGAATGCTCTTGCTTCCCAGCCCGCCGCTATCAGAGCTTCGCAAAGGCTGGATCCGATGAACCCAGCACCCCCCGTAACTAGCGCTTTCAAAGGGCTCTTCCTCTCTTCCCGAAATGAAATAACACGCCCCTTAAATTGATGAAGAACCGATAGAGCTGCTCACTCGGATTGGATAAAATCTGCTTCGAACTGGGAATGGAGTTGTTCAAGTGCTTCCTTTTCGTACGCTATCGGGTCAACTGACTGTTCCGCACCGCACAACATGGTTTGAACTTAAAATACGGGATAAGCCGCAATAAAGGCGCATCCCAAGATATGTTTGGATACCCAAGGATCTATAGCTTGTCTACGGTCAAGAATTGAATAAATAGCTGGCGGGCAAACATCCAGTTAAGGATGCGATGTGGATCTCGTGGATAGTATAGTATTGGTTAGTCCACGATACCCCCCGTACATTGGGGGAGTAGAGACCCATGTCTCGCAGATGGCGAAGAGAGCCGGGAAATTCTTTGAGCACGTGTCCGTGATAACCACGGACCCATCGTGGCATCTTGGGCACATTCAGAAGACTGCGGATGGACTGACTATTCATCGGATCCGATCCTTCGCCCCCAGCGAGAATTATCACTTCCCTTCTCCCATCGAGCTCTTCGCGCATCTGAAAGAATTGCGTCCACAGGTGCTTCACATACATTCCCTCCACGATCTTCCGGGCCCGGTTGCAGGTTTCATGGACTCTCAGAGTTCGCTCATTTTCACTCCTCACTATGTCGGAAGGATCAATTCGAGACTTGGCAGAGTCCTCTTCAAAGCGTATCGGCCTCTAGTCCACAACCTGATCAAGAAGGTTCCGAGAATTATTTGCACGTCTCGTTTTGAAGCGCGCCAGATGACCGCGACTTTTCCGGACTCTTCGAGAAAGATCGAACTCATCCCAAACGGCGTTGACCGCGAGTTTCAGGAAAAATACCCTTGGAGAGAACCCGCAGAGCCGAGAATCCTCTATGCCGGACGATTGGAGAGATACAAGAACGTAGACAAAATCCTGAGGGCTGTCGCACAACTACAGCCAAAGCATGGAGACCTCAAGACAACAATCGTGGGCAGAGGCCCCTTCAAACCGGAACTACTGAAGCTGGCTGCGAGCCTCAAAGTAAACGGTGGAATAGAGTGGCTTGAAGGCTTGACGCGTGACGAGCTCTTCGAGCTCTACTCGTCGGCTACCGCCGTAATCGTTCCTTCTGAGTCTGAGAGCATGGGCGTGGCGGCAGCAGAGGCTATTGGCGTTGGCGCGCCAACAATCGTCGCAGACGCGTCGGGACTCGCCGAGTTTGTCGAGGAGGGCCTCGCTCAGCCTATCGAGCCCCCAGTAAATCATTGGAAGCTCGCTGAGAAGATTGAGGAGGTTCTAGACGATCCCAAGCGGTTCTCGCCAACTGGAATGAAATCGCCTTTGATCAAGACATGGGACGAGGTCGCAGAACAAACCTACCGCGCGTGCGCATCATGACACCAATGCTAGGAGGAGTCTCCAAGTGAGCTTTCTCGAAAATCTGGGGATTGTGAAAACAGCTAGAAGAGAGGCCGAATCAGTTCTACTCCTCAAAGCCTTGATCCAGAAGCGGGCCCTTCATCCAGCAGACAAGAATCGATTCATAAAATTGGCAGAGAAAAACAAGGTAATTTTGAGAGCAGCACCGCTTCTAGATGCGCCAGACGGGGTCGTCAAGAAAGCGAAGATGGAGGCCGATGAGGCGATGCGCCTCTACAATCTGATGAGCGACGAATTCGAACGGATAGGAGTCCCTTTCGTCGTGATAAAATCATTTGACTCGCTTCCGGATATCGGTCACGACCTCGACTTTCTCCTACCGGACTCTTCAGAATTCCAGAAAGCTGAGAAATTGCTGCTCGGCAAGATGAAGGTTCGGCCCCAGCCGTTGACGCACTGCGATAGGCTCGTTGGCAAGTTTAGCTGCTTCCTTCCAGGCTTCGACCACGACTTCGAGCTCTACCCCACGATCAGCCAACTTGGCGAAGAACACGTGGAGCCCAGCAATATTCTCAAGGGTCGGAAAATCGAGAGTATCGAAGGCAAGAATGTCTGGGTCACCTCTGACAAAGATAGAGTTCTGATAAGAATAATTCACGCAATGTTCCGGCACAATTTTCTGAAACTATCGGACATCATAGACTTTGAGGCTTTGATGCGCAACTGCACTACGAGAGAGATTCTCGACGAAGCGCAGAAAGCGGACATCGGAGATGCATTTCTCTTTTTCATCGAGTCTATCGACCGATTCCTTACCGCATGCAACGTCCTGGATCCTAAGATGAAGGAGATGAAAACAGAGGGCGAAAAGAGATTTGGAAAGGATCGGCTCGGAGTCTTTCGGAGAGACAGGCTCGTCCTACCCTACCGGATACCAACTATGGCGCTTATCATGATTTTCCTTCTCAAGGGAGTCAGAGAGGCCTCGAGAGGAAGATGGCAAAGCTCGCTCAAATGCCTTGTATCTCCCCCTCTACTCTTGCTGGATTTCGTCAACGCTGTTTTCGGGTTCAAGCTGCTCCGAGGGCGGTTATGGTAGCTTGAAGACAGTACTGGTAACTCTCAGCGGGACCCACGGAAGTGGGAAATCGACAAACGCGGGCAGGGTCTACTACTTGCTGAACGGATCAGGAAGAAAATTCTCGTACATAAGGCACCAGGATCTGCTCGACCCTTTTGGTTTCATAGTGAGGAGAATGGCGAGGATTCTCCATTTGGACGTGAACTATCTTGAGGGAACCTCCCCCATCAGGCTCCTATGGTCCTTCTACTTTCTCTTCATCTACTATCCCCTCCTGGCAGGCGGAATAGGTCTGAGACGCCGCATCGGGTACAACGTCGTCGCAGACCGGTATCTCTACGACCTAATCGTCGGGTTCTGGGGGGTTAAACAGAGAGTTCCATTGGAACATGTTCTGATATGGGTCCTTCCCCACCCTGACGTCTCATTCGTCTTCGAAGCTGACGAGCGAAGGATTCTAGCAGACCGGCCCGAGCACTCAGCGGAATTCATCAGAAACGAGAAGAGGCTGTACAACCGACTAGCGGAGCAATTCCATCTAACGAGAATCAACACATCAGAATCCATCCAGGCAGTTTGGAAGCGCGTGGTCACTGAGATAGAAGCGTCAATGGAAAACATTCCTGACGGAGCAAACAGACCGAGGAACTATGAACATTGAAAGCTATGGTCATCGGTCTCGACGCAGCTTCTCCTCTGCTAATCGATAGATGGGCTGACCATCTACCGAATATCCGATCGCTGTATAGCACGGGTGTTCACGGAGTGCTAAATTCCGTAGTGCCACCTTCTAGTGTGCCTGCGTGGCAGTGCTTCGCGACCGGCAAGAACCCGGCCAAGATCGGAGTCTGGGGATTCCTTTCAATCGGACCCGATAGAAAGCTAAGACATGCAAGGACGCCTCAAGACATCGGTTGCATATGGGACATTTGTGGAAATGCGGGATTGAAGGTCGGAGTCTTCAATGTACCTGGGACCTTCCCGCCGTATCCTGTAAATGGATTCATGGTGTCCGGATTTCCGACGCCTCCTGGAAAGCCATGGGCATATCCAGAGGAAGTGATGCGAAGACTGGACAATGCGGTCGACGGCTACGAAGTCGACGTTCCCTTAACCAAGCCCTCAGAAATGAAGGGTGGAGAGAAAGCGTACCTCGTACAAGTGGAACGCCTCCACACCAAGAGCGTCGACTCGGCCAAGCTGCTATTGGAATGGTACAAGCCTGAGCTATTCGTGATGACGCTTCAGGGAATCGACCTGGTGCAGCACGACTTCAGCCGGTACATGAACCAGCCCGGTTCTGAACACACCGACGTCGTCAGAGATTGGTACATCAAAATAGACCAGGCGGTCGGAGAGCTGAAGAAGCTGGCGACACAAGACACTGCCTTCTTGATTCTCTCGGACCACGTTCTTGATTCTCTCGGACCACGGATCGATCCCGATCAGTACATCATTCCATGTCAACGAATACCTCAGGTCCCAAGGGATACTGAGAACCAATCAGACAACAGAAAGAAGGAATCATGATTTGAACAGTAGCCTTCGAAAGCTGATCCTCAGAACACTTCCACCAAGCGCGATCAGTACTCTCTACCGGGTGGTGCCGGATTCGTGGTCGCACAGGCTCACAGTCTCGGCTCAGTTTGAGAGGATGCTTACACAGCTCGTCAGAAGCATAGACTGGAAGAACACAAAAGCGTTCTCGACTGGCGGCCCGCAAGCGGCCATATTCATCAACTCCCAAGACTATGATGGCGGCTCCCTACAGGACCCGGGAAGAAGATCCGAACTGCTGCAGGATCTCCGTGACAAGTTTGGTAATCTCACTCATCCCAAGACAGGGGAAAGAATACGAGCCGTGTTTCACGTCAGAGAAGACACGTTCGAAGGTCCTTACCGATCAGAAGCTCCAGATCTTGCCGTCGAACTATTCTCACAAAGCGAGAAGATACACATCAACATCAAGTTTGGCGCTGGAGACTTGTGGAGCTTTTCGCCCCACCTCTCTTCTGAACACGTCCGAGAGGGATTCTGGGCGATGTCTGGACCGGGTATTAGGCATGGCCGGGTAGTAGACGCGAGCATCCTCGACATGGCTCCTACACTTCAGAAAATATTTGGGCTCAGCATTCCCGACGATGTCGACGGTAAAGTGGTGCAGTCAATATTCGAAGAACACCTTGTCGCCAGGATTCCCAGATAGCCGCAATCATCGAAATCACGGTTTATCTCGCACATGTTCGACGTCAGCAACGTCTTCCCGAATCATTCGGCCGATTATGAGCTCTGCCTCCTTCTTTACAGCTGGTTGAGTCTCAACGACCACTAATCCTTGAGAAGGTTGTCCGTATAGCACGAGCCCTCCATCCGGGGACTCTACTATGCACGGAAGGGCTAGAAGATCCTCCTCCCCCTCGACATAGATGACAACATCTTCCTCTCT
>WNGP01001885.1_pt1 | contig 17417 bp, 20 predicted proteins | sample 5407671 | NCBI WGS metagenome assembly WNGP01 (sample SAMN13153381, study PRJNA577476) | soil metagenome | isolation source: 40 cm soil or saprolite under Garry oak tree replicate 2 | place: USA:California | collected 2016-06-15 | reverse complement strand
GGGCCTCACTACGATCCCTAAAGACTATTTCGAGGCAGCGAAGATCGATGGCACGCCACCCCATCGGATGTTCTTCCGGATTACGTTCCCGCTGCTCCGTCCAATGACGCTGGTGATCATCACGATGACGCTCTTGTGGGAGCTGAAGATTTTCGATATCGTCTACTCGGCCGTCGGCTCGACGGGAGGGACCCGCAACTCGGCGGACGTCTTGTCGCTTCAGATGTACCGATATTTTGTAGCGGGCGCGACGAACCCCGTATACTATGGCCTGGCCGCCGTGGTTGCAACCCTCCTCACGCTCCTCACCCTGGTGGGGACCGCGTGGCTGTTCCGAAGGATGGTGAAGAGCTGAAGGCGAGATGGCGGAAAATCCGGCTGCGCACCATCATCGTGCACCTGCTCGCCTGGGGCATCGCCCTCATCTGGATGATTCCATTCCTCGGTGTTCTAAACACCGCTACTCGGCCAGCGAGCGAGGTGTCCTTCGGATGGTGGCAGCTGAATCCGTACCACCCGACCTTGGACAATTTCATCAAAGCACTGACGCAACCGGTCTTCTCGATCTCCAAGGGATACGTGAACTCGTTGATCATCGCCGTGCCCGCTACCTTGGTACCGATCTTTGTAGCGTCGCTCGCCGGGTACGGCTTCAGCCGCTTCAGCTTCCCGATGCGCGACTACCTGTTCCTTTCGATCGTGCTCCTCATGTCGGTCCCCGCGCAGATGGTGGCCATTCCGGTCTTCCAGATCATGGTGAACCTCGACCTCGTCGACAATCAGCTCTCCTTGATTCTCCTCCACACCGCGTGGGGCCTCCCTTGGATCATCCTGTTCATGAGGAACTTCTTCACCGCCCTCCCCCTCGAGGTCGAGGAAGCTGCTCGGGTCGACGGCGCATCGGACCTGAAGATCTTCTTTCGGATCGTGCTCCCGATGGCCATCCCGGCCTTTGCCTCCGCGGGCATCCTCCAGTTCATGTGGGTCTGGAACGACTTTTTCTTTGCGCTCATCTTGATTTACACGGCGGACAAGATGCCGGCCACGCTCCTCGTCCCGAAACTCGCGGCCGGCCAGCAGCTCACGGATTGGGGACTTCTCTCGGCGGGCTCCATCATGGTCCTGATCGTTCCGCTCGCCCTCTACGTTCTGTTGCAAAGGTACTACATCCGCGGGATGATTGGCTGGACGATTAAGGGTTGAACGCCTGTCTCGCGGCAACCTGCGGAGTTGGGCCGCCCGCCGCGGCGATGCCGACTAGCCGAGCGCCTTCATCGATCTTGGAGGAGCGCGAGGAGCCCGGCACTGGCCCATGCCTGCAACGGGTTCGCGCGCGTTGCTCCCAACGGCGTCTTGGACAAGTCGACGAGACCCTCATCGACGACCGCGTACAGTTCCGGGATTTTCCCCATTTCGTCGTATGCGGCAACTAACGCTTCCGTGATGCGTTGCCCCTCCCGCTGGAATCCGGATCGTCTCAGGCCTTCCGAGATGATCCAGTTGTCGTGAGGCCAGACCGTCCCCGTGTGATATCCGTATGGGTTGAAGTCTGAAGCCAATGCGGAATGAGTCCGAATCCCATATGGGGTCCATAGGTCCGGACGAAAGAGACGCGCGACGGTTTGAGCGGATCGCTCCGGAGAGAGAATTCCGGTGAAAAGGAGATGGCCCGGATTCGATGTCGCGACCGCCCGCGGGACGTTGGATTTATCCAGGCCCAAAGCGAAGAACTCGCCGCGGACCCAGAAATCCCGGTTAAAGCGGTCTTGGAGGATGCGGGCCCTCTCAGATCCTTCCGCGGCGAGCGACGCCGCTCCGAACCGTTCGGCCATTTCGGCGAACGCCCGGTACGCGGCGAACGCGTAGCCCTGCGCCTCCACAATCGCGACGGGCGGGCGGATCTTCAGGTGATCATCGGACCCGTCCTTCCATCCTTGGTGGAACAGGCCATGTGGATTCTTCCGCTCATACCGAAGGTATCCGCCGCCTACTTCTGCGCATCGATTGACCCAGGTGTAGGCAGAGAGAACACTCGGCCAGAGTTTCCGGAGAAATCCGTCGTCTCGCGCTTGTTCGTCATAGATTCCCGCCAGGTAAACAAAGAGCGGAGTGCTGTCCACGCTCCCGTAGTACGGGAACTCCCAATGGGGAAGCTGGCGGCGGGATTCGACGTCGAACCGGTGTTCGTGAAGGATCTTTCCGGGTTCCTCTTCCTTGGCGAGATTCAGGGACCTTCCTTGATGGGTCGCGAGAATCGTCAGGGTGGCCCTTACGATCGCGGGCTCGATCCCGAGCATTTGCCACGCAGCGATGATCGAGTCTCGCCCGAACAGGGTGTGAAAGTTCGGGTGGCCCGCGTAGAGAAATCCTTCCGGGGCTCGCAGGTGTGCGATGTCCTTCTGTAGGCGTTCCCGGATCTGTCCAATCTCCATGGTCCGCTCTGTCACTCCGCCGGCCTCTCCGAGAGTAGACGCAGCGATGGCCTGTTGCGGCTACTCCATGGCGGTGCCGGTTTTCTTGTCGAAGACATAGACTCGATCGGGTCGGAATTGGGTCCACACACGACTCCCCATCTCTCCGTGGAAGTCGGGGCTCACCACCGCCTTCATGCGCGTTTCTCCGATCTTGAGGTCCAAGATCGTAGAGTCTCCCAGCGGTTCCGTCGTAAAGATTTCGGCTTCAATCGCGCCGGAAGGTGAGTTCGACTCGCGAGAGACCAACACATCCTGAGGCCGAATGCCCAATACGAGTTCTTTCGACGAAGCCCCTCGGGCCAGCTTCAGGAGCAGGTCGGACAGGGGATAGGCGAAGTCGACCGTTTCGACCCGGCCGTCGTCTGCCAGCGTGCCTTCGACGAAATTCGTGGGCGGATTGCCGATGAAACCCGCGACGAACGTGTTCGAGGGACGTGAGTAGATCCGTTCCGGCGTCCCCAACTGTTGCAGGATCCCTTTGTCCATGATGGCGATGCGATCGGCCATTGTCATCGCCTCGACTTGGTCGTGGGTCACGTAGATCGTGGTGACGCCGATGTCCTTCTGGAGCCGCTTGAGCTCCGCCCGCATGTAGACCCGGAGTTTCGCGTCGAGGTTGCTCAGTGGCTCGTCCATCAAGAAGACCTGAGGCTCTCGGACGATCGCTCGGCCGACCGCGACGCGTTGCCGCTGGCCACCGCTCAGCTGCGCTGGCTTCCGGCCCAGGAGGCTCTCCACCTGAAGTAGCTTCGCGGTCCGATTGACTCGTTGGATGATCTCTCGCTCTGGGACCTTCGCGTTTTCCAGGGGGAACGCCATGTTCTGGTAGACGGTCATGTGGGGATACAGCGCGTAACTCTGAAACACCATCGCGACGTTCCGCTCCTTCGGATCGAGGTCGTTCACGAGCCGGTCGCCGATGTAAATCTCCCCGTCATCCGGCGACTCGAGGCCCGCGACGCACCGCAGGGTCGTCGTCTTCCCGCAGCCGCTCGGCCCAAGGAGGACGACGAATTCCTTATCCTTCACCTCGAGGTCGAGTCCCTTCACCGCAAGGGCTCCGTCGTACGATTTGGTGAGTCCCCTCAACTTGACTCGGGCCAAGGAGACGTTGGACGGGGAAGAACGGATAAATAATCTTCGCTTATGGGTCCTCGTCGCGGTCTCGGAGCGTACGGATTTCCATGGAAGAGGTTCGCGTCGCGGAGAAACGTCTGTCCGACTACCGTGCGATCATCGGAGGGCCGGCGTTCGCGGAGATCCTCGCGCTGGCGAGCAAGCTGAAAGGAAAGCGGGTCGCCCACGTCAATGCGACCGGATACGGCGGCGGTGTCGCCGAGCTGCTCCACAGCCTCGTCCCCTTGCAGCGGGACGTCGGTCTGGACGTGCACTGGTTCGTCCTCGATGGCTCTAACGCGTTCTTCACGGCGACGAAGACGATGCACAACGCGCTCCAGGGCTCCGACGTGGGCCTGACGCCGGACATGGAGGCCACGTATCGCCATTTCAACGAGCTGAACGCCGCGGGTTTCAAGGACGAGTACGACTACGTCATCATCCACGATCCCCAACCGGCTCCGTTCGCGAACCTGTGCGAACGGAAGGGGAAGTGGATTTGGCGCTGCCACATCGACCTGACGTCCCCGAACCCCTCCGCGCTGCGGCTCCTCGCGCCGCACTTGGAAGCCTACGACGCCGCCGTCTTCAGCGCCCGCGAGTACGCCCCGCCGACGGTGCAATTCCCGCGGATCTACGTGAATCCGCCGGCAATCGACCCGACGAGCCCGAAGAACCGCCACGTGTACCGGGAGGAGCTGGAGACGATCTTGCCTCGCTTCGAGGTCGATTTCGACCGTCCCGTCATCACCCAGGTCGGCCGCTTCGATCCGTGGAAAGATCCGCTCGGCGTCATCGACGCGTATCGGCTTGTGAAGAAGAAGATTCCGAAGGTGCAGCTCTTGCTCGTCGCCTCGATGGCCCGGGACGATCCCGAAGGCTGGATGTGGTTCGAGCGCTCCGCCCGGCACGCGGGCGATGATCCGGACATCCACTTCCTGACCGACCTCCGTGGCGTCGGTGCGCTCGAGGTGAACGTCCTTCAGAGGCAGACCGACGTATCGATCGCAAAGTCGCTCCGCGAAGGATTCGGTCTGATCGTGAGCGAGTCCCTGTGGAAGAACGTCCCCGTCGTCGGCGGCGATGTCACGGGAATCCGCCTCCAGATCAAGGACGGCCGTCACGGCTACCTCGTGTCCAGCGTGAGGGAGTGCGCGGACCGGACGATCGAGCTTCTCCGCAATCCCGCGAAACGGAAGACGATGGGAAGGGCCGGCCGGGAGCGGGTCCGCAAGCACTTCCTGATTACGCGGTACCTGCGCGAATACCTGCGGATCTTCTCTGACCTCGCGGCCGGGAGCTGACCGGCAAGGTGGCCACCTCAGACATCGGCGTGGGAAACCCCTTTACCTTGCGAGAGCCATTCGCGGCGCATGGCCGCGCGAACGCGTCGGGATCGCGTCACCGGAATCGGAGGCATCTTCTTCAAAGCGAAGGACCCGGAGGCGCTCGCCCGATGGTATCGCGATCACCTCGGCATTTCGATCGAGGCCATGGTCGCCCTGTTCACATGGCGAAGCGGCAAGGACGGTCGGCGCACCGGGCACACCGTGTGGTCGATTTTTCCCGACGACACCTCGTACTTCGGAAAGGACGGCGCCTCGTTCATGATCAACTATCGGGTGAAGGACTTGGATGCCGTCATCCGCGCGCTCCGGAAGGAAGGCGTCTCGGTCGATCCGAAAATCGAAGAGCTCGAATATGGCCGCTTCGGGTGGGTCGTCGACCCCGAGGGCAACCGGATCGAACTCTGGGAGCCTCCGAAGGTCTACCGCGCTCCCGAGAAATCGATTCCCATGGAATGAGCGCGAGCCCGCGGGCGGCACGCGGCGTCGTCGTGTCCTTTGACATCCGGCACGTGCCGCATTCCTTAGACGAGCGTTTCGATCGCCAATCCGGCGAGCAGGAGAATTCCGGTCACGACCGTCGCTAGGATCATCCCTGCGTTGGACGGAATCAAGGCGTGCGGATCGGCTCCAGCCCGCCGCAGTCCCAGGATCGGCTTGATGGCGAGGGGAATCGCCAGGAGGGCGAGGAGGGCCCACGGGGTCAGGGAGAACAGGACGACGCCGGGGACGAGGATCGCATAGGCCGCGAGGACGATCGCGGCGAACGCCGTCGTCGCGCGTGCAACCCCGAGACGCACCACGAGCGTCCGTTTCCCCACCGCGGCATCCGCGGGGATGTCCGGGATCTCGTTGATCCAGAGGATGCCGGCGACGAGGAGACCGAGGGAGAGGGAGAGGATGACCGCGGGCGGATCGACCGCGCGCGTGAGGACGTAGTACACCCCGAGGACCGTCACCGGCCCGAAGGCGATCCCTACCGCGATCTCGCCGACCCCCCGGTGGGCCAGTCGGAGCGGCGGCGCCACGTAGAAGTAGGCGACCACGACGCCGAGGAGACCGAGCCACAGGAGAGGGAGGCCGACCACGGACACGAGGTACAGGCCGATGACGGATCCGAGGAGGAGGAAGGTCACGGCCACCGCGAGATGCGTTCTCAAGTTCAGCACGCCCCGGAACAGGACGCGTCCTCCCCCCGCGAACGGGTTGAGATGTCGAACCTGAAGATCGTTCCCGCTCCGGTAATCCCAGGCGTCGTTCGCCATGTTCGTCCCGAGATGGATGAACACGAGGCCGACCAGGGCGAGGCCCAGCAGCCCGAGGTCGATCCCGTATCCCGCCTCCCGTGCGGCGAGGGCCCCGACGAACCCCGGAATCAGGGAGGCCACCAGGAACGGCGCCCGGAGCGACTGGATCCAGAGTCGCGCCACGGGGACAGGGCCGGGCGGCGTCAAGGGACGGGTCATGCCCATGTAGCCCACATGTTGCCCGTCGCGAAGGATCGGTCGCACGGTGAGCACCGCGCGAAAAGTGGATCCGTCCTTCCGCATGAGGACGACCTCCTCCTCGAATTTGCCTTTCTCGACGGCCTCCCGAAGGAGGCGCGGGACGAGCGTCGGGACGTTCTTCGGCACATGGAACATCGCGACGGACATCTTGCCGATGACCTCGTCTTGCGTCCATCCGAACAGGTCGGCCGCGTCCGCGGCATACTCCTGTACGATGCCTTGCGTGTCGCAGGTGATGACCGAGGTCCTCGACTCGAAGGGCTGTCCGGCCATCGCGAATTGTGCCCCCGAACCGGTCTCACGGTCGGCGTGGCGGCTCCAAGGGATGCGTCATCCCCATGTAGCCGACTTGCTTCCCGCCTCGAAACACCGGACGAACGGTGAGCACGGCGCGGAAGACCTCGCCGTCCTTGCGGCGGAGGGTGACCTCTTCCTCGAACTTGCCGTTCTCGACGGCTTCCTTCAGGAGACGGGGAACGAGGGTGGGCACGTTCTCCGGGAGATGGAACGTCGCGACGCTCAGCTTGCCGATGACTTCGGCGGGCGACCACCCGAACAGCTCGCCGGCGTCCGCCGCGTACTCTTGGACGATCCCTTGCATGTCACACGTGATGACGGACGTCTGCGCCTTGAACGGCTTCTGGGCCATGGGACTCTCCACGAAATCGAGGGGCCACACGTATAAGTGAGTTCTGGTTTACCTGTCAACCGGTCCCCGATGAAGCGGCTCGAGCTCACCGTGCCCACGTCCCTCCTCGACGACCTCGAGATTCTGAGCGACCGCTTCTTCCGACACAACCGGTCCGTCCAAGTCCTACAGTCGTTTTCCGTGCGCCCGCAGACGAACGCCCTGATCGTCCGGGTGCATCGGAAGGGCCCATTCAAAGACGAGGCGACGGTTCGGCGGGAGGCCCGCGCGATCGCGCGTCGGTACCGGGTTGCCCGCTTCGAACTCTTGTCGACGGACCGGACGCACGGAGAATACGTCGCTTGGATCGAATGGCACCTGCCCGAACGACTTCGGGGCCTCCTCGGCGAGGAGTGGTCCGGAGCGGTGCCGCTCGAGGTCGCCGCGGTCGGTCCCGGCGAGGCCCGGGTGGTCCTCCTGGCCTCGGAGAAGGTCCTCCCCGCCCTGAGCCGGTTCCTCGATGACGTGGAGGCCCCTTATCGGGTCCGCGCGATGAAGAGCGCGTCCTTGGAGGCCTGGCAACCACTCGCGTCGCTGACCCAACGCCAGCGAGATCTCCTCGAGCTCGCGTACCATCTCGGCTATTATGCGACTCCGGCGAAGGCAAGCCTGCGACAGATCGCCGGCCTGGTCGGGATCACGCGCGCCGCGGTCTCGAAGCACCTCCGAGCCGCGGAGCGGAAAATCTTTGCCGCCGCGTTGGGCGCGAACCGCTGATGCTGGTCACGGAGCCGAGATCCTCCAGTTCGAGGTCGTTTGGCTCTTTCTCGCGGGGTTAGGGCGTTCCGTCTGTCCTGAGTATCAAGTTCGAGAAGGAATCGTTCAACGAAATGTTCCATCTTCCATATTCTTAAGTGGACGGCGCCCAATCCCTTCGCGTGGCCAGGGGGTACCGGCGCAAGCGCTTTTACTCTACGGCCAACCGAATCTTAGCCCATCTGTCGGCGACGGCATCTCACGAGCCTACGACCCTCAGCGGTCTCACCCAGGAGGGAATCGCCGCCGCGACGCATTCCGGGCGCACGACGGCGACGAAGTGGCTCGCGCGCATGGAAACGTCCGGGCTCGTCGTCGGGGAACGGGCGCATGTCCCGGGCCATCGGGTGCGAAAGACGGTCTACCGCCTATCCCACGAAGGATGGATCCAGGCCATGAAGCTTCGCGGACGCCTCCACTCGGACATCGTGGAGGTCCTGGCACCCGGCCTCGATCCCACACCGATGCGGGTCGCCGAGATCCCGGAGATCTTCCCGGCGTACGTCAACATGACCGCTGCCGTCTCTCTCGTGCGACGCGGCCGGCTCGACTTCACGCGGCTCCACGCCATCGGTTCCGGAGCCGTCGCGCCGCTGCTGTGGGGCGATACGCTGCGGAGGCTCGGCCGCATGTTCGGCCGCACGGAGGAATTCATGGAGCTCGACGCGTGGTCCGCCTCGCCGTCGTCCCTCCTGATCGTCACCGGCATCGCGGGGATCGGGAAGAGCACGCTCGTCGCGAGCTGGCTCGTCCGGCAACGTCCGCGGCCCTACATCTACTGGTTCGAGGTCAACGAGAGCACGACCCGGGCGATCCTGCTCGAGGATCTCGCGGCCTTCCTCACCCGCCTCGGACGTCGCGGCCTCAAGAATCTCCTCGGGGAGCATCGGGCGGCAGACCCACAGGTCGTCACCCGCGTCCTGTCCCATGATCTTCGGGAGGTCCCGATCCTCGTGGTCCTCGACAACTACCATCGCGCGTCTCCCGACCTCGTTCGATTCGTCACGGGGCCGCTCCTCGGGCTCGTGCACGAGGCTTCGACGAAGCTCCTCCTGATCTCTCGCACGCGACCCGCCACGCTGATGCGGCGCAAGGTCGCGAAAGACGCGCGGGCCGAGGTCCTCCAGGTCCACGGCCTCGACCTCGAGGCGTCGCTCTCCCTCCTCCGCGCGAAGGGTTTCGCGGGCGACGACGTCGCGCTCCAGCGAGCCGCGAGTTCGGCGCGAGGCCATCCGATCCTCCTGTCGTTCGCGGCGCAGACCGGCTCGAGCGTGAGCGGGAAGATGACCCGCTATCTGGAACGCGAGATCTGGCGCACCCTGTCGAAGGACGAGCGGACGATCCTCGAGGCATCCTCCCTGTTCCGCGGTCTCATCCCGGCCGATTCGCTCCATTGCTTCTCCGACGAATGGCAGGCCGCGATCCACGGGCTCCAGGCGAAGAATCTGCTCGCCCCGACGATCTCCGGCGGCGTCGTCGTGCACGACACGATCCGCGAATACATCCGCGAGCGTCTGCCGCAGGCGCGGCGACGGTCGTTCCACTCCCTCGCGGCGGTGTACTTCATGGACGGCTCCGAGATGCGGGACCGCCTCGAAGGGATGTACCATCTGATCGAAGCCGGCGACATGAAGGCGTTCGGCGGGTACCTGGCCGACGCAAGCGCAGCGCTCTTGGACTCCGTGCCGGCATCGGAGCTCCTGACCGTGATGCGCAAGATCGACCGCACGAGCCTCGACCCGCTCTCCGCGTGCATCCTCCCGGAACTCATGGGCGACACACTGCGGGCGCTGGGAGATCTCCAGCCCGCCATCCTGGAATACCGCCACGCGGTCCAGCAGTCCGAGGCGAATCGTCGGTCCGACCGGGCCCCGCGGCTCCTCCGCAAGATCGCGTCCATCGAGCGCTGTCGGAAGGAGAACGCGAAGGCCCTCGGCCATCTCGTCGAGGCGCAGGCTCGCCTGGAGTCGCACCCGGACCCGGCGGAGCGCGGCGAAGTCCTTCGGGAGCTCGCCCTCCTGGAGGGCGCCCAGGGCACCCTCGGCGAGGCGGTCGTCCACATGAATCAGGCGGTCGACCTCGCGACGGAAGTCTCCGAGCCCGGGGCGCTCGCCCGGAGTCTGACCGCGCTCGGAAGCATCGAGAGCATCCGGGGGAACTTCGAACGGGGCTTGGACGTCAAGCTCGAGGCGCTTCGGATCGCCGAGCGGGGCGGCAACCTCACGGAGATCGCGCGGGCGTGCATCTCCGTCGGCGTGTCCCTCCACGAACTCCGTCGGTACGAGGAGAGCCTCAAGTATTACGATCGGGCGCTCCAGATCAGCCGGCTCGTCGGGAACATCCGCCTCCAGGGCTACGCGCTCATGGATCGGGCGGCCGCGATGATGGACATCGGACAGTTCGAGGCGGCCGGTCCGGTGATCGAGGAAGCCAAGCGGCTCGTCTCCGTCCTCGAGGAAAAGGACTCTCTTTTTGTGATCGACATCTCGGACGGGCAACGAGAGATGGGACTGGGCCGATGGACCCGCGCGACCCGTTTATGGGATCGCGGCCTCCGCGGGCTGAAGGACCTGGGCGGCATCTCCGACTATGCCCGCGCGCTCACATACGTCGGCCGGTTCTATCTCGAGAAAGGGGAAACGGAGCCCGGATTGCGGTTTCTCGAAGAAGCGCGGGGAATCGCCAAGACGGTTGGCCTTGAATCCTTGCTCTCCGAGATCCAAGCGTTGGAGACGCGGCGCGGGGCCAAAGATCTCAATCCGCCTCCGGCGCGGCTGACAGACGGTTAGCTCGGATCCTTGGGCGGCCCGTCCATTCGTTCACCTCTGGGCGGGCCAGCGGTCGGCTATCAGATTTAAGAATGACGGGACTTGTTCCGTTTTGGCCTCGGCCGAGGTCGCCTCCCGTCGGAATTAAGGTCGCCCCTGCGATGCGCGGACATGGTCGCTTTTCCCAATCCGCGGCGCCGTCACCCGTTCCACATGCACGACATGATCCTCGGCCAGCCGGCGTTCGTCGCGGAGGCATTGCGGCGGACCGCCGCGGCCGATGTGAGTTCCTTCCTCGGGACGCCTCGCCGTCTCGTCCTCACGGGGTGCGGCACGTCGTTCCATGCCGCGACGTATGCGGCGCGGGTGTTCCAAGAGGTCCTGCCCTTCGTGCCGGTGCTCGCAGTACATGCGTACGATCTCGCCTACGGCTCGGTGGTTCCCGCAAACGCAACCGTGCTCGGTGTGAGTCATAGCGGCTCGACGCCGTCGACGAACCGGGCCCTTCGCCGCGTCCGCGCCCGGGGTTGTCGCACGATCGCGATGTGCGGACTCCCGGATTCCCCGATGGAACCGGTGGCCGAACAGACCCTGGTCATCGGCTCGACCCACGACCGTTCGTGGGCCAACACGATGAGCTACACGACGCAGCTCACGGCATTCGCCGGAGTTGCATCGCGACTGAAATCACACGTCGCACCTTCGATTGAATCGTCGCTTCGAGGAATCCCGCGGTCCCTCGAGAAAACGTTGGCTTCCGAATCGGAGGTCCGACGACTCGCGACCCGGATTGCGCGTGTTGAGCGTGTTACATTCCTCGGCAGCGATCTCGACGAGATCACGGCGTTCGAGGCCGCCCTCAAGATCCGCGAGACGTGCAGTCTGCCGGCGAGCGGCTATCACATCGAGCAGTTCCTCCACGGGCCGTATCTCTCGATCGATGATCGGGAATCCATCGTCGTGTTGCGTTCTCGAGACGACGGGCCGCGCAGCCTTGCGATCGTCCGTGCCTTGAAGGCTTCGGGGGCGCCCGTCGCGACGATCGGCGAATCCCCGCGCGCTCAGATTCGGCTGCCCGCGACGGCTCGCATCCTCCGGCCGATCCTCTCGATCGTGCCGATGCAGTTCCTTGCGTACTTTGCCGCCCTCGCCCGTCGGGCGAACCCGGACATCATGCGGACGGATATTCCCCGACTTCGTGCGGGGGTGGAGGCGCTCTTTCACTGACACCGACGTCGGGCGGGACGCCGACGACCGTCTTCGCCTCCGTCCCGTTTCGCAATAGCAACTGGAGATGCATCTTCCCGTTGCCGTACATGATCTGGAAGCGGTCCACCTCCGACTTGTACAGACGCGCGGGCCTCCGGCGGCCCTCCGTGACGAATCCGGCCTCGGAAATCAGGGCCAAGGAGACGAGACGCCGGATCCGGCGGTAGCAGGCGGCGATCGGCACGCGGTAGCGAGTCGCGATCTCCTGCGCCGTGAGGCTCTCTTGATGCAGCGCGATGAGGATCCGGAGCGCGTGGTCGTCAAGGAGCGACTGCCCGTCCGAGTCGTACAACAAGAGGTCTTCGGCTAGGAGTGGCGGCCGGGGCGGGGGAGAACCTCCGTTGGGCGGTCCCATCGATGCCACGCGGCCGATTCGCGCTCTCCTCTCTAAAAGCCCTAGCCTCCCGTTATCACGGTTGAGCGAGAGGCAGGCACGAGCCTCCGAGATGCGTCAGCCTTCGATGGACTTCTTGAGATTCGTTGCGAACTCTTCCGTCTGAGCTTTCAGCCGGGTCCTCATGAAATTGTCCATGATTCGTGCGAGCGGCCCCTTCGCCTGGACGGCCATCGTGTAGGTGATCTTCGTGGATTTCCCGTCGGGGGTCAGATCGATGGTCCCCGTGATGTCCATGTTCTCGGCCTGACCGCGGAACTTCCCATGTTTCAGCGGGACCTGCTCGAGCGTTTCCGTGAGGACCTCGATATCTTGGGACAGGGGGCCGATCTTCACCTTCAGACTCCAACGTGCGCGCGTTTCGTCCAGGATCTCGACGGATTGCACGCCCGGGACGCAGCCGCCGATCTTTCGCATGTCGCTGACGAACGCCCAGACTCGATCGACCGGCGCTCGGACCTCGAATGTTGCGGTGCCTTCGGGCATACCGCGTCGGCAATGCACGGGTCGTAAAGAACTTTGCAGCGCGGCCTACGCGCGAACGGATCTTGCGGGTGTGGACGACGGGCATCGCACCGGATCCGAAATCCAATCAATAAGAGAAAGGGCCGAGGTCCTCCCCATTTTGCCTCGGCGGGTGGGGTTCGCGAGGTTGGACTCAGCCCTTGCGGAGAAACGGAAGGCCCGTGCGCTTGTTGACGCCGACCTTTCGGTTCTTCGGCATTTCGTCCATCGGTTTGCCGCTCTTCGGTTTCCGCTTGCTGAAGAAGTAGATCGTTACTTTCGGTCCCTTCTTCAGTTTCACGTCTCGCGAGTACAGCGTCCATCCCTGGTACGTGTACGGCATGTTTGACCTCGTGCCTCCATGCAGCTAGGGTATAAAAAAGCGTTTCCCTCCGGAGAATTGTCAGACACGGCGACGACCATAGCTATTCTATGGCCGTAACATAGCGCATCCTGGGCCCATGGAGGCAACGCGGCCCGAAAGCGGTACGATGTCTCCGACGGGCGGGACGGCCGCGAAAAGAGGTCCGGAGCGTTCACGATAATCACGTGCGAGAACAGGTCCGAAAGACCTTTCACATCCCCCATGAACGGCGATGCGGTCTTCATGAAAGCGAAGCTCCACACCCTCGAGTGCGACGAGGAAGATCTCATCGAGCTGCCGGACACCTGGATCCCCGTGCGCCTGGAGCACAACAGCTACGCCACACCGAGCCGCAAGGCGTACACTTTGTACTACCTCGTGCGGGCATGATGTGCCGCGCGAGTTGAATAGGGCCACCGCGTTTCCGCTCGCGTGAGTGGAACACTCTCGGAGCTCGCGCGGCATCTCGACCCGGACCAGATCGCGACGGGTTCGGCGATCCCACCCCGCTACCGGCTCGATGCATTCCGCGCCCACCGCGGGTCCACGCTCCCCGAAGCCGGGGTGAATCCGGCCGCCGTCGTCTGGCCTGGCAGCACGGAGGACGTCTCCTCGGTCGTCCGCTTCGCCGCGGACGCAGGCCTGTCGATTGTCCCGTGGGGCGGCGGGACGGGACTCATGGGTGGCGCACGGCCTTCGACCGACTCGATTGTCCTCGACATGCGGCGGATGCGCCGGGTTCGCTCGATCGACCGGGCCTCGAACCGCGCGACTGCGGAGGCTGGCATCGTGCTGGAAGCGCTGGATCGCCGCCTCCGAACGAGAGGGCTGACTCTCGGTCACGATCCGTGGTCCCGGCCGCGCGCGACCCTGGGCGGAGCGATCGGGACGAACGGGATCGGATATGGCGGATACCTCCGCGGCACGATGGGCGACCAGGTGCTCGGCCTCGAGGCGGTCCTCGCGGACGGGAGCATCGTCCGAACGCGTCCCGCGGTGCGGTCGACAACGGGCCTGGACCTCAAGCGCCTGTTCATCGGAACCGAAGGGACGCTCGGCGTCGTGACGGCGGCAACCGTGCGCGCGTTCCCGGTCCCGGAGCGCGAGGAGATTCACGCATTCTCGATTCGTGATTTTCCGAAAGGCCTCGCCTGCCTCGCCCGAGTATATGACGACGGGCTCGCGCCCTTCGTGATGGATTTCGAGGAGACGTTCCCATCATCGTCGATCCCTTGGCGATCCGACGACGGGCCGCCGGTCCTGTACCTTGGGTTCGCCGGATCCCGTGAGCTGGTTGCCGCCTCGTGGCGAGTGGCGGCTCGGCGTCTGCGCGCCGCGGCCGCGCGGCGCCTCGCGGACCGGGAAGCGCGGGCGTACTGGAGGACTCGACATGACATCATCTACGTTCACGACGAGGTGGCTCCGGGGGTGACGCGCGCAGACCAGTTCCTGAAGGACGTCATCTTCGATTATGTCCACACTGCGTTGCCGCGGTCGAAGATCCTGGCCTTCCGTCGGTCCAGTCTCGCGATCCTCCAACGTCACCGCGTCCAGCCGATTGGCTTCGGCGTGTGGACGCAGCCAGAACTTGTCTCCCTCGAAATGGTGCGGTCGGTGGGTCCGGACCGCGCGGCCGCGCGCAGGGCGGTCGCAGCTGCCGTCGATGAGGTCATCCGCCGCGCGATGTCGCTCGGCGGCTCGATGGAATACGTGCACGGCGTCGGCGTGAAGCTCGCGTACCTCCTGGGCGATGAGCTCGGGGCGGGCCTCGCGGTCGCACGCCGCGTGAAAGCCGCCCTCGATCCCGCGAACACGCTCAACCCGGGGAAAGCGGGATTCTGAGCGTCGAGTCGGCGGGCACTCCTCCGGGGGTGGTCTATCTTGCGAAAGCTATATGAGTGGCGCATTCAGCGTAATATATATAAATCAGAACATAACTGCTCCTGCCAAGGTAGGGATTGGATGCGTGAACCACCGCCCCCGATGATGAGTGCGCCAATGATGATGGATCGAAAGAGAATGCTGGTGATTGGTTCGATCGTCTTCGGACTGTTTCTCCTTTTCTTGGGAGCCGCGATCGTCGACTCCAGTCATCTCACGGCGGACCTAAACACGCCCGCTGGGGCCGATCGGGCCAACGTCTGGGGGCCCGTGGTCGCCCATGCGGGTATCTTCTTCTTCGTCGTTGGCCTCGTCGGTGCGGCCATTCTCCTCGAAGACTTGGACATCTTCGTGCGCCTCTTCTTGCTGATCGTCGCGTTCGTCGCCCTCTTGCTGGTCCTTGCGAACTCCCCCACGATCTTCGGGTGAGGTGGCACGATGGCGGGAATGGGCGATAGACTCTGGGACATCGGCCGGTCGCCGGCCCAGCACATGACCGTCTTGGTCTTCGGCCTCCTCGCGCTCCTGACGGGGATCGTCGCGACATCGATCCTCGCCGTCGCGGGGGGCGGCGGAGGGGCCACGTCGATCATCATGGCGGCGCTGATCCTTCGAGGGGTCGGCGGCTTCTTCGTGACGCTGGCCCTCTTCCTCGGGGCCTACGCTGCCTCGGGCGACTCTTGGACGACGACCGTGTGGCGAGTCGCGCAACTCCTGGCGGCCGTCCTGGTCCTGATCTTCGTGTTCTGAGTCGGACCGAACCGTGGGGCGGCGCAGACCGCGCTGCCTCCACCTTTCCTCTTTCGCGGTTTCTTCCGAGGACTCGTCGAGAGACTATCGTGCTTCTCCGGCGCTCACGGAGAGAATCGGCGGAAGGAAGTCGCTGATCATCTTCCACGACTCACCTTCGTCGCGGCTGGCAAAGAGCTGCCCCGTGTTGGTCCCGACGTAGACTCCGAGGGGGTCCGCGGCGTCAACAGCCATCCCCTCGCGCAGCACTCCCAGGTAGGCGCGGGGGCCGGGCAGTCCTTTCGTGTGACTACGCCACGCCTTGCCGCTGCTCGTCGTCTTCCACACGGCCATCTGGCCCTTCGGGAACACGCGGTTCTCGGCGCCGATCAACGGGGTGACGAACGCGGTGTGTTTCTGCTCCGGATGCGCGGCGATCGGGAATCCGAACTCGGACGGCAGGCCTTTCGTGACTTCCGTCCACGCGCCTCCGTCCGGTCCGCGGTGGTAGGTCCCACAGTGGTTCTGCTGGAAGATCGCCCCGTCTCCCGAGGCGTCCCAGGCCAGCTTGTGCACGCACTGGCCCCACTCCGGATATTGGTTCGGCATGAATCCGGCCCGCACGCCGCGGTTCTCCGTCGTCCAGCTTCGTCCGCCGTCCCGCGTCTCGAACGCGCCGACGGCGCTGATCCCGATCATGAGGTGCCGCGGATTCTTTGGATCGACGAGCACGGAGTGGAGGCACAGACCACCGTTGCCGGGTTGCCAGTCTTTCCGCGTCGGATGGTAGTTCAGCGACTCGACGTCGTGCCACATGTCGCCGCGGTCGTCGCTGCGGAACAACGCCGCGGGCTCGACCCCGGCGTAGATCGTTTCGGGGGCGTTCGACGGTCCCGGCTCGATGTGCCAGATTCGCGACACGCTGAGATCGGAACCTTCCTTGAACCTCGGCGCGGTCTTCGTGGCTTTCGGCGCCTCGCCCGCGCGACCGCGGTAGACGGCGGGGCCCCACGGCTCGCTGCCCATCGGTGCGGCGGCGTAGACGGTTCGTCCATCCCGCGGATCGAGCGTCATGTGATACACCGCGCCGCCCGCATTGAACGGTCCCTCGACAGACCATTTCCTCCGGTCCGGAGAATGGAAAAGGAATCCGCCTTTCTTCGTCCCGACCGCGACGACCACGCTGCCTTTCTTGATCGAACGAGCCATGTCAACCACCCGCAACGCTAGGGAGGATATGGACGACATCTCCGGGATTCAGTTTCGCCTCCGGCAACGACGCTCCGATCAGTTCCTCGTTCACGAAGACATTCACATACGGCCGGCGTCGGCCCGCCTCGTCGACGACCCGATCGCGGATTCCCGGAAAATTCGCATCGAGCGCGTGGAGCATCGCGGCGACATTCGACGCCTCGAGGACGACTTCGTCCTGCCCGTCGGTGTACGAGCGGAGCGCCGGTGGGATCCGCACGAGCACCCCCGCGCGGGCGATCTCCCTCGGAGAAACGTCAGCGGCGATGGTTCCTTCCCCCGCACCTCATCGGCGGAGAGATGAAAAGCCTTTGGCCGGCGTCCGCGAATGGACGACGGCACTCGGAAGCCCTTATCTCATCCGAATCG
>WNGP01001884.1_pt1 | contig 17419 bp, 11 predicted proteins | sample 5407671 | NCBI WGS metagenome assembly WNGP01 (sample SAMN13153381, study PRJNA577476) | soil metagenome | isolation source: 40 cm soil or saprolite under Garry oak tree replicate 2 | place: USA:California | collected 2016-06-15 | reverse complement strand
CGGCTCTTGTTGATGGAGCCAGTCGGTGGCACATCTACTGGCACATAGTTGTCCCGCTTTCCCGCCCGGTCTTTGCCACCGTGGCGATCTGGCAGATTCTCACGCACCTGGGCGACTTCCTGTGGCCGCTGCTGGCCACCCGTGGCGATACCTATCGACCTCTGATGGTGGGGATGCAGGCCTTCTTTTACCAGGCTCCCCTGCGTTGGGGCGACGTCATGGCTTTCGCCAGTATGATCATCATACCTGTGTTGATCGCGTTTCTGCTATTCCAGAAGTGGTTCCTGCGATCGGTCGCTTCAACCGGCACCATAGGATGAGCAGTCAACTTTCCTTTCGACTTAACACCGCATATTGTGAAAAGATCAGAAAGCCATCCTGGTACGCTGACCCTTTTATCCACCACCTCAAAGGGATGATATGATGGGCCTCATTTCCCAGACATCCAACTTCTTGATTCTGGAGCTTCCCCCGCGTGTAATGAATCCAACGCCAAGGCTATCAGTTCTGGACGGGTAGACCCGGCTGCTCATGCAAAGTCTGTAGTTTGCGAATACTTCGATCACAGAGCGATCAAGGAAAATATGTAAAAACAACGCCTCACCGGCAGCAAGCGTAAGCGGGCCTGATCGAATATCTCGCTCTACGTCCCCACTCAAGCTTGATCGCTGGCGATCGATGAGTAGCCTTCCTTGTAGGCGATCATAGCGAATAAGGGTCTGCTCTGCGCCATCCGGCGCACACCGCACTCCAATACCCACTTCCGTTGCTTCATCGAGAATAAACTTCGCCTGGATTTCCAGGCAATCACCCTGAATCTCCCTGAGTTGTGTCAACGATGTTGGCAGGATGGAAACATCCTCCATCAACAGATGAGTGCCTCGGAGCTGTTTGAGTTCCGGAGCAGGCTCAAATCTCACCATGTTGTCCCCCGACAACGAGAGAACGCGCGGTAAGGACATGACTCCTGACCAACCAGCAGTCCACTGTGCCTCGTCACTGCGACCCTCCCAGAGCCATCCCCATTGAAGGCGACGGCCCTTCGGATCGAGCATGGTCTGGGGCGCGTAGAAATAACCGCCATAATCAATAATACTCTGGGTCAAGGGGGTAAAAGTGCGATCAGTATAATCTGCAACGAAGGCGACGGCGTAATGCAGGCTTCCCTTATAAGCTTTCTTATGAAACCGGACATCATCGTAAACCGACACTACAAGCACAGACTTGTCGCCCAGAGGAAAGAAGTCTGGGCATTCCCACATGGAACCAGTCCATGCTGGCTCGCTGCGGTTTCGGTCGCCGGTATAGAGGGGATACATATATTCCCATTCAAGAAGATTCGGCGATCGAAAGAGCAAAACCGTACCTCCGACTCCTTTGATTCCAGCTCCGACCAACTGATACCAGGTAGTTCCTTCTTTCCACAACGTATGGTCGCGAAAGGCAAGTAGATCAAGATCCTGGGGCGGTGTAGCAATCACCGGATTCCCCGGATACTTCTTCCAGGTGATCAAGTCATCGGGACTGGTGGCCAGGCAAGGTAACTGCTGATCTCCTCTCACGCCTGTGTAGATCAGCGTCGGGACGCCATTGTGGTTGACAGCGCAGCCGGAGAAGCATCCATCCTGGTCAGGCCCTCCTGGTGTTGGAGCTAATGCGAACGGTAAGTCTATCCAATGGACAAGGTCGGTACTCGCTGCATGGCCCCAATGTTTTCTTTCCCATGGCGGATCATTGGGGGCATATTGATAAAACAGGTGATAGTAGCCCTTCCAGTAGATCAGCCCATTGGGGTCATTCATCCACGCTGATGGTGGCAGAAAATGATATCGGGGGCGGTGTGGATCAGAGGTGAACATCTGCTGAAGGGTTTGCTTCCTTTCTTCCTGTCTATTGACACGCTCTGCTTCGGTTAGCTCATGCATAGCTAGCCTCTTAAGAAATAGGCATTCATTATGTCCACCCAGTATCTCATACCGCCTGATGCCTCGCAAGCGAGACTTTTTAATGAGGGTATGGAAGGTTTTTGCGCGCCCGCGGGCGCGCAAAAACCTTCCATACCCTCACATAAGCGCGCCGCAGGCGCGTATAAGTAGACGCACAGCGACTTTTGAGAGGTCCCGTTTTGGTGTATAGTATTAGCAGGCAATAAACTACAGCGTGGAAAGTAAACAGAGAGTAGGACGGAGAAAAAACATTGGGTGCAGCCGAAGCAAATATACAAGAGCTTATTAGCAAAATGACCCTGGAAGAAAAGATCGCTTTGACCATCGGCAAAGATTTTTGGAGCACAAATGGCGTTGAACGGCTTGGAATTGCGCCAATCGCGCTTAACGATGGCCCTCATGGCGTACGCAAACCGGCAGCAAGTAGTGAAATAGGTATTGGCAGTTCATTCGCAGCCACTTGTTTCCCCACTGCTAATACGCTTGCCTGTTCCTGGGACACCGCCCTGGTCGAGGAAGTCGGGGAGGCACTTGGGGAGGAGTGCCTGGCGCTGGATGTACAGGTATTGCTTGGCCCCGGAGTGAATATCAAACGTACTCCCCTTGGTGGGCGATGTTTTGAATATTATTCCGAAGATCCTGTTTTAGCCGGTGAAATGGGCTGTGCCTATGTAAACGGTGTTCAGAGTAAAGGTATAGGTACCTCCTTGAAACACTATGCCTGTAATAACCAGGAATTTGAACGCATGTCGATCAGCGTCGAAGTGGATCAGCGTACACTCAGAGAAATCTACCTGTCTGCCTTTGAGCGCGTTGTCAGGAAAGCACAACCCTGGACGGTCATGTGTGCTTACAACAAAGTGAATGGGGTCTACGCCTCTGAGCACACCCAACTCCTGCACGATATTTTGAAGCAAGAATGGGGCTTTGAGGGAGTTATCGTCTCAGATTGGGGGGCAGTCAATGAGAAGGAGAAGGCGCTTGAGGCCGGTCTGGATTTGCAAATGCCCGGATACGCTGGCGATCATACAGCAAAAATGGCGCGGCTGGTAAGCGATGGACAACTTTCGGAAGCCGCTATCGATGAGGCTGCGACTCGTGTATTACGCATGATGGCACTTGGAAAAGAGAATCGCCGACCTGGGTTCGTTTTCGACCCGGAAGCACATCATGTGCTGGCTCGCAAAGCCGCTGCTGAATCGATTGTATTGCTGAAAAATACGGACAATGTGCTGCCGCTACAAGTAGAGCAACTTCGCTCAGTTGCCCTCATAGGCCGTTTCGCCAAACAACCTCGCTATCAAGGGGCTGGCAGTTCGCAAGTAGTACCTACCCGTTTAGATACGAGCTATGATGAATTGCAGCGCTGGCTGGGGGATAATATTCACACAACGTACGCAGATGGCTATGATGAAGAGGGATCGCTAGATGAAGCGCTGTTGCACGAAGCTGTAGAGCAGGCGAAGGCCGCCGACGTCGCTCTTATTTTTGCCGGGCTGCCAGGTGCCTATGAATCCGAAGGCTATGATCGTAAACATCTCTTCATGCCTGAAGGCCACAATCGCCTTATTGCAGAGGTTTGTCAGATACAGCCAAATACCATTGTCGTTCTACACAACGGTGGAGCCGTCGCAATGCCATGGGTTGACGGCCCAAGGGCAATCCTCGAAGCTGGACTGGGAGGTCAGGCAATAGGTGGCGCTATCGTTGACATCCTTTCTGGAAAGGTCAATCCATCCGGCAAGCTGGCCGAAACCTTTCCTGAGCGTATACAGGACACTCCTGCCTACATTAACTACCCTGGTGAGGCCAACAAAGTGTATTACGGCGAAAGGCTGTTTGTCGGTTATCGCTACTACGACAAAAAGGAAATGAAAGCTCTCTTCCCCTTTGGATATGGCCTCTCATATACCACATTCGAGTACACCGGCCTGAGGATAAATAAAACAGAGATGAACGCGGGGGAGACATTGGATGTCACTGTGACCGTACACAATAAAGGTCCACGAGCTGGCAAAGAAGTAATCCAACTGTATGTACAATCGCTCGCATCGCAGTTTATCAGGCCAAACAAAGAGTTAAAAGCTTTCGCCAAGGTAGCTCTGAAGCCTGGAGAATCCAAAGATGTATCTTTGACGTTAGAGGAACGCGACTTTCAGATCTATGACGATGAGCGGCAGACCTGGCGTATGGAAAGCGGTGAGTATAACATTCTGATTGGTTCTTCGAGTGAAGCCATAGCGCTTAGTGAACGTGTGACAGTGAATGAAGATCCGCGATCAATGGCGCCGCTATTTAACAGGATGTCACCGCTCAAGCAGTTTCTACAGTACCCCAAAACTCGCGAACTTGTAACACATGCATTTGCTGAAATACCCAGAGCAACTTTATTTCTCGGTGAGGATGAGATGTTTACTTCTATGCCGATCGCTAAAATGGCCGTCCTGGGCATCCTCACAGATGAGAAGGTTGATACACTGATTGAACAGGCGAATCAAGCGTCCAGTATTTAAGGGCATTTGCTGAGACTAAAGAAACAAGTAATGAACAAGGAACCACAAAAACTACGAGTTGGTGTCCTAGGCTGTGGACCCATCTCTCAAGCTGCTCACTTCACTGGCTGCCGCAAGGCCTACAACGCCGAATTGTACGCTATCTGCGATCAGGCAGAAGATCTGGTGAATAAGATGATCGCCATACATGAACCCCAGGTCTCTTACCTCGATTATGACCAGATGTTGGCAGACCCGCAGATGGAAGCCGTCATCGTAGCTATTGCGGACCAATTCCATGTAGAGGCCGCTCGCAAGGCAATTGCGGCGGGTAAGCACGTACTGGTGGAGAAACCGCTTGGAGTCAGCGTCGAAGAGTGTGAGGAGTTGCAAGCGCAGGTGCGGGAATCGGGACTGGTGCTCCAGGTGGGGAACATGAAGCGCTTTGATCCAGGCATAGCCTTCGCACGGCACTTCATCCAGGAAGAAATGGGTCAGATGCTGGCGCTCAAAGCCTGGTATTGTGACTCAACATACCGCTACATCCTGACCAACAATCTGCAACCCATCATAGTGAGCAGTTCAAAAGCCAGAAGACCCGTTGGCAACCCGAAAGCCGATAAGAATCATTACTACCTGCTCACCCACGGTAGCCACCTTGTTGACACCGCTCGTTTTCTCGGGGGCGAGATCACGAGCCTGCAGGCCAGGCTCGTCGAGAAATTTGGCGCGTACTGCTGGTTCGTAGCAGTCGAGTTCGCTGATGGCAGTGTAGGACACCTCGACCTCACTGTTGCTGTACGTATGGACTGGCACGAGGGCTTCCAGGTATATGGTGAGTACGGCAGCGTCATTGGCAAGACGTACAATCCCTGGTACATGCGCGCCAGTGACGTGGAATGCTTCTCAATTCGCAACGACCAGTACCACCGCATACTCGGCGAGGATGCTCACTTCTACAAGTTGCAGATCGAGGGATTTGCAGACACCATCCTGCATAAAGCTCCCATGCGAGGGGCCGATATTGTAGATGGGACGGCAGCCATACGCGCATTGGTCGCTATCTCACGCTCGCTTGAGACAGGTAAATGGGTACAACTGGCAGATATGGATGGAGCAGTGTGATGCAACTCGGCATTTTCGCCAGGACCTTCCCTCGACCTACGTTAGAAGAAACGTTTGATGCTGTGGTTGCACATGAGTTGCATTGCGTGCAGTTCAACATGGCGTGCGTTGGGCTGCCAACGTTGCCAGACTATATCGAGAACGACGTAATCACTTACATCCATAAGGAGGCAACATCCAGGCAGATCAGCATTGCTGCTGTATCCGGAACGTACAATATGATCCATCCAGATCCAAAGCAGCGCCAGAAAGGCTTACGCCGACTGCGTGTGCTTGCCTCGACCTGTAAGTACATGGGCACATCCGTGATCACACTCTGCACCGGTACGCGTGACCCGCAGAACATGTGGCGCTGGCACTCAGAGAATACTTCCCCTCAGGCATGGGAAGATCTACTTAGCTCAATGGATGCCGCACTACACATCGCGGAAGAAGAGGGTATCATCCTTGCCTTTGAACCTGAACGAGCCAACGTGATTAACACAGCCGCAAGGGGGCGTGCGCTCCTCGACGCAATGCAGTCCCAACATCTCAAGGTGATTATGGATCCTGCCAACCTGATCGTTTCGGAGAATAAGCAGCACATGCATCACATCCTGGATGAGGCATTTGAACTGCTGGGGGAGTACATCGTCCTCGCCCATGCTAAAGACATAGGCCCCGATAATACGTTTCGGGCTGCTGGTTCAGGCATCCTGGACTACGATTACTACCTGCATCACCTCGAGGCAGCCACTGTCGAAGTCCCATTGATCATTCATGGATTGAGTGAGGCACAGGTCGACGCGACTGTCAGATTCCTTCGAGAAAGGCTCCGTGAAGGAAGGTAACAATGTGTGCCTTTCTTTCACCGTCATGGGTCCGAACACGTTTGCTCATTCATTGCAGTACGTGGGATGCCATGGTCTTTTGAAAGTGGATGATGACATCATACCAGCCTTGCAATGAACCTGGCACGTAATCGCCATAGGTGCTCTCAAATCACCGAAGGTTGCTCTATCGAGACGTATTCGTCGATGCTCCATCCCTACCACCCATACTACTTATGCTCTCAGCAAGTCGCCTCACAAAACGAGGTATCCATGCAGGTAGATATGCATCGTGCAGAAGACGGGAATTCTTCCCTCCATAACGCTCCTGCAAATATGCCGAGGTCAGTTCATCCAGCATAGCAGGGTCAGTCGGCATACCATCTCCCTGTGCCTCGACAGAAGGAGCCTTCTTCAGAAGAGCTAAGAGCCGCTTCTCGTACTCGGAAGGTGTTTCGTCCGCCCGTCGAGTCAGTTTTTCTCCATTCCACGCCAGTTCTTGAAGTAGCTCACGATAGCGGGCACGCGCGGAGGTTGGATCGAGGGGTTCGAGTGCGGCGAGATCACCTGTTTTCTGACGTTGTCGCTGCTCCTTTCGACGTATTTTCAGTATCGATTCCCTGGATAAGCTTTCACGTATCTCCTCCTCACTCTCGTCATCAGGTACCATACGCCACCTGCGTAGAATTGCTCGTATCACGAAGAACAGAATAACGAGTATAATTGCCAGGAGTACCAGGCGAGCAATGAGAAAAATCACCGCCAAATTGGGGAGAGGAGGTGGATGACTATTGCTGGGAGTAGGTTGAGGAAGTGGTACACCTTGTGACGGCGGTATCACGGGAACGAAAAACTTAGCAAAAAGTTGCAAGAAAGGTGACAGCAATAGAAGAATGAAATTAGCAACTATTCCCAATCCACTCCAGAGGAATGATGCTGCTACCACTACAAGCTGAAATCCGAAAGCTTCAAAGGCGAGTGTTGAGGCTATGACTATTGCCCATGCCAGCGTCAATATCAGTAGCCATCCTTGTGTTGGATCACCTTGCAATCCTCTTTGAGCACTGTTCGCACTTTCCTTGCGGATCATCATAATGCGGGTAAACGAAAGACCAATCAAGCCACTCAGGAAGAACGTTGGTAATGCATATGTGAGCCCATCGTGCAGCACCGGAGGTACAGGATCAAAGATGATCAGCGTGAGTATCAGCACACCAAGCAGTACACCCAAACCAATCTTAAACGAGGTGAGAACATACTCGTCATTTGGGCCAGTTTGCACACGGTACATCCCAGCATACCAGAATCCGATGATAAGTATGAAAGAGAAGAAAAGAGCTGCTATGTTATTCAACATCGATATGTGTGTGACGACAGCGAGAGTAACAGCAAGGAATAAGCCGAGAAGCTGAAGAAGCCTCGCTCTCGTTGTAGAGAATCTACCTTGTGTGAGGGCGGAAACAGCCTTTGCCCACCAGTGCAAGCCAAGTAGTAGCAGCGTAATACCTCCTTCGCCCAGAGGAAGAACTGCGCTGCTGCCTAGAAATGCTACTGCGACCAGCGTAAGAGCAAGCACAATAGGCTGTGTCTCCATGACGCAGATTGCAGTGGGAACAGCAAGGAGTTCAATCCAATCGAAGGATGCTCGAGCTTGTCCCAACAGCCCCGTTCTTTTCGTTAACGTCGGTTCTGATGAGTTCATGCCACTTCTCCTTTCCTCCCACATAATGAACTGGCAAGTCATACGTTTCGACGGTTTCGCTGGCTTCGGGATTTCCTGTCAATATGAGGTGGACGGCAGTACCTCGCATACGCAGGTCCAGCGAGCGTTCAATAGTTCCTTTATCCAGAGAGCTGGTCGCACTAACCAGCAGTACTGTTGTGCCGAAAGGAAACATTCTCTCTTCCATATCCATCACCGTGCCTATTGACCCGCTATACTGGGGAACCAGGCGGCCTAATGTCGAGAGAAGGCGCTCGTACTGCCCAACATCGGATGAAAATGGAACGCTTGTAGTAGCAGGAGAGAGGACGCTGGCAGAAAATTCCTCCCTATCCACTTTGATGGTATCGGACTCCCCTTTAGGCAGGTTCATTGGGAGTGTCTGCTCAACTAGAGACATTACCATTGAGCTATTTGCCAGCAGTCCTACCATGTAGCCTTCATCAAGTGCCCATATTCCAAGTGATGCCGCTGTTGCAATTGTCAATTCCTGAATTTCAAGATCGGCACCCCGGGCTGCTTCAGAATAATTCCAGACATCCAGGAGCAGGAGGAGCCGATGGAGCGCAGGAGTCTCATATACTTTACTGCGTAGCGCGCCTGCCCGTGCTGTCGCTTTCCAGTGAATACGACGTGGATCGTCTCCCAGCACGTAGTCACGTACTCCTGCTACTCGCAGCGGATCTTCCAGAAGCCTTCGTGCGGTAATGTATTCGCCCAAAGGATGTACGGATGAGAGTCCTAATGCTTCGAGAGGTGCAATCAGCGGATACACTACGAGGAACTCAACGGCTGGCACCGTTCCTTCGCATTCGAGCCAGCCGAAAGGGTCGCTACTGCTAAGGCTTATCGGCCCAAATCTATGAAAGCCCCGTTCCTGGCAACGCATGCGATACTGCCGCGTCACCTGTTGGAATGCCCAGAGCAACCATATTCCGGTAAGTGTCTCTCTTCGAGCGTTCTGTAGCCGAGAAGTTTTTTTTGAGACGACCGCAAGGGGAGGAGCAATCTTATTCTCGACCTTCAGCCATGGTAAAGGTAAGAATTTATGATTCTCAATGCTGACAGATAACGTTACCTCTTCACCGAAGAAGACATTGTGGTGGGTGACGTACTGGCGAACGACAAGATGGCGGAATGCGTTACGATACCACAGATCAGGCACGATAGCGACCAGGAAGGTGAACAGAGCTGCTAGGATCAGCAATGGCTGCCGCGAGAACAAGCTAGTTACAAAGAGAAGCAGCGCCAGCCAATACCAGGGTTGACGCCTTTTGAGCAGATCCTGATCGTAGTTGGTGGAAAAGAGGTCTGTAATCACCGCCATCCCTTACCTACCACCAGGTGGTGCAATGTTCTCAACAGGTACAGGTGTGTTCTTTACGATTGTGTTGATAATTTCTACACTCTGCTGTCCGCGCATACGTGAACGCGATGTGGTGAGCAAGCGATGAGATAGGACACTTGGTGCAAGGTGTTTGACATCATCAGGTTGAACATAATCACGTCCCTGCAGTGCAGCAAATGCCTCACTCGCACGATAGAGGGCAAGTGATCCTCGTGGACTGACGCCAAGCTGCGCAGAAGGATGGCCACGTGTCGCACGCACGATTGCAAGTAGGTAACGCTCCACCTCCGGCTGCCAATTCACCTGGCGAATGGCACTTTGCAGTTCAAGTATCTGGTCGGCAGTGATCACGGGCAGTAGCGTCTCAAGGACCTCCTCTTGCTTGAAGCGATGGAGGATGGCCTGCTCTTCCTCTTCAGAAGGATAGCCGATCTGCAAGCGCAGCAAAAAACGGTCAAGTTGGGCTTCAGGAAGAGGAAATGTGCCTTCCAGTTCAATTGGGTTTTGAGTAGCAATAACCAGGAAAGGCTTCGGAAGGGGCATAGTGGTACGCTCCACCGTTACTTGCCGCTCGGCCATCGACTCAAGCAATGCAGATTGGGTTCGGGGAGTGGCCCGATTGATTTCGTCTACAAGAAGAATTTGCGTGAAGAGCGGGCCTTGCCGGAAAACAAATTCGTTGTGGCGTTGATCGAAGTAACTGACACCAGTGATGTCGGTGGGAAGCAGATCGGGTGTTCCCTGCACGCGTTGGAATGTCGCACCCAGTGAACGGGCCAGAGATTTAGCCATCATTGTTTTTCCAATTCCTGGCACATCTTCTATCAGGACATGTCCATCGCTCAGCAGAACGACGAGGAGCAGGTCAATGATGTCGCGCTTGCCGATAATTACTCGTTCCACGTTATTGCGTATGGTTTCACCAAGGGATTGTACTTTACGCACAGCAAGAGCAACAGTTTCATCAGTCATGAACAGTATCTCCAGATTTTAGATGTACATTAATTATACCTTACCTCTTTATAATTATTGCTAGACCTCAGATAGTTTACCAGCAGAGTGAGACACAGGTCGACGCGACTGTCCGGTTCCTTCGAGAACGGCTTCAGGGAAGAAGGTAAAGGTAAAGGCCAACTGTTGTTTGTCAGAATGGTGGAGCTAATTTTGCCTTCGAACCTCTTACCCAGGCATGAATGAATCCTCCACCTCAATCAGCAAACCCTCGTTCACGCGAAGGTGTACCTCTGATAATGGGATAAGCTCCTCACGGTCTCCGTGAGTGGAGAGGAGAACACGACCCCGAATCTGTTCTGGCAGCATCACGACCTGGTCTTGCGTTGAGAAGTTGAGAGCCACCAGGCAGCGCTGGTTAGCATACTGGCGCAGGTAGACGAAACAGGTTGCATTCTCCTGTTCAACTGATTGGTATGAACCAAGGGTCAACGCCGGTAAAGCTCTTCGCAGTTCCAATAAGCGACGTGTAAACATCAGAAAGGAACGTGGATCGCGTTGCTCAGCAGCCACATTATGGATCTGGTAGTCATCTGCGACCGGCAACCACGGGGTCACCTCGGGAGGACAGAAGCCTGCATTGGCGCTTTCATCCCATTGCATCGGGCTGCGAACCGGGTCACGGCTTTTCTCAGGATGTTCCTTTCCCGCTGGATCTTGTATCAATTCTCTCGGCAGCGGAACGTCTTGCATGCCCAACTCGTCACCATAATAGCAGGTGGGGGTCCCGCGCAGTGTGAGCAACAACATCTGGGTCAGCCGCGCCTGCTCACGGCCCACACGAGTGGCGATACGCGTCTGGTCATGATTGCCTAGAACCCAATTCGGCCACGCTCCCTGGGGCATAGCCGCTTCGTAGCCCTCGACCGCCTGGCGAATGGTACTTGCCTCCCACGTCGACATGGTCACGAATTGGAAATTGAAGGGGAGGTGGATCTCGTCGAGTTGCTCGCCGTAGTATGGCATTAGACGCTCCAATGGTAGATAGAGTTCGCCGATGAGCACACGCTGACTATAGCTTTCAGTCAGTGCCCGCATCTCCTGCATGATGGCATGCATGCCCGGTTGGTCGACGATGAAGTGTTCTATCAGACGGGTATTGGGCGGATCGCCTGGCTTCCACGCTGGATTGATCGGATTATCACGAAATTGCTCATCCTTGAGGAGCACCTCAAGGGCGTCGATGCGAAAGCCATCGACACCTCGCTCCAACCAGAAGTGCAGAACCTCATACATCGCCTGACGGACTTTGGGGTTGCGCCAGTTGAGATCAGTTTGTTTCACATCGTACATGTGAAGGTAATACTGCCCGGTGTGTTCATCGAACTGCCAGGCTGACCCGTTAAATCTGCTGGTCCAGTTATTTGGTGGACCACCATCGGGAGACGGATCTCGCCAGATATACCAGTCGCGTTTCTCATTAGTACGGCTCTCCCGCGCCTGCTGGAACCAGGGATGCTCATCGGAGGTGTGGTTGGGCACAAAGTCCAGGATGACCTTGAGGTTGCGCTGGTGGGCCTGCTCAAGCAAGATGTCAAAATCGTGAAGGGTTCCGAAGAGTGGATGGACATCGGTGTAATTGCTAATATCGTAGCCAAAATCAGCCATCGGAGAAGGATAGATGGGAGAGAGCCACAGAGCATCAACACCGAGCCAGCGCAAATAATCCAGTTTGTTGGTGATTCCGGGGAGATCCCCTATCCCATCGCCATTGCTATCGAGAAAACTCCGTGGGTAGATCTGATAAATCACACCCGTTTGCCACCATGAGTGCCAATACGTCATGTTTTTTGTTCCTCCTTCATTGATTCCAACACATTGCTTCATCAGCTCATCCGGTGAAGAGAGACGGATCACCTCCCTCTTGTCATTCTTCGCTACCGCTCAGAATGACAAAACTAGAACGCGCTGAATGATAGGGGAGTATCCTCCATTTCAGCCACGTTCTCGTCGTCTACCTGATCGAATATGTTGGAATCAATGGTGCCTCCTCTCGCCCCTACTCTGTTACTCAATTACCGACTATGAAAGGTAAAACTAGACGCTCATTTTATAGCTAAACGTCCGTGCTCTGCCATCATCATCTATCTGCAGCGTCAGAAGCCGACGAGCAGAATCATAACTCGCGTCGGGATGTTCTTGAACCGCTTGCCTGTCCATAGCGTGAATCTTGATCAGAAGCTGCCGCTTTGGCGGAATGTAAGCTCCTTCTCGCGCACCAATCTCGAAAACCAGCCTATCCCCCGTTCGGCGTAATGTATAGCTCGTCGTACAGAACTGGCCTTGTTCATACTCGAAGCTATGACCGTCATCCTCGTAGAGCGTGAATACCCCCTCGCCTGGATAGAGATCCAGCGTCAGCGGATCGAGCGGGTATTCATCGGCATAGTGCAAGTCCGGCCCACTGGGAATGATCGCCCCCGCGCGTACGTAGAGCGGTATGCGTTCCAGCGGTGCATACGCTAGCAGATGCACAGGCCCGGTGAGCATTTCGTCGGACCACCAGTCGTACCAGTCACCCACGGGCAGATAGACATGGCGATGCTCACGACCGGGATGGTAAATCGGTGCCGCCATTACCTGTGATCCCAGCAATAACTGGTCATGGAGCGGATAGGTGACTGGATCATCCGGAAAGTGATAGAGCAAAGGTCGCAGTATGGGGATGCCACGCCGCGACGCTTCCCAGAAGAGTGAGTAGATATAGGGAAGGAGTCGGTAACGTAGTTGCAAGAATTCGCGACAAATAGCCTCAACCCGCGGGCCAAAGATCCAGGGTTCATGGCGCTCGGTGCGGATTTCTGAATGGGCGCGGCAGAAAGGCGACAGAACGCCAAATTGCATCCAACGGGTGAATAGCTCACCGCTGGCATTACCTGAGAAGCCTCCAATATCGGTGCCGACGAAAGGCACACCCGACAGACCCATGTTCATGAGCTGTGGCATCGCCATCTCCAGGTGCTCCCACCAGGAGTGGTTATCGCCCATCCAGCAAGCGCTCCAGCGCTGCACACCAGCGAAACCCGAACGAGTGAGTACAAAAGGCCGCTCATTGTTGAGATATCTCCTCTGCCCCTCGTAAGAAGCAAGGGCCATGCCATAACCAAAGAGATTATGCACCTCAGCATGGGTCGTTCGCTCGCCTTCGGGACCCTGAATAGCATCGAGAGCGATAGTCCCAACCTTGCCGACACCCTCGCTGAACGGAAGCTCGAACGATGTCGGTTCATTCATATCGTTCCAGATGCCACTAACGCCAACCTCCATGAGCGCCTTCTGCATGTCACCCCACCATTCACGTACCTCTGGCCGTGTATAATCGGCGAAGACCGAGTCGTCGGGCCAGACATAACCATGGAAGACCGTGCCGTCGCTGCGGCGGATAAACACGTCATGCTCTAACCCTGATTGATAGACCTTGTAATCGGGGTCGCTCTTTACACCAGGGTCAATGATCGTCACAATGCGGAAACTGTCACGACACAGGTCACTGAGCAGCGATTGAGGATCAGGAAAGCTCTGCGGGTTCCATGTAAAAACTCGATAACCATTCATGTAGTCGATGTCAAGGTGAATCACGTCGCAAGGGATATCACGCTTGCGGAACTCAGTCGTCAACTCGCGAATCATCGACTCAGTCGCGTGACCCCAACGGCTATGGTGATAACCAAGCGCCCAGCGTGGTGGAAGCGGCATAGTCCCGAGCAGCGCACCCATATCCTCACTCACCTGCTCCGGTGTCGGCCCGTAGACCACGTAATAGTCTAGCTCACCACCCTCAGCCTCCATCCGCCAGGCGCCAGGCTGCTCTGCCCCAATGTCAAAGCGGCTACGCCAGGTGTTATTGAAGAAAACACCGTAAGCCAGGCCTGGCCGGAGCGCCATGAAGACTGGGATGGCCTGGTAGAGTGGATCGGTACCCGGCCCATGGCCATGGGCAGGATCAGTTGTCCAGTTAATCAGTTGACGACCCAGCTTATCTAAGGGTCCGGTTCGCTCACCGAAGCCGAAGAAATGCTCGCCGACCTCGATACGCTTGGCACAGGCAACACGTTGTTGCTCCGACTCAGTTAGATCCCACTGCATGCCCGCCTCATCGGCGCAGAATGGTTGCCCTTGCATATCCGCAAAAGAGAGGCTTCCACTGTCGCGATCGATCCTGACTGTGAGTGAGGCTGTTCTCAGCAAAAGCTCCCTGCCTGACTCCTCGATCTCGAAGGCTGCTTCACCGAACTCTTCATCCGCTCTGGTGACCGCCCAGGAGCGGCGCGCTACGAATGTACCGTCAGGCGCCAGCTGCACTCGGATTAGACGATCAGTCAGGACCGTAATTGCGACACGTGGTCCACCGTAGTCGAGGATGAGGGAACACCCTTCGCGAGTGGAGGAGTGCAAGACTCCAAGGGTGTTGATCGATTCTGTCATTCTCGCCACCTCCTTCAGCAGTCAAATGCTTGTCGCTCCCTGCTCGTCATCCTTGATCCTTCCAGATTCCCACCTTCAGCAACTTCACTGTCTCTCTTCAACTGTTGTGCCTCTTCACGCATGCGTTCCCCTCCTGCCTTAGGGATCATTTGTCCGCATGCATGACGGTGGCACCTCACGAGTTCCCCAGTCTCCAGGAGCCGTATCTAAGGTGAAGCGTAGGACGGCTCCCTGGGCGATTTCATGATGGCGAAGCCATGAACGATGGAGCGGTTTGCCATTCAGCGTCACGGCTTTCACGTAGAGGCACTCCTCCCCTGCTTCAGGCGCCTCGATAACCAGGGAGTTGCCACTTGAGCCAAGAGCCATCTCTGTACGCGTGAAGGCGGGAGCTACAAGCATATACAGATCCTGCCCCATGATTGGATGGAGACCCAGTGCCGAGCAGATATACCAGGTACTCTGGCATCCCATATCCTCGTTGTCGCTGAGCCCATCGCGCCTGGCGTGGAAATAGTGCTTCATGAGCGCGCGGACACGCTCGGATGATTTGTCCGGCCTGCCAACATAGTGATAGAGATACGGCACATGCAACATGATCTCTTTCGACCAATAGAGTCCTTCATCGAAGAACGTATCCAGGTGCCGTAGAAAGGCTTCACTTCCTCCATGCCGCTCAATCAACCCGGCGAAATCATGAAATGTTTGAAACGACCAGTGACAGCTGGCGGCTTCATAGAAGTAGGGATCGAACGGACCTCCAACTTCATTTGGATCAAACGGGCTAATCCAGGTACCAGTGGAGCTGCGTGGCGCAAAGGCGTGCAGATCTGCACGCCAGAGATTCCAGAGCTTTTGGGCACTCTTGTAATAGGCTTGGGCTGTGGCGCGATGGCCAAGCTGTTCAGCCAGCCTGCCGGTGCACCAATCCTGGTAACTATACTCCAGGTGGCGCGAGACACAAGCTATTTTCACGTTCGTCGAGACATAGCCCAGATCGCGATAATCCGCCAGGTACCTGCCATAGCGCCAGGGATCAGGAGACTCAACCTCGTTATTTTTGCGCATATAGCCCAGCGCCTTCTCGTAGTCGATTCCAACAAGGCCTTTGAGAGCGGCTTCGCTAAACAGTATATCGGCTGAACTTCCACCTTGTATCTGAGCGGCATGTCCCGCAATCCAGGCATCAGGGAGCCAGCCAACATGATCGGCGATATCGAGCAGACTATTGAGTATCGCCACTTCCATTTGCGGATCAACAAGGCTCAGCAATGCATTGGCATTGCGCACACTATCCCACAAACAGTATATATCAGTGAACTGCCGCACCCCGGAATGCCAGGAAGGATATTCATCATCGATCCCCAGATCGCTGGGCATGCAGAGCAGGCGGGTGAACAGGGTGTAGAAGAGCGTTGTTTGCTCGTTCGTGCCTCCCTCCACCCGCATGCGGCTCAGCGCATGTGTCCACGTCGTCCTGGCCTCCGCGTGAATCGTCTCAAACGTTTTGTTCTGAGCTTCGCGCGCGACGCTGGCTTGCGCTTTGGCAAGGCTCACATATGAGATACCCACGCGAACCTCGACGGTCTTCTGTCGACCAAAGTTCGCGACGGCCTTGCAATGGGTTCCCGTCGCGACAGAACCGTCAAGTATACCCGCTCCATTGGCCACAATCCGCTGCGCAGCGGACAATGAAAACTGGGCATAAAAGTAGACAGAGTAGGGAAATCGATGACCCCATCCCCCCTGACAATCAGCGCGCCCCACAACCTCGTGCTCAGAAATCCACTCGACGAATCCACCAATCACCGCTCCCAGTTCCCCTTCGATGGTCGCAGGACGGATAATCGCGCCAACATCGATGAGGACATTGGCCTGCGTCTCGTGGGGAAAATGATAGCGATGTACACCCACTCTCGGCGTACTGGTGAGTTCCACTCGCACACCCGACGAGGTCAGCGTAGCCGCATAGTAGCCTGGACTGGCGGTCTCCTGGCTGCGTTCACTGGCCTCGATTGAAAGTCGTGGCCGCCCTGTGAAGGGCATCACTCCAATATTGCCATAGCGGCTTCCCCCACCCGTGCCACTCACATGGGTATGGCTGAAGTAGATGGTCGGTGCGGTACTGCTGTAGCCATTGGTAGGTTGAGGAGGAAGTGTGTCAGGGCCGAGACGGACCAGACTGTAAGGGAGGTAAGGACCACACAAGCAGTTCCCTCTTCCATCGGTCCCAAGAAAGGGATCAACGTAGTCAAGCATCGACAAAAAGCTTCCCCTTGTGCTGTGCTCTCGGCGAATTGAGGAGAATTGGACGCGTTATGTAACGCGTCCAATTCTCTAAAGCTAACCTTTTACTGCTCCAGCAGTCAGGCCAGAAACGATACGGCGCTGTAAAATCAGTACCAGAATCGCAAGCGGAATAGTCACGATCACTGCGGCAGCGGCAATTTCACCCCAGGGGATTGTATGCTCACCGGCGAAGCGTGAAACTCCAACGGTGATCGGCTGCGCATTCTCATCGGCCGTCAATGTCAAGCCGA
>WNGP01001883.1_pt1 | contig 17421 bp, 18 predicted proteins | sample 5407671 | NCBI WGS metagenome assembly WNGP01 (sample SAMN13153381, study PRJNA577476) | soil metagenome | isolation source: 40 cm soil or saprolite under Garry oak tree replicate 2 | place: USA:California | collected 2016-06-15 | reverse complement strand
TACTACACGTACGAGTCGACATGGCCTGCGCGCGTCGTCACAGGCGGGATCGCGGGCTACGTAGGCGGCCTGCTCGTCGGCGCGATGCTCGTGACGATCCGTCAGTTCTCGCTCGAGATGGAGGCGTTTCGCGCGCGCATGCCTCCGATGGTCGCGGGCGGGCGCTGAGCGAAGGTTTTTGAAGGGCCCCTTCATCCGACCGCCCGATGGCCCGCCGGAAACGGAAGGAGGAGACCGACTGGGTCGCCCCCGACTTCGACGAGGTCGGGTACATGCGGCGGGAGATTCAGGGCGCACACGCGGCTGTCGCGACGATCCTCTGGGCCGTCGTCGGCGCCAGCGTCGCGTTCCTCCTGTTCTCCGTCCACCCCGCGCTCGCGTTCTTGGGGGGGATCGCGATCGGGTTCGGCCTGTACTTCATCCTCCCGCTCTTCGGCATCAAGACGGACGCTTTCAAGCGGAAAGATTGGACGGGCCACGGCATCACGTATTTCTTCAGCTGGCTCGCGTTCTGGATCATCCTGCTGAACCCGCCATTCGGGGACTTCACGGACCCGACGATCCAGGGGATCTCCGTGAGCCCGTATCACACCGGGTACACGCTCGGTCTGTCATGCCTCACCCCGCGTGCGGGTTCGGTCACGAACTTCCCGATGGCTCTTCCGAACAACTCGTTCTACGTCCTGTTCCGCGCGACTGATAACGCCGGTCCGCCGACCGTCCGGGTCAACGTGACGCCGAGCAGCCAGCCCGGCTACGACGCCGTGCCCACGCCGCTCCCCGACCCATCACGGAATGAGACGCGCTACAGCGAATGCACCGGCCATCCGTCGGAGGTGTATCCGGCGGGGTCGTTCAACGTAACGATTCCTCAGACCGCATCCTCCTTCATAGTCCTCATCACCGCAACCGACCGAACCGGCCGGCAGGCGGCCGCCAGCTTGTACATCTGCCCCGGCTGCGCGTAATCGCGATTCACCGCTCCCACGGAAACCGCTTGTCGAACAGCCGGCTCCATGCGTCCGCGTTCGAGGCCCGCACGGCCTCCGGCCCCGAGTGGATCTGGAGAGAGCGCTTGGCCGCCTTCTCCAGGTCTTTTCCGAGACTCAGCGCCCGCCAAGCGCTCTTGGCGAGACCGCCGGCGGTCACGGCGTCGCGGCTCACATCGACCGCCCATCGTTCACCCTGGATGAACGGCCCCGCGAGGGTCTTCGGGCTCCGCCGCCATTTGTCCAGGAAGTCCTTCGCGTTCTTCACCCAGACGGGAGGGCCTTCGTGCCGGAGGACGCGTGGCAGGGTGTCGACGGCGAATTCGAATAGGAACACGGCATTCTTGCTCACGACGTCGAAATGCGAATCGAACACCTGAAATTCATTTCGGTGGAACAGGTCGAGGAACGCGCGGTGCGCCTTGCGCAGCTGCGGATAGAGGACGTCCTCGGTGACGGCGGGCGCCGGGATCGCGATCGCCAGGAGGCCGCTCCCGCGGATCTTCGCGAGCGCACGGAGCTTCGGGATCGTCATCGCCTTCGCCGGTCGGGGGAAGAAGAATCGCTCGCTCGGAGCGCGCAGATACTCGCGGGCCGCATGCGCAAACGTGGCGAGCTGCTCGACGGACACCGCGCTCGCCACGTTCCGGTTCGGGTCCACCGGGTCGACAACGACAAGTGGCTCCGGGAAGGCCCGGCCCGGCGGGCGATCGAGCTCGATGAGCTCCCCTTTCCGCCACGCGAGGCTGTTCTCCAGCACGGCGCGGAACGTGCCGTACTTGAGCACGAGGAGTTCGCACAGATATCCGCTGAAGCCCATGACTTTCGCCTCCGCCCCGTACACGCCCACGCCCTCCGCCCACGCCTTCAGCAGCCGGATCTCGTCCGCTTGGCCTTCCTTGATCCGGCCGAGCACGTAGTCGACGTGGAGCGGCGTGCGGTCGACCGCGCTCATCCGCTGCGTCGCGTCCGTGATCCGATAGCACGGGACGATCTCCACCTCGAACCCGGCGTGCCAGCCGCGGGTGTACGGGTGCTCGGCGTACCGGTGCTCCCCCCGCTCGAGGATCTTGCCGAGGGCGAGGCCGCGCGTCTCCAACTCCGGGCGGGGCAGGTCCGGCGGGAACGCGACGAAGAGATCGATCTCAGTCCCCGTGAGATGGGTGCCCTTCGCCACCGATCCCGCGAGGAACGGCTTCGCCTCCCAGCCCTTGGAACGCAGGAGGCCGGTGAGCCGCTCGAGGAGGTCCTTCACGGCCCGTTCGATCCGCGCCTCCTCCTCCGCCGAGGGCCGGATCCGCGCGAGGACCTTCTCCTCGACGCCCATGCCGACCGCATGCCGGGGGCCGGATAAAAGGCCATGGGGCCCGAGGTCACGTGACGGGAAGGCCGTGCATCCGAGCGATGTCGAAGACGCCATCGATGATGAACTGGATCGCGATCGCCGCGAGCAGGAGCCCCATCACGCGGCCGACGGCGCGCGTCCCGGTGCGCCCGAGCCGCTTGAAGATCCGGTCCGCGTAGTGCAGGAGGAAGAACGCCGCGAGGACGGACGCCAGGATGCCGGCGAAGACGAACAGCTTGTCCGCCGTGTCCCCGACCGGATGGGCCATGTAGATCATGACCGTCGTGATGGCCCCGGGCCCCGCGAGGAGCGGGATGCCGAGAGGCACGACGGCGACCTCCTCCCGCTCCAACGTCTCCTCGCGTTCTTGCGGGGTGAGCCGCGATCGGGAGCGCTCCCCATGGAGCATCTCGAGTGCGACGCCGAAGAGGAGGATCCCGCCGGCGATTTTGAACGCGGGGATCGTAAATCCGAACGCGGCGAAGATCCACTGTCCGAAGATCGCGAAGACGCCGAGGGTGATCGTCGCCGTGAGGCACGCCTTCGACACGATGTCCTGCTTCTCGACCGGAGTCATCCCTTCGGTCAGGACGGAGAAGAACGGGACGACTCCCAGCGGGTCCACGATCGCGAAGATCGAGGCCATGGCGGTGGCGCCGAACGCCAGGTCCACCATGGTCTTCCCGGAGGAGGCGGGCGCGGATCAGTGCTTCCGCATCAGCTTCATCCAGCCGCCGCTCTCGTAGACGGCGAGATTTCGGCCGCTGGCGGTCCTCTCGAACTCATCCCAGGAGATGACCTGGAGCTTCTCACTGCCGCCTTTCGAGAAGCGCAGCGTGTTCGTGCCCTTCACCTTGCTCGGCCGGAGTCCTTTGACGGTCGCGATCTGTCGAGCGTACTCGAACGAGATCTCTTTGAGTGCTGGCATGTTCCATCCCTTCGTGCGTTCCCCGTATGGGGGAGGCAGACACGCGTAGGACAGCACGCGATATAAGTGTCTTTCGTTTGTCTGACACCTTGACAAAGGCGATGGAGGGGGCGGCGGAGGCCGCGACCGTTGTTTCCATGAGCGGGTCAGGACCTCTCCGCCCGAGATCGAATCGGCGGTCTCCCCCAGAGGACAGTTGCAACCCGGCGCAGGCGATTTGTTCTCATGAACGATTCCACGGACGGACGGCTTATATAGAGTCCGAGACACCAAGAAGTCCGTCGCGCCCTTCGCGGCGGTGACCTGATATGGCGAGCGAAAAGCCCTCCCCGGCCCTGCTTGACTCGGTGAAAGCGTCGGCCACGAAGTTCAAGGAAATCAAGAGCACCCTCGACGCCCGGCAACGGGAACTCGAGACCCTGAAGGGGGATATCGAGTCCCAGCGCAGCGAGCTCGAGGCCCAAGTGAACCGCTTCCGCTCGGAGCGGGAGGAGTTCGAGCGAGAGAAAGGCCAGGTCCAGGCCGCGCGTTCGCTCGCCGAACGCGACCTCGCAGGAGCCCGCATCGATCGGGAGAAGATCAGCACGGAGGAGAAGCGGGTCCAGGATTGGGCTCGCACGTTGAATGAGCGGGAGAAGGCGATCAAGGAAGCCGAGGACCGGCTCCGCCGCCTCGAGTTGGAGCTCACAGATCACCTCAAGGACTCGGAAGGGAAGATCCAGGCGCTCGTGGAGCGAGAGCAGCTGTCCGCCCAGCGGGAGCGCGCGCTCGCCGAGACGATCGACCGCCTTTCGACGATGGAGAAGGGCCTCGCGGAGCGGGATCGAAAGCTCGCGAAGCGCGAGGAGGAACTCATCAAGCTTCAGAACGAGCGGCTCAACGCCATGGAGGCGCGCGAGCGGGAACTCCTCAAGATCAGCGAGGAGATGTTCGCCCGCCAGAAGGAGTCCGCCACGCTGCACGAGTCGTTCGTCGAATTGCAGACCACGCTCCGAGAGGAGCTGACCGCACTCGCGTCGCAGCGGGAGATGCTCGCCATAAAGGAGAAGAGCCTCCTCGACGCGGAGAAGTACCTCGCCGCGGCCCTGGAGGCCGGCGGCCTGGAGTTGCCGACGGAGCCCGAGGAAACGGCCCCGCCACCGCCGCCGATCGTCGAGCGGCCTCCGCGGCCTCCGACGCCTTCTCAGGCTCCGCCCGCTCCCGCCTCGGAGACGCTCCGGCACGAGCTGTTGGAGGAAGAGGAGGGCGAGAAGCCCAAAGTCTCCCGCGCCGACGCGCTGGAGCGGATGACCCGCGCCCTCGAGACCGCGAAGCGGGCCCGCGACACCGGCCGGAACGTCAGCGACATCCGGAAGGCGTTGAAGCAGGCGCGAGCGGCGTTCGAGTCCGGCGATTACGACACGGCATCCCGGCTCGCGGACGAGATCCTCAGGGAACTCGAGGCCGTCCCGATTCCCCGCTAGGCTCCTCGCGCGTCCCGCCGTTCGCGGCGGCGTGAATCGGCATCGCGTACACCGGCACGCCGGGCACCCGCACTTCGTTCCGCTGTCCCGGAATCTCTCCCCATGGATCGGGGTCCGACACGGGTCCCGCGACGAACGTCCAGATCACGTTCGCGACGAAGATCACCTGGCCGAACGCGACGACGAACGCGCCGAGCGTCGCGAGCCAGTTCAAGGTCCACAGCGCGGGATCGTAGTCGTACACCCGACGCGGCATGCCCTCGAGGCCGAGGAAGTGCATCGTGAAGAAGACCAGGTTCATGCCGACGAGGGTGAAGGCGAAGTGCCAGCGGGCGAGCCGCTCCGAATACATGCGTCGAGACATCCGAGGGAACCAGAAATAGAATCCCGCGAAGACGCCGAGGATCGTGCCTCCGAACAGGACATAATGGAGGTGGGCGACGACCCAATAGGTGTCCTGGAGCGGATAGTCGAGCGGGATCGGAGCCTGGAAGACGCCGTTGATCCCGCCGATGACGAACATCGCGACGAACCCGACGGCGAAGAGCATGGGCGCTTTGAGTTCGATGGCTCCGCCCCACATCGTCGCGATCCAGTTGAAGATCTTGATCCCGCTCGGCACGGCGATCGCGAGCGTGATGACCATGAACGGGAGGCGCGCGGAGATCGAGATGCCGGTCGTGAACATGTGGTGCACCCATACCCCGAACGACAGGAACCCGATCGCGACGGTCGAGAGGGCGATCGCCTTGTACCCGAAGATCGGCTTGTGGCTCATCCGCGGGATGACCTCGGAGATGATGCCCATCGCCGGGAGGATCATGATGTACACGGCGGGGTGGGAGTAGAACCAGAACAGGTGCTGCCACATGATCGGATCGCCGCCGACGGTCGGCGAGAGGAACGCGGTGAGGCCGTGGCGGTCGAGCAGGAGGACGAACAGGCCGGCCGCGAGGACCGGGGTCGCGAGGAGGACGAGGCTCTGCGTGACGAGGATCGACCAGACGAACAAGGAGAGGTTGCGGAACGTGATGCCCGCCGCCCGATGGCGGAAGATCGTCACGAGGAAGTTGATCGCCCCCGCGGTGGACGAGATGCCGAGCAGCTGCAGGCCGACGATCCACATGTCGACGCCCTTGCTCGGATCGTAGACGCTCAACGGGGTGTATCCGGTCCAGCCGATGTTCGCGGCGCCGAGCCACATGATGACGCCGGCTGCGGGGATGAGCCAGAAGCTCAGCGCGTTGATCCGCGGGAAGGCCATGTCCTTCGCCCCGATCAGCGGCGGCACCATCAGGTTCCCGAAGCCCGCGAGGATCGGGATCGCCACGAGGAAGATCATCGTGGTGCCGTGCATCGTGAACAGTTCCGTGTACGTGTTCGGATCCACGATCGTCGGGCCCGGATACGCGAGTTCCGCGCGCATCAGGAGCGCGAGGACCCCGCCGATTAGGAAGAACAGGAACGAATTCGCGAGATAGAGGATGCCGATCTCGTGATGGTTCGTCGTCGTGAGCCAGCGGAATACGCCCACAGGAGCGTTCCGGTGACGGTAGCCCGTGACGACCTCTCCCGCCATCCTCGAACCCCGAGTGTGGCCCTTGCCGGGCCCCGTACTCCAGGAGCGGACAAAAACCTTTCCTACGACTCGCGATGCAACCTGCACATCGTCGGTGCGAGTACGCGCGGCGTTCCCATGATACACCGCAAAAGGTTTTAGCGGCATGCGGTTCTCGGCAAACGATGTTGGGGCCCCGACGTCTCGGGTTCGTGGCACCTGCGATGCTTCTCGCGCTCTTGCTCCTTGGAGGGAAGGCGCGCGCTGCCCCGATATCGCCGGGAGAGGGGGCGACGCAGGACCTGTTCTGGATCGTCCTCATTCCCGCGGTCGGAATCGGGATCTTCGTCAGCGCGCTCATCGCCTATGCCGTGCTGAAGTTCCGCGTCCGACCCGGTCACACGACCGGCCCGGCGAATCCGAAGACGCACGATCGCGAGCTCGAAGCCCTGTGGACCGTCATCCCGGCGATCATCCTGTTAATCGTCGGCTTCGCCGCGTTCCAGACCCTCGTCGCGACGGACACGCTGCCTCAGAATCCCGACGTCATCATGGAGATCAATGCGCACCAATGGTATTGGAATTTCAACATCACCTACGTCCGAGAGGGCAAGTGGTTGAACACGACGGGCAACTTCACGTCGCTCAACACCACCGGGGCTTTCACCATCAAGTCTGAACTCGTCGTGAAGATCATCCTTCGTTCCTTCGACGTCGCCCACTCGTTCTACCTGATCGACTTCGACCTGAAGATAGACGTGATTCCGGGCCACACGAATTTCTACTGGTTCAAGCCGTTGCAGCCGGGTGACTTCATGATCCGATGCGCGGAGTTCTGCGGGCTCAACCACTACACGATGACCGCGACCCTGAAGGTCGTGCGCTGAAGGAAGGGAGACGGGAGGCGGAATGACCGGGGGCGAGGTGCGCGGTCCGGCACTCATCTCGGTCGCGATTCTCCTTCTCGCCGCAATCGCTGCGGCGCCGCTATTCTCCCCCGCGTCGGAGTCGGTGGCCGCCAATGCCTTCACTCCGGCCACCGTCCTGGGCACCGCCTTGCCATCCGTGAATCTCACGCTCCACGGAGACGCGGGGCGGGGCTGGGGATTCACGAGCGCGACGATTACGAAGCCCGGCCCGAACGTCACGGTCCATCTCGGGGACCGGGTGAATCTCACCTTGATCGCGGACGATGCCGCGGACCACAACTGGTTCATCGATTACGACAACAGCCTCGGGCCGAACGGCGATGAGCCGAGCTCACCGATCTTCAACAATTCCGCCGTCCTGGTGTGGCCGTTCGTCGCCGATCGCCCGGGCAATTGGACCTACCGGTGCCGCATGCACCCGACCTCGATGTTCGGGACGATCACCATCCTCGAGGAGCCGAGGCCTGTGAACTTCACCCTCTACGGAAACGCGGGGCGGGGATGGGGTTTCACGGGCGGCACGATCAGCGAGCCTGGGCCGCCCATCGTCGTCTTCTGGAAGACGAATGTCACCCTGACGCTGATCGCGGACGACTCCGCGGACCACACGTGGTTCATTGACTACGACAACAGCCTCGCTCGCAACGGGGGTGAGCCCGGTTCGCCGATTTTCAACCCCACGACCGGAGCGATCACTTGGAGCTTCATCGCGGACCGGACCGGGAACTGGACGTATCGCTGCGGCATCCATCCGACGTCAATGACCGGATCAATCCTCGTGACTGGCGGCCCGCCGACCCCGCCAGGGGGTGGACCGCCCATCCCCCTCATCAGCGGAATCATGCTGGCGGCGCTCGGCGTGGTCCTCGTGTTCGCGGTGGTCTATCATGTCCGCGCGGTGCGCGCGGCGAAGCGGATGAGATGAGGGACCCGCGATGACGGATCTGGCCGTCCTCGCGTTCGGCTTCGGCGTGATGCCCCTTGCGGCGATCGTCTTCTACGCTTTTCCGGGCATTGTCCTACGGCACCGGGAAGCCTCGTGGGGAATTCTCGCGGGCGTGGTGGGATTCCTCGGGCTCTCCCATGCAATGGCGCTCGTCCTGGTGAACCATTCCCTGCTCGGCGACCGCGTCCTCGCGACAGTCCTTTCCGTCCTCGGTCTGGCGGTCGGCGCGGGCTTGGGTTGGCTTCTCTTGGACGGACCCTACATTCGAACCGAGCCGAATCGAATTCTCGCGACGTCGGTCGCGTTCGTGGCGCTCCACAGCATCGGAGATGGCCTCGTGATCGGCGCGTCGTTTCTCGGAGGCGTCTCGACGACCCTTCCCCTTGACGCCGTGACGGTCTCCGCGACCGTGGTCCATCGGTTCGTCGAAGGGGCCGTTGTCGTCGTCCCCGCGATCGCCGCGGCGTGGAAGTCCCGCTCCGCCTTCCCGCTCGTGTTTCCAGCCCTCTTGTCCGTGCCTGCGGCGTACGTGCCGATTTGGCTCGTCGACCTCTACGGGTTCACACCCACCCGAAGCGTGATCGCCCTTTCGATCCCGACGTTCGCCTCTGCTGTGGAGGCGACCCTGGCGTTGTTCCTTGTTGCGCGGGCGTTCCTGCCCTTGGCCTCCGTAGACCGCGGGACCCGGTGGCTCGTCTGGACCGTCCTCGGCTTCATCGTCATCAGCCTCGTACACTTCCTCGTCGAGTGAGGCTCATCCCGCCGAAGGCTCGGACGGCGCGACACCCGCGGGCAACCGAAGAGCCAGGAGCGCGACCATGAGCGCGAGAGCGAGCGTCGCGGTGCCGAGCGCGAGATGAATCGTCACGACGACCCAGTTCAGGGAACTCGTGATCGTCAGGGCACCGAAGATCACCTGGGCCACGAGGACCGCGAACGTCATCGCAGACAGCGCTTTCACGATCCGCATCTCCCACCGAAGCCAGAGGAGCGCGACGATCATCGTCAGCAGCACGAAGAGCGACGTGAGGGCCGCGACGAGCCGGTGTGCGTACTCGATCGCAATGGTCGGGTCTGCGAGGTCCGGGATCACGGATCCGTTGCACAGAGGCCAGTCAGGACAGGCGAGGCCCGCTCCCATGCCGCGAACGGTGCCACCTAGGACGATCGTCCCGTAGGCTGTGATCGCTGCGAGGACCGCGACGATTTGCAAGAGACGACGTCGATCGATCTGCACAGGACTCGCGGACCGGCGGGAGCGGGTCTTCCGCGATAAAGCCTTGCCACGCTACCCCGGAACTGTTCGGGGTTCGACGGGAAAAACATGGGGACGCAGGGATTTGAACCCTGATCGACGGGTTTCTCCCACGCGGGGAGCGACCCACGCGTGTCTCGCGAACCATGGGTCAGCGCTCCAGTCTGTCATCACTGGATCAGCAAACCCGTTCGCAATCAAGCCCATGACTGGAGCCCGTAATTCTACCAGGCTAAACTACGTCCCCATGGGACTCGCGAACTCGCGGAAGAGCGGCGGGGATATCTAACTTTGCGTGGTGGGCCCGCGCATCTTATTGGGACTCGGTGACCGAGCCGCTGCCGCCGCATCGCGTGCACTGGCCGGTCCCGCGGCAGTACGCGCAGACGGCGTTGGGCCCGCCCCCAGTGCCGCCGCAGTCCTCGCACATCTTCCAGCCTTGGCAATCGGGGCACGCGCCCTCGAACGGGATTTCCTCCGAGATTCGGATCAACGCCCCCTCCGCGGAGGCGATGAGACTCCCGTCGATCGTGAGGAGGCCCAGCTTCGCGCGGAAGGATCCGCCTCGAAGGATATTCGCCTCGGAGGCCTCGGGGTCCTCCGGCGTGATGATTAGGGACCCTTCGAGCAGCATGGGTGGCAACGGGCCGTCGACGTCGTTCGAGACGACCTCCCCTCGGAGCGAGGACCGCTTGTCCGCTGCCTCCGAGCTCGCGAGGCCCGTGATGCGGCACGCGAGCTTCAGCCCGTCGTGCAACGGCTCCGTGCCCTGCTTGATCACGACGCGGGCGTAGCGCCCGAGGATCGAATCGTCCGCCATGAGGGGCCCGCCCATCCGAGGGGGAGGGCTTGAAACCGTCCGGCTCCATTCTCACGGTTGGGACGACCCCACGAGGGAGACGGAGGCCCTCAGCGCTGACGCATCTTCTGCTCCCGCTTGCGGCGGCGCATCCGCTTCTTGCGCCACTTCCAGCGCATCTTGCCGCGCTTCTTCCACGCACGCGAGGAGCGTTTCATCCGCTTTCCGGGTGCGCGGAAAATCCGGGCCACTTATGTAGTTTCCGTTGACGGCCCCTCGGCGCCTGCCGATCCGACTCGGCGGACGTTGGTCAGCTGTGGGAATACAACGTGTTCCCGGGTCCGTTGTAGTCCGGCCCTTCGCCCCATGCGAGCTGAACGTTCCCATTTGGGTCCAGCGCCAACGTGACGTAGTCCCCGTACGGGAACGCGAAACCCTGTCGGGTCACGTAGGCGTAGCCGGAGCGGAACGCGGACACCTGGGTTTCTGCGGACCACGTCGAGCCTCCGTCGGCCGAGCTGCGGTACCAGACGTTGTACGCCCGGGTGTGGTTGTCCATCCATGCCACCCGCACATCTCCCGCGCTCGCCGCGGCGACTCCGGGGAAAACGTGGAACGAGGGCGTGGCGTCGGCGCCGAGATCGATCCGCGAGGACCAACTCGCGCCTCCGTCCGTCGAGCTTCGGTACCAGACGTGGGGCGGCCCGTTATCGTAGAGAGGTGCGTTGTACGTCACGTACACATGTCCCGCTTGGTCCGTCGCGATCGCCGCGCCGGTCCCGAGGAAGTCCCAGCCGCAGGACGTCGGGCAGGCCGGGCCGGGCGGCAGACCCCTGTCGGCGTACGACAAGCTCCAGGTCGCGCCCCCATCCGTCGACTTCGTGACGAGGACGTCCTGCGGGCCTTGCGCCTGTCCGCTCTTGTGGATCAGCTCCCAGACCATGTACACGGTCCCGTCCGGGGCCACCGTGGCCCCGCCGTTCAGGGGCCAACCGAGGGTGTTCTGGTTGATCTGTGTCGTCGTGAAGGCCCGGCCGCCGTCGTGCGAAGCGGAGACGAAGAACTTCTGCGCGACGTCGAAGCCCACGTAGACGTCGTCTCCTAGGACCGCGAGCCCGTCCTTGTCCGTCGGACCCTGTTTGACGTCCGCATTCACGGCAAGTGGGGCCGACCAGCTCGCCCCGAGATCGTCGGAGCGCTGCACGACGGTATCTTTGCCGAGGAGATAGCTGACGAACACGGTCCCGGCCGCGTTGATCTTCACCTGAGGATCGTATTGCGTCGAAGCGCTCACGGTCAGGGCCCGCGGTGCATCGAAGGTCCGCCCTCCGTCATGGGAAACCTGGATGGTGATCGTGGGGTCGGCGCACGCCGCACACGACGGGATCCCTCCGAAATGTGTCGCCAGGTAGTACACGTTGCCCGCGCCGTCGGAGTCGACCGCAGGTTCCCAATCGTCCCCCGCCGGGAAAGCCATCACCACGGGCGTGCTGAGCGGGCTTCGGGCCGCCCCGACGTTCGTCATCGAGATGGCCACGAGGACAAGGGCCACGAGGAACGCGCTCAACACCGCGACGGGCCTTCGCATGCCGCCCCCGGGCGGGATGGCGGTTGGCGGCATAAGGGTGCGGGCCGCGGCGGTCCTCAATCCGTATAAGCGCTGCGCGCGATACCCCGCCGGGGAGAGCATGCCGAACATCGCGCGAAGCATCATCCGAGAGAGTCTGCAAGCGAAACCGGACGAGGCGATCGTCATCCAAGCGGGGACCCAGTCCATCGACTTGGCGACGCAAGTGGCGCTCGAGGCGTACAAGGTCGGCGCGGATCCCGCGATCTTCCTCGACACGGACGAGGCGTTCTTCGGGCAGTTCAAGTACCTGAGCGAGGACCAGCTGCGGAAGACGTCGGCGCACTGCCTCGGCATCGCGGACTACGTCGACTCGTACGTGTACATGGGCGGGGTGGAGAACCCCGCGCCCATGAGCCGCGTCCCGCAGTCCAAATGGTCCGCGTTGTTCCAGGGGGAGGACGCGCACCGCCGCAAGAACATCGAGAAGAACCAGAAGCAGGTCGGGGTGGCGCTCGGTGCGGTCACGAAGGCCCGGGCCAAGACGTACGGCTTCGCGTACGACAAGTGGAAGCGCACGACGGAAGCCGCCATCGCGGTCGACTACAAGGCGATGCGTCGGACCGCGGACGTCCTCGCCGCGATGTTCCGCCGGCCGGCGGAGGTCAGGGTGAAGGCGGACGACGGCACGAATCTCCGGTTCCGGCTCGCGGGGGAGATGCGGACGCCGCACGTCGACGACGGCGTCATCAGCGAGGAGGACATCGCGGATCGCAACCCGACGACCTCCCTGCCGGCGGGCGCGGTATTCGTGGCGCCGGTCGAGGCGAGCGCGAAGGGCACATTCCAATCCGACGTCCCCATCCCGTCGGTCGGCACGCTCATCGAAGGGCTGTCGTGGACCTTCCGCGACGGCCGCGTGACGGACTTCACGGCGAAGAAGAACCTGAAGAATTCGCAGCTCAACTACGCGGACGGCACGGGCGCGAAGGACCGGTTTGCCTCGTTCGGCATCGGCCTCAACAAGAAGCTGCTCCCCGGATACCTGAACTCCGTCTACGCCGCGGGCGTCGTGTCCGTCGGCATCGGCGACAACAAGGACCTCGGAGGAGACAACGAGAGCACGTACGGGTACGCGGGGTTCCAGAGCCATGCGACCGTCACGATCGACGGCAAGCCCATCGTCGAGGAGGGCCGGCTCGTCGCGTAGAGCCGGAACCACGCGCAGCGGACTGCACGGGCTTCAGGGGGACCGGCGGCGGCCGAGCACCCGTCGGGTTAGCCGACATGGAGGGCCCATCGTCGGGGGAACCCCGCCGGTGGGTTGATGTAGTCTGGCCCGGTACACACGGCCGATCCCCATGTGGTCTCCTACCCCGACCGTTGCGCCGGGCCCGTCGTACCCGGCCGCGAGGAAGCCCGGCTTCTTCCAGCGCCTCTCGATCGGCTGGAAGCTCACGAAGGTCAGCCTCGGCGTCCTGAGGAAGGAGAAGGGTCTCGTCCTCCTCCCGTTCGTTTCCTTGCTGATCACGGTCGCGGTCTGGGCGATTTTCTTCGTGTCCATGTTCTTCGTCGTGGCGCCGACGGACCCGGTCGGCTCCTGGCTCTTCTATCTCGGTTTAGCGGTCGTCTACTTCGTGACGTTCTTCGTGTCGATTTACTTCAACGCCGCCGTGATGGGCGCCGCGATGATCCGGCTCAACGGCGGCGATCCGACAATCTCGGATGGATTGAAGGTGGCCCGCGCGAACATCCGCCGGATTGCGGGATGGGCCCTCCTCACGGCGACGGTCGGCCTGGTCCTCCGGGCGATCGCGCAGCGGTTCGGGTTCATCGGGCGCATCATCGCCGGGATCGCGGGAGCCGCTTGGGGCATCGTGACGTACCTCGTCGTCCCCGTGCTGATCTTCGAGAAGCTCGGGCCGTGGGCTGCGGTGAAGCGCAGCGGATCGCTCCTCCGCCAGACGTGGGGCGAAGCCGCGGGTGGGTACCTGACCCTGGGCGGGATCTTCATCCTCCTGGCGCTGCCCGCGCTCCTCGTCATCCTCCTCGGCTTTGTCGTCGGCGGGGTCGTCGGGCTGCTCGTCGGCCTGGCCATCGCGGTCGTCTATTGGCTGATCCTCGGGCTCGTCGGGTCCGCGGCTCAGAGCATCCTCGTCACGGCCCTGTATCGGTACGCGACGACCGGCGAGCTCGGGTTCGGCCTCCCGCGCGATCTGGTGGCTCCTCCAGCGGCGGCCCGCTGATCGTCCGGATGGATCGAGGAAGGTTCACGCGGTCGTCCACCCCGCCGCGCTCGTCGCTCCGCTCACGGCGACCAGGTACAGCGCGTAACTCGTCGAAGGCTTCAGCGGCGCCAAGTTCCCCGCGACCCACAATTCATCTCCGACGCCGAGGGTCGAATCGCGATCTTGATCGAGCCAAAAGACGCGGTACGTCGTGGTCCCGACCGCGAGCGCGACCGAACCGTCGGGTGCGGGCATGCCGGCAATGCCGCTCGACGAGCCGTTCTCCTCCAACCGGAGCCGGAGTTCTGACGGGTTGACTTCCCGCGACGCCCCGAACACCCGGAGGGTCGCGTTTCCGCCGGTCTGATCAATTACCCCGAAGTCGACAATCATCCCCGGGGTTGGGCCGCTAATCAGGCCCGACACCATGACGTACAGGATCGCCGCGAAGACGACCGGCACGAGGACGAACAAGACGACGACGAGGACGATGATCAGCGCGACGTTGTCGTGTTTCGGCGGCGGCGAGTAGTACGGGTACGGGAAGTAGGGGGGACCGTACGGCGGCGGAGACGAGGGACCGGGCCCGGGCGGACCCGGCGGAGGTGTCTCGGGGACACCGCTCACGCGAGACCATCCGCGTCCGAGCCTATAAAATCAGTTGCGGCACTCCGCGAGGCGGCCGGCTGCGTGCAGGTCAACCTTAAACAAGGTTAACACGGCGGACAAATCGTTAAGTGCCCCGCGGTCCTTCGTTTCGATTCCCGAGGAGGACCATCCATGGCTCGAGCCCTATGGAGCGGCGCGATCGCGTTCGGACTCGTGAACATCCCCGTCAAGCTGTACGGGGCCACGGAGAGCAAGGACCTCTCCTTCGCGACGCTCCACGCGTCGTGCATGACCGCCCTCAAGCGGCCGTACGTCTGCCCGAAGGACAACGTGCCCGTGGATCAGAAGGACATGGTGAAGGGCTACGAGTTCGCGAAAGGCCAGTACGTGATCCTGAGGGACGAGGACTTCGACAAGATCCCGCTCGAGGCGACCAAGGCGCTCGAGGTCCAAGGGTTCATCGAGGCCCAGGAGATTTCGCCCCTATACCGAGAGCGGAACTACTACCTTGGCCCGGAGGAGATCAGCCTGAAACCGTTCGAGCTGTTCCGCCAGGCGCTCATGCGGACCGGCAAGGTGGCCATCGCGCGGGCCGTCCTCTGGAAGAAGGAGCAGCTCGTGGCGATCAGCCCGCTCGACGGCGGCCTCGTCCTCACGACGCTCATGTACCAGGACGAGGTGAAGCCGCTCCCGGAGCCGCCGGCGACCCATCCGATCGTGATCAGCGACGCAGAAATCGAGCTCGCGCTCCAGTTGATTGGTGCGTTGACGACGGAATTCGACCCCTCGAAGTTCCGGGACCGCTATCGGGACGCGCTCATGGCCTTGATCCAGGCGAAGGTCGAGGGCAAAGAGCTGCCCGCGGTCGCGAAGGTCGAGACGAAGCCGACGCAGGACCTGATGGCCGCGTTGAAGGCGAGCCTCGAGGCCGCGAAGGCCAGCTGAGCGGATGCCGTCCTTCGATCCGTACACGCACGTGATCAAGCCGATGCTCGCGGAGAGCCGCGACACCCCGTTCGACTCGCCGGACCATATCTTCGAGCTGAAATGGGATGGGACGCGGGCCCTCGCCTTCGTACGGAACGGCCTGCGGTTCCAGAACCGACGGCTGAATTTCATCGAGGATCGGTATCCGGATCTGAAGGTCCACACGAGGAAGGATGCGATCCTCGACGGCGAGATCGTCGTGATGAAGGGAGCGCTCCCGAGTTTCGAGAAGCTCCAGGAGCGGGAGCGCGCCAGCGGGAAGATCAACATCGAGTACCTCGCGAAGACGCTCCCGGCGACGTACATCGTCTTCGACATCCTGTACGTCGAGGATCGGGAGGTCATGAGCCTCCCGCAGATGGAACGGAAGGCCCTCCTGCCGGACATCGTCGAGGTGGACGACCGCGTCGTCCTGAGCGACTACATCGAGCGGCGTGGGGTCGACTACTACAACGCGGTCATCGCGCGCGGGCTCGAGGGGATCATCGCGAAGCACAAGCAGACCCGCTACTACACGGGCAAGAGGAGCAAGGACTGGATCAAGATCAAGAAGAAGACGACCCTCGACTGCGTGATCTGCGGGATCACGGCGGGCGAAGGCGAGCGGGAGGACACGTTCGGTTCGCTGATCCTCGGCGCGTACCACGAAGGAAAGCTCGTCCACGTGGGCCGGGTCGGGACGGGGTTCTCCGAGGCGGGTCGGCGTTCGATCATCGAGCGGCTCCGTCCGCTCCAGGGCGCGTGTCCGTTCCCCGAGGTTCCCGAGATCGACGCCCATGTGGGCTTCTGGACCCGCCCGGTCCTCGTCGCTGAGGCGCACTTCCTCGAATGGTCGAAGGACCGTCGCATGCGCGCCCCCTCGTTCTCGCGGATGCGCGACGACAAGCGGCCCGAGGATTGTATCGTCACGTTCCCGTGAGTTTCGACTCCTTTATGTTGGACGGTGCGCATAGGGGCCGCATCTGAGGGATATTTCTTGCCGAAATTACAGTTGGCGGAGATCGGGATTTACGTGAAGGATCTGAAGGCGGCGCGGGCGTTCTACACGAAGAAGATTGGCCTCAAGGTGCGGTCGTCCATGCCGAAATGGGGCTACCTGGCCCTCGGCGCGACGAAGGGCGGAGAGGACGCCGCGCTGGACCTGTGGGCGCCGTCGCCGGAGTGGGGCCAGGCGGACTACGAGCGCCGCCTCAAGCTGATCGGCGGGGTGACGGGGATCGGCTTCCTGACGAACGACCTGAAGCGCACGACCGAGGCCCTGAAGAAGAAGGGCGTGAAGGCGGAACTCGACAATGACTCGACGACGTTCGGGCGCTTCACGGATCCGGACGGGAACGTCCTGTTCATCGCGCAGCCCGCGAAGCCGAAAATCCGGCGGGCAGGGCTCTCGGCACTGACCTTCGTCACGGTCGTGTCTCGGGACGCGGCGAAAGCCGGCGAGTTCTTCGCGAAGGCGCTCGGGCTGCGGAAGCGCCGGGTGCCGGGCGAGGAGGGCCAGGAGGACATGTCGGTCTACCAGCACTCCCCGAAAGGCACGGGCGTCATGCCCTTCACCCCGACGAAGGAGATGTACACCAATCCCGCGGACTACGACGCGGACATGACCCACATCGGCGAGGACACCTCGATCTACTTCGCGACAAAGGACATCTACAAGGTCCAGGACCAGCTCATGGCGAAGGGCGTGCGGTTCGAGAAGAAGGCCGAAAAGCAGCCCTGGGGCGGGATCACGGCCACGTTCCTCGACCCGGACGACAACAAGTACACGCTGATGGAGTACGAAGAGGACTAGTCGGACGTTCAAAGGGGGAGGGGCGG
>WNGP01001882.1_pt1 | contig 17423 bp, 22 predicted proteins | sample 5407671 | NCBI WGS metagenome assembly WNGP01 (sample SAMN13153381, study PRJNA577476) | soil metagenome | isolation source: 40 cm soil or saprolite under Garry oak tree replicate 2 | place: USA:California | collected 2016-06-15 | reverse complement strand
TCGTTCCCCTCGTCTGGCTCGGCGGCCTCCTCATGCTCCTGGGAGGCATCACCTGCTGGTGGCCCGAACGCCGAAAACGAAAGCCACCAACCCACCTTGAAAAACAAATCGACACCCCCCATTCCGTAGGGGCGGGGGATGTGCGGATGGGAGGTGGGGACGCTTGCGTCGCCCGCGCTGAAAAGCACGCTCCCCATTCATCTAACGGCAATGGCCATGTGAATACAACGGATGACACAAACACAAACATTCCTACTGAAGAGGAGGCCACCCCATGAAAAAACGTCGCCCCCTCCTCATCGTCATAGCCAGCATATCCATCCTGGCCGCCATCTGGTCCTATATCCTACTCTCGCAGCCCCCGCAGCAAACACTCGATCAACGTGTGCATGATGTCGCGTCGCAGCTAAAATGCCTGGTCTGCCAGGGGGAATCCGTTGCTGATTCCCCCGCGCTCCTTTCGCAGCAAATGCGCTCAATCATACGCCAGCAACTGCAATCGGGCAAATCAGAACAAGAGGTCATCCAGTACTTTCAAGGCCGTTACGGCGACCGTATCCTACTATCTCCCCCCCAACAGGGCTTTACACTGCTGGCCTGGATTGTCCCTATCACCATTTTGATAGGCGGAGCAGTCCTGCTCTTCTTTATCCTGCGCCGCTGGCAAACAACCGCTAAAACCACACCGCGCACCGGAAAACCCCTGGTCAAGGACGCAGATCAGGCCGACCTTGAACGTTTCGAAGCACAACTGGCGCAAGAACTTGCCGCCGATGACCCCCTGTTTGCACCAATAAACACGGCGCCAATCCGCCCTGCCATCCAACCAGACGCACTGCCTGCTAGCTCCGCTCAAGCAGGACGAAAGGAGACGGAGGTCAACTGATGCTACTTCTTCCCTGGCTTGTCGGATTACTGCTAGCTATGCTGGCGCTCGTATTTGTGCTGTACCCGCTCTATCATCGCCTTCCCACGCATGCAATCCAGCAGCCTGTTAGCGGCTCTCTATCAACTCAGGCAGATTCCGAACAGGCAGCGCGCTCGGCCCTCAAAGAAGTCGAACTGGACTATCAACTAGGCAATCTCGCCGAGCCAGACTACCGCTCCCTGCGCGAACGCTACACACGCCGCGCCTTTGCCGCCATGAAGTCCCGCCAGTCCCAAGAAGACGAGCTAGACGCCCTGATTGAGCAGCGCCTGCGCCAAATGAGAGAAAAGCAAGATGAAGCAACAAGAAAAAGTGATGAATACTAACATGGACCACTTATCAGCAATATACCCCTCGCATCAGCCTCTCCCCCACCGGGGAAAGGGTGGAGGGGTCAGCCGAAATGTAGTGATGCCCCTTGTGGGCATCAGGCACACGGGCATCAGGCACATGGGCACCGGGCACATGGGCATCAGGCACGTGGGTACCAGGCACACGGGCATCAGGCACACGGGCACCAGGCACACGGGCACCAGCCATATGTGCATCAGCCACACAGTTCTCATAACTATTCTCCTGATCATCATTACCCTCTTCTCCTACCCCCTCACCACCTCCGCCCATCCATTGGCGGGCAGTGGGCGCATTTATGGTCAGTTACAGGATGGCACGAAACGCAAAGCGCCGGTAGTTGGGCAGAGTGTAACCTTGCAGATGGCGCAGGGAGGCACTGCGCGTGATCTCATGACCGTCACCACCGATGCGCGTGGCATGTTCTCTTTCAACGCCCTGGCTACCGACAAAACCATCAGTTACGCGGTCTATACGCTTTATCAGAAAGCGCAGTATGTGACCGATTTGATTGACTTGAGCAGCAAACCCGTACAGCCGGTCAATCTGGTCGTCTACGACGCCACCAATAGCACTGACAACATCGCCATTGTACAGGCCAATGTATTGATCGATAAAGCCGATGCACAGCACGGGTTGCTTACCATCACCGAAAGCTTCTTTTTCGAGAATCTGGGGGCGACTACTTATGTAGGATCGCTGCAAGCCAACGGGCAAAAACCCAACGCGCTGCGTTTTTCATTGCCGCCTGGGGCGCGTCAGCTATCGCTCAAAACAGGATTTGACGGCTACCAGGTGATACAGGTAGATCCCGGCTTTGCCAGCGATGCCGCTATACCTCCTGGCACATCGCAGTTTGCCTTTTCGTTCCAGGTACCCTATAGCTCCTCGAACTACGATTTTCGCTATACCGTCGTCTATCCCACGGTTGTTCTCGCGGTGCTGGTGCCGCTGGATTATCACGCCAGTTCGAGTGGACTCACTTCTCAAGGAGCCGTTAACGCCAACCAGCAAACCTATCAGCAATTATCCGCGAAGCAAGTGCTGGCTGGCGCAGAAATTCACGTCGAACTTGCTGGATTGCCGTCTCCCACAACCGCCGCCAGCTCGACCTCGGTCGGCCAGAATATCCCCTGGTTTATCCTGGTGCTGATCTTGATGGTCGCTATCGTGTTTGCGACCTGGTTTACCTATATGCGCATGCAGCGCAAAGCCGTCAGGCGTAAGCAAACAGCGAAAAAAGGCACTTCACGAAAGCAGCCTGCGCGCCGTGCCATAGAGCCAGCGCCCCAAAAGGTTGACCAGGAGCAACAGGAAGAGCTGCTACAGGAATTATTGGCTCTGGATAAAGCCTACGAAACTGGTACAATAAAGAAAGCGGATTACCAGGAGCGCCGTGCAAAAATGAAGGCGCGTCTGCGAACCATCATCAACGCTGAGGCAGTTGAACAGACGACAACGAAGAAGAAAGCCGCCAGGAGCGGCGGCAAGGCAAGATCGTGAACCATCCATACCTGGAAGTTACAGGACTGAAAAAGAGCTATGGCTTCAAGCCGATTTTACGTGGCATTGACCTGTCTGTTGAGCCAGGCCAGTGTATGGCCTTGCTCGGAGCCAATGGCGCGGGAAAGACTACTCTGTTGCGTATTTTGGCCGCTCTGACCAGTCCAGGCGCGGGAACGGTTCGTATCGGCGGTCTCGATCTCGCCCGCGATGCGCAGCAGGCGCGTCGGCTGGTGGGCTTTGTAGCCCATCAGCCCTATCTCTATGATGAATTGACCGCCTTGGAGAACCTGCTCTTCTTCGGGCGCATGTACAGCGTACGGCGCTGCAAAGAACGCGCCAGCGTCCTGCTAGAACGAGTAGGGCTGGTAAAACGCTCAGGTGAGCGCACCAGCGCGCTCTCACGTGGCCAGGCGCAGCGTCTGGCCCTGGCGCGCGCCCTGTTGCACGAGCCGCGCCTGCTTCTTCTCGACGAACCAGACACCGGGCTGGACGAGGAAGGAATCGCGCTGCTAGAAACCTTAATTAAAGAGCATCGTCAAGCTGGTGGTGCCGTCCTATTGACAACGCACCATCTTGAACGCGCGTTGCAATGGAGTGAGCGCATCGGCTTGTTAAGCGGAGGACGTTTGACCTATCAAAGCGAAACCGGCGGCTTAGAAGCGGGCAGCGTGCGCGAGGTTTACCAGGAGGCGCTGCGATGACCTTTCTTGAGCAAGTACTGGCTATTCTCTGGAAAGATATCCGCTGCGAGCTACGCAGCAAGCAGACCTGGATGGGTATGGCCCTGTTCGCCCTGCTCGTGCTGGTAATCTTTAATTTCGCCTTCGACTTGCGCGTCGACAATAAAGCCGCTATTGCCCCAGGTGCATTGTGGGTGGCCTTTGTCTTTGCCAGCTTACTGGGACTGGGGCGCACCATCGCCGCCGAGCGCGAAAAAGGCTTGATGGATCGCCTGCTGCTCTGCCCGGTAGACCGCAAAGCTATCTACCTGGCGAAACTCCTGGGCAATCTGCTCTTTATTGGCGTGGTAGAACTGGTTGCGCTCCCGGTTTTCGCGGCGCTGTTCAACGTGCCTTTATTTGCCGGGTCTCTGCTGCCCATTGTCCTGCTCGGCACGCTCGGCATAGCCTCCGTTGGCACCCTGTTTTCAGCCATAGCATCCGCGACCCAGGCGCGAGAATTATTGCTACCACTCCTGATCTTTCCCTTGATCGTACCCGTCGTCATCGGCGCAGTTCGTGCAACCGGCGCTCTCATGGTACCAGCCGCCAACGAACCGCCCTGGCTAGGCTTAATCACCGCCTTTGACGTCATTTTCCTGAGCATCTCAATGCTCACCTTCGAATTTGTAATCGAGGAATAACCTTCGTAGGGGCGGGGCGGCAGATGGGAGGTGTGGGGACGCTTGCGTCGCCCGCGTCCCTCCAGATGAGGTTTTAGGAGCAATCATATGGCATTAGCAAAACATGAACCCGATGTTGAGCAGCGAGATACCGGCCATACCTCGAAACGTAAGCATGCCCACTTCCCTTATATCTCGCTGCTCCTGGGCCTACTCTCATTCACCGGCATGCTGGTTTCCATCTGGATGATCTTCCTGTATGCGCCACTGGATGCCGTGCAAGGAGAGCCGCAGCGTATCTTCTATTTCCATGTGCCGATGGCCTGGCTTGGTATGCTCGGTTTTGGCGTGGTTGCTGCTGCCGGCATTGGCTATTTGATCACAAAGGATGAACGCTGGGACTGGGCCGCGCGCGCATCGGCTGAACTCGGAGCAATATTCATCACGCTCGCACTCGTGACTGGTTCCATCTGGGGCGAGACGATCTGGGGAACCTGGTGGACCTGGGATGCGCGTTTGACCACTACCCTCATCCTCTGGTTCATCTATATCAGCTATCTGATGTTGCGCAGCTATCTTGGTCGCACACCATCCAGCGCGCGTGCAGGCGCAGTGCTGGCCATCGTCGGCATCATCGATGTCCCCATCATCTACGAATCCGTCAACTGGTGGCGTACCCTGCACCCGGCGCAGCAGGTCGGTGTAGCTGGCGCCTTACCGCCATCCGTCGTCCTGACCCTGATGATCTCGCTGGCATCGTTTACGCTGTTCTACACGTTCCTGATGATCCAACTCTACCAGTTACAGCGCCTGCAAACCCTTGCACAGCGCCTGCGCGCCCATCTCATGTAATGGCCCCTGGTCCCCGTTGTCAATCCGTAGGGACAAGGGGCGCTGTGGAGCGGATGCGGGGGCCTTGTGCTTGTCCCCGTCCTCGTTATCTATACAAAAGGAGAAACATATGCAAGGATTTACCTATCTTGTAGCGGCCTACATAATCGCGTGGGTCGGACTGTTTGCCTACCTCGCGGTCGTCATGCTGCGCATTCGCGGCGTGCGCACCGAACTCGCCGCCGTGGAAGAACTGGTGCACGAGCAAGACGAAAAACACAAGAAGGAGTAAGAATCATGTCTGCAAAGGAAGAGACGAACGGGCCAGCAACAAGAAGAAAGAATGTTGCTCCCAAAGAAAGAACCTACAAGCAGTCGGTCACCATACTGGTTATTGGCGATGTCATCTGCTTTCTCATATTCTCAGTGATCGGTGATCAGTCGCATGGAAAGGCAACGGGGTTGGCCTCCATCCCCCATATCATCCTTATCACCCTCCCATTTCTTGCCGCCTGGTTTCTCGTCTCACCCTTTGTGGGCGCGTACCGCCAGGATGTTATCGCGCGGCCGCAACTCATGGCAATTCGTACCGCCACCTCCTGGCTGCTCTCCTGGCCAGTAGCGCTGCTCCTGCGCGGCATTTTCATCGATCGCAGCATTCCGCCAGGCTATATCTTTTTCGCACTCATCGCACTCGTGTTCAACCTGGCAGTCCTGGAGGTCTGGCGCTGGCCCTTTGCCCTAAACAATTCAATGAGGAAACGCGAAATGTAAAATGTAGGGGCGCAATTCATTGCGCCCTCTCCCCAGCAGCCGCTCTTTCGCCTTTGCGCCTTCTCGCGCGTTCGTGACCATTCGTACCCTCTTTCACACTGGGAGCTTGCTCACCGAAGCCCTCAATGGCGGTATCGAGTACCTGGCGGATATCGGTCACGAAGACGAACTTCATCTGGTCGCGCAGCTCTTTGGGCAGGTCTTCCATCAGGTCTAGCTCGTTCTTTTTAGGCAGAATGACGGTCCGAATACCTGAGCGATACGCTGCCAGCACCTTCTCTTTGACCCCACCAATCGGCATGACCTTGCCGCGCAGTGTCATTTCGCCCGTCATCGCCACGTCAGAACGCACTTTGTGACCGCTTGCCAGCGAAACCAGCACCGTCACCATCGTCACACCTGCTGATGGCCCATCTTTGGGGATAGCTCCGGCAGGTACATGAATGTGCACATGCTGATTTTCAAAGACATTGGCAGGCAGGCCCAGCGCCTCGGCATGCGAACGCACGTAGCTCAGACCGGCCATCGCCGACTCTTTCATCACATCGCCCAGTTGCCCGGTGAGAATCAACTGGCTGTCCTTCGCTGGCATAGCCGCCGCTTCGATGAAGAGGATTTCTCCGCCAACCGGCGTGACACTCAGTCCAGTTGCGATGCCAGGACGGTCAATGCGTTCCGCCGCTTCCTGGAAGAACCGCTGCCGTCCCAGGTAGTCGGAAAGTTGCTCCGCCGTGACGTGAATGGGCGTCTTTTTGCCTTCTGCGATCTGTTTAGCGACCTTGCGGCACAACGACCCGATCTCGCGTTCCAGGTTGCGCACACCCGCCTCGCGCGTATAATCACGCGCAATGCGCCGCAGCGTCTCATCATCGACGACCAGTTCGTCGGCTTTCAAGCCGTTGGCCTCTAACTGCTTGGGTAGCAGGTAGTTGCGCGCGATGTGCAGCTTCTGCTCTTCCGTATAACCGGACAACTCCAGTATTTCCATACGATCGCGCAGCGCGGGCGGAATCGGCTCAAGCGCGTTAGCGGTCGCAATGAACATGACCCTCGAAAGGTCAAAGGCCAGGTCGAGATAGTTATCGCGGAAGTTATAGTTCTGCTCAGGGTCGAGCACCTCTAACAGCGCCGAGGAGGGATCACCGCGCCAGTCGGCCCCGACTTTATCCACCTCGTCCAGCATGATAACCGGATCATTGGTATCGACACGCCGCAGCGTTTGAATGATACGTCCGGGCATAGCCCCGATATAGGTGCGCCGGTGCCCGCGAATCTCGGCCTCGTCCCGAATACCGCCCAGCGACATACGCGCGAACTTTCGTCCCAGGGCGCGGGCAATCGATTGTCCTAGCGAGGTTTTACCGACGCCCGGAGGGCCAACAAAACACAGGATTGGCTCGCGGTTGATGTGCCGGATGGCCTCTTGCGAGATAAGCGGCTGCGTTGGGCGCCTCTCTGCTTCAACATCCTGCTCCGCCATATCCATCTCCCGGTTGCGCTGTATCTGCTCCGCCATGCGCTCTTCTTTCAGCCGCCGCACAGCCAGGTATTCAAGGATGCGATCCTTGATTTTCTCCAGGTCATAGTGATCCTGGTCAAGCACCTGCCGCGCGCGTGGCACATCGATCTGCTCGCCTGTACTCTTGCTCCAGGGCAGGCTCGTCAGCAGTTCCAGGTAGGTGCGGATGATGCTGTATTCGGGCGAGACCGTCGGCAGCTTCTCCAGCCGGGATAGCTCTCGATTAGCCTCTTTCAACGCTTCTTCGGGCATCTTTGCTTCATCGATCTTGCGCCGCAACTCGTTAATCGTGGCCTGTTCTTCGCTCTCCTCACCCAGTTCACGCTGGATGGCTTTGAGCTGTTCGCGCAGCAGGTATTCGCGCTGTACCTTGCCCATCTCCTCCTGAGCGCTGGTCTGAATCTTGCGGCCCAATTCAAAGATCTCTAGCTCATGTGACAGGTAGCTGCTCAGCGTTTGCAGCTTGGCTCGTACAGAGTCGAGTTCCAGGATTTTCTGTCGCAGTTCCAGCTCCATCTGCACAAAGGTAGCAATCACGTATGCGACCTGGCGCGCCTCCTCCATGTTCAGCGTAGCCGACGCCACCTCTTCCCGCACATTCTGCACCAGCGTCACTAAACGCTGGAAGTAACTGATGACGTTGCGCTTGATGGCTTCGGTTTCGTCGTCCGTCTCCTGCTTATCAGGTTTCATCTGAACATGCGCGGTAAGATACGGCTTCTCCTGCACAAACTCGCCAATTTCCACGCGTTCCAGGCCCTGTACAATGATCTGGATCGTGCCGTCCGGCATGCGAATCATGCGAGCAATACGCGAGACCGTCCCAATTCGAAAGATATCGTCAGGACCAGCCTGCTCGATGTCGGCGGATTTCTGCGCCACCAGTGCCACCAGCCGGTTGCCGCGCATCACATCATCAATCAGGCGGATCGATCTCTCCTGGCCCACACCTAGAGGCTGCAGTGCGAAAGGATAGACAACAGTATCTTTTAGCGGCAGCACTGGCAAGACATCAGGAATACTCAGTCCCTCTTCGTCTTCGTTGTGCTGGGACCCTTGCATTCTCAAAGAACGTACATCAATTTCGCCGTGATCCTCATCTGTAGAGGCGCGATGTATCGCGCCCTCCTCTTTCTTGCGCCGCCGCTGTCTTGGCTCCTGCTTCTTTGTAGGGACGCGATGTATTGCGTCCTCACTTTCGCTCCGATCCTCTGTAGGGACACTATGTATCATGCCCTCTTTCTTGCGTCGCCGGGGTGCTGAACTCCTGGAAGAGGATACATCAATTTCGCCGCGATTCTCATCTGTAGGGGCGCGATGTATCGCGCCCTCCTGCGCGCCGTGATCCTCATCTGTAGGGGCGCGATTGATCGCGCCCTCCTGCTGTGTTTTCTGTGCTTCCTCTATATCTGGTTTTTTCGAATTCTTCTTCATGATAGTCTTCAGCCTGTTTCTCTATTCTTCCATCCCTGGGTCATCTCAAACAGTCAATTTGGGTAGCATAACCCACAGAAAACCGTTTTCGTAGCGGGCCTCTACTGCCTCTCGATCAATGGAGGTGGGAATAAATACCTCAACACGAAAAGGGCCGTAACGAATCTGTGCTTCATGGTAGTACATCTTTTCCCCGTGTTCATGATCATCGTAGCGCTCGCCACCGACCACCAGCGCATCTTCATAAAGTGTTACCTCGATATCTTCTTCACGCATTCCCGCCAGTTCGATCTTCACCGTGATCATATCTAACGATTCGTGAATATCAGCGAGCGGTCGCCACGTCACTGAGCGTTGTAGTATCGATGGCTGGCTTTGCCGGAGAGCGTCATGCAATAATTGCCGGTAGTGACGCTCGATTTGTTGCTGTGACCCATCCATATAACGATAGGTCACATAGCGATAACGCATGCGCATAATGTCTTACCCCAGACGCCTCGTAGGTATCTATAGTATATAACGTTTTAGTAGGGACTTAGGGATATGTAAGGAACCCTCCCTGCAAAGGGTGAAAAAAGGCAAAAGGTACAAGGTAGTGATGTCTCGCGCCTTTTGCCATCCTGGTTTCAACCAATGAGGTACTTACCCTATGGGTAAATCTTTTTCTCCATCCGCAAGCGCCTTCTGACACTCCGGGCAGAGATATTCGTACTCGGAATGACTGTCTGAAAGCACATCGCTTTGGACGATACGCGCATACCGTAAACGTGTTACCTTATTGCAACGAGCACAGGTGACAAGTGGGTCCGAGATGGCGGTACGTCGAGTTCCAAGAACATCTTCCTGCATGGTCGGCACCTGCCTTTCTTTTTTGTTTCAATAGTTCCGCATACATAAAAAACAAGGGGTAAAATCCATGCGACATACCCCCTATGCGATTGTCTACAAAAAATGTACTGTATTCAGCACCAGGTTCCATTTTACAACAGAACCCATTTGGCTGCGTACGAATAAAATTATGGCACGTGGGGCATAAAATTGCAAGTGCATTTGATCACGTGCTGCTAATTGTGCTACTCTGTGTTCAGTCTCCCCCAAATCCCCTAGAACAGCCCCCAAAGCCATCAAACGTTAATTAGAGCCTCACTTTATAGCAATTCTGACAGCAAATTCAGCGACGAAGACCAAAGCACCCTTGGGGATAGAGAGCCGTTACGCTTTCGCTGCTACCTCGTCAAGGCATCTATTGTCGTTTGACATGATTGTAGACTCATGATCAGATTTGGTGGTCCAGTTAGCTGCAGCTTGGTCCTAAACACGCACCAGCAGGAAATGCTGGCTTAACCGATGCGGTGTATCTGGTGAAGTCTTCTCTGCCTTCACGGATACATTGTTGGTGGTTGGATGTGTACTGGTGGCCGATCATATTTTTCATGCGTAGCAGAAGGAGGCGCATTCCACGGCTCTAGAGACGGCGGTTGAGCCAGAGGGCCAACCGACGTAAGGTTCCCTTTGTTCAATTTTCTATACATGAGGAAAATCGCAGCCAGGATGCCCACAGGCACAGCCAGGGGAAGCCAGGCGAGCAGCGTAAAGAGAAACGAGAGGAGGTTCATGACCTGCGCCTTCTTTCTTCAAGAACTGAGTGATGCCTTATCTTTAGTCCATAGACGCTTTTCAGTGGGAAAAATCCAGCGAAAGATAAGCTCATCATCCACCAAACTGGTCGGAGAACCAGGTTATCTGTCAAACAACATCTATATACCACGATTCGTGGGCTTTAAACGACGTCTAGTATGTCGTCGTCTGGCACGAAGTTTATACTTCGACTCGTTCGTGGGAGAAGCAATAACCGTTTGTTCTCGCGGATATTTCTCAGGAATCATTAGAGGGTCAATAACCATCGGATTTTTGATGCGTTCTACGAAGTAAAAACCAGCGGCTTCTAATAGAAACTCGAAAAAATCACCCATCTCTTGTGCCTTTCATATCATCGCTCATCTATAAAATCCGCAAAATCCTTAAATATTAGCAGAGGCATCCTTGTATGAGAGCGCCCCAGCGGACAGAACCATGAGCAACACCGTCATTACGCCTACGCCTGCCAATGTGGCCAGCGTGAGACTGTGCCAGAGCAAGAGTCCACCAAGCGTTACTATGCTTGCTAGCGAAAGAACGCCAAAGAATGAGCAACACTCAGCTATATTGGGGAACCCAGCCAGGACCATCCATACCTCACCCGGTTCAAGCACGATCAGTGCTAACCCAACTACCACAATACCAGCCCCTCCCACTGCTCCCACCGTTGCTCCCAACGCAGATTGTACGACACCATAGCCGATCACTGCCCCTATGATCGCTCCCACGATTATGGCGATTATTCCTTTTCGGCCCATATGTACCTCCTCGTTTCATACCAGTTATACGACGTTCACTGTCCTTTTTCGTTCCCTATTTGTTTGCTCATGCCTCCTGGTAGAGGAGGTTATTCGAGTAGGCGCTAATAATGGTTGCCCCAGTAGAACATAAGCCCAACGAGAGATCGTGGGGAGGACAACTCTTGAGAAGCTTCCTCTAACGACTGTTCCTTGTCAATTGCTACTCTCATTTGACGGGCGGCTTGACGCAGCCTGAATTCTACTGAAAGGAGAAACGCTAGCATATAGATGACTATGATCAGCCATGGATAGCTAAACAGGGCACCGGTAAAGACAAGGAAGTAGACGATGACGGCGGTTAAGAGGAGAGCATCTATCGTGGCCTTGCGCATTGGAACGAGCGCGAGCCTCGCCTTTTGAAGAAAGTTGGTAGCGTTCATAAGATGTTTCACTATTCTTTAATATTATAGAAATTGAATAGAGTTTATGCCCGACTTCTCAGAGTACGACATACAGTAAGAGCATTTTTCAAATTACTTGTCAGTAGAGATCAGTTATATTTGCATCAGTTTTCATAGCAATGTGCTATACTTATATATAACATATTGCTATTTACATGTCAAGGTTTTTGGCTAGCAATTTACAAATTGCTGAGAAGGTAGTTCCACCGCAACAGAAATCGCCGGTAATCCGTGTCAAGTCAAATTAAAAATGTTACCGGAATGGGATACAATCACTTGCAAGCAGGAGACAATGTGTGCTACTATGTGTCTAGAGTGTTCAAAGTTTATCTATTTGATGCGTTTCACCACTGTAGCGCGTGATTGCTAGCACACGAAAGCAAGGACACAATGATCACGCAATCATTTAAGCGTTGGCTGCACAAGATGTTCGCATGGTGGCCCTGGAGACAATCGCCGCCAATGGAATATAAGCACGCGAGTGGCCCATTGAGTACAGCAACGGCAGAAGGGGTTTCACTCTCTACCATCGACGGAACGGCCCCACAAACGAGCGTTACACCTCGTCTCTCAACCATTGAGGAACGTCCTGAACGAATATTACAAACACCATCCCCTGTGGCTAACCATCTTACCGAAACACCTGTTCCCCCACCGGTAACACCACCGGCAGACATGCCAGGAGAGCCGATTAAAGAAGTTATTTCACCTGCTGTACCATCTGCACCTACGCCGGAGCAACGGCTAGAATTTATGCGCTACCTCGTCAAACGCGGAATTGTCAATGAGGGCTTCGAGAAAAAATAGGGGATGCTATGCATAGCATCCCCTACAAGCAAACTACTCTGCCGCTTTGAAGCCTTGCTCCCTGGCTTCTTCCTCAGTGATAAAATAGACCACGTTGGCTAATTCGAGTTCCGTATCGCTATCGATAGGATAGTAATAGTTGGTGTTCACGACGCCCACAAATGCGGCGTCGGTCGGCCTTTCACTGCTTTCCGCGCTTATGACACCTATCACCTCTAATGTAGCAACACCTGTTCCACTCGAATCAAGATGCAGGATTTCACCAGCCGGGCGACCAGGAGTATCGTTCCATACGCCATTCTGTGGAAGTTCGATGGATTCTTCCCCTTCTTCCAATACCTGTATGGCGCGACCTCGCACCAATCGATAGGTGATCACTCCCGCGACGACAAGTCCTACACCGAAGCCCGCCGCCATCCAGATGGCGCGCTTCTGTTTGCGTTCAGATTTCAGCCATTCTTCGCCCCGTTCTGCCAGGTCACGGGTCATTTTACGTCCACGTTTGGTGAAGTCGCGGGTGAGTTTGTCGGTGCGCTTTGACAGGTCGTGGGTCAATTCTTCGCCCCGTTCCGCCAGGTCGTGTATAGCCTCACTGCTGCGTTCGGCTACAGCCTGTGCGATGTTTTCACTGCGCCGGGTCAACTCCTGTGCCACTTTTTCGCTCCGCTTTACCAGGTCGTGTGACGTTTTCTCGCCGCGCTCGATCAGTTCTTCTGACAGGTGTTCGCCTCGTTTCAGCATATCCTGGCCCCAATCGATACCAGCCTTGCGCAGTTGCGCCACCAGTTTGCGGCGCTGTTTGGCCTCTTTGCGCACAGCCTTGCGTAACTGCCGTGACTGAGTTCGTAACTGATCGGCCTGGGTGCGTAAATGTTTCACCTGTTCAACTACACGCTGGCGACTTTCCTGCGTCAGCTCTTGCAGTCGATCACGCAGTTCTGCTTGTTTTGCCTGCGCAGAGGCCTGCTTTGACTCCTGTATCGTTTCTACGGATGCTGATTGCGAACGTTTGCGCATGCGGCCCAGCCACGCGCGGATTGCGGGACTGGCCAGGGTATACGTAAGCAGCGCCGCCCTCAGCCAGCGACTTCTCTTTCCTGAAACAGTCTGGTTCTCTGTGTTCATATGATTTGCTCCTCTGAACATACTACTGTACACACAAGTAGTAGTATGGCAGTTTGCATCGTCAAATGTCAAGGAATGAGGAGACGCACCTACGGTTCATCGTTGAGAGCGGTTTCGCTTAACTGTATGATGATACGGCAGAAATGCAGCATAGAGGCAGCAGATTCTAAATAAGCTTCGTCGCTAAGCGCTGCTTGCTGCGAAACGGCTGCGCGCCTGCGGAGAGCGCGTAAGACCACCATGACATCTTCTTTGAGAGAGTTATCCAGGTCGCCGCGCTGCATCAGTTGGATGACCTGGCGCACGATAGAGTCAACTTCGCGGCGCATCAAGTCGAGATCATCTAACCATGGTTCTGTATAATTTTCAGCATCAGCGGCTATATTTTCTAAAATGAATGCATCTACAGATTGTTCGTGCTGTTCGTGTTGCTTGTGTGTCTGCGCCCGATGTTTGCCATCGCTGCGGTTAAGCCTGGTAGATTGGAGGTGAGTCTTGGGTTCTTCCTGCGTGACCCCTAGCTCACGTAGCAGCTCGGCGAGTTCTTCTTGCCAGCTAGCCATAGAACACCCTCCTTCTGAAATAACACCGGTGACGAACCAAACTTCGACCTTACCCCAGCCTCACTCGAAGTGTAACATAGTGTATCAAGGTTGTAAATGGGTCAAAAGAGAACTACGCTCAACGAATTTTTAAGTGCGGAATATTGTAGGGGCGACCCTCGCGGTCGCCCAAGAGGCATCAACCTAAGCCGGGAAGCTAGGCAGGAGGCCGGGTGATCCGTAGGGGCGAGGGCGGATGATGTGGGGAAGGGAGGGCCTTTATGGTCGCCCGCGTCCTGTTCATCTGGCTTCCATCCTGGGGGAACACGACCACATCCCACCCCACCCTCTTCCCGACACATTTGGGACGAGGGCGACTACAAGAGTCCCCACCCTACATCCGCACCACCTCTGCCCTTACAGCGAACGAGCCTGGGGAGGCGCTTCACCCGTAGTCATTGTAAGGGCGGGAGTGGAGCGGATGTGGGGTGGGGACCCTAGCGGTCGCCCTGGTGGTACTTGCTGGGACGCTCACATATATAAGTGTCGGGGAGAGAGACCCCACCCTGCGGGCGACCATAAAGGCCCTCCCAACCCCACATCATCCGCCCTCGCCCCTACGGACTCCTAAAATGGTAACCCGAACGATGGCAACTGCGGCATGAGTGCCAGGTACGCTGATGCAATAAGCGCAGCCAGCAGCAGCAATGTAAAGGCGACCTCGAGCTTGAGCGTTTTCTGCATGTGGAGATGCAGCGAAGCGGGCGAATCGGTGCGGATCACTCCGCTGATGAGTACTACCAATCCGGGCAAGGTCCAGAGGGTGATGAGCAGTAGATGGGGCGCGTGACGCGGCATGCCTAGCGCGAGAATGGGAGTATAGGCTCCCAACAGCAATAACACATACAAGACGCGGCTCAGACGCAGGTCAAAGAGAGCAGCCAGCGTGCGTTTTCCTGCCTGGGCATCGCTTTCTGCGTCGCGCATGTTGTTCAAGTGAATGAACGCGGCCGCCAGCAAGCCAGGTGGTAGGCTATACACCAGCACAATCCGATCTATATGACCCGTTTGCACCATATAGGCCGCGGCTGTGAGAACTGGGCCAAAGATAAGCAAGCTGACCAGCTCGCCTAACGTGAAGGATGAGAGCGACCGTGAGGTCGCGCTGTAGAAGTAGGCGCAGAGCAATCCCAACAATGCGAAAGCGAAGATCAGCGCTCCGCCAGCCAGGGACGCGATCAGCCCGAACATTGCGCCGAGCGCCAGCATCAGCATGCCAATCGTCAGCACGCGCACCGGTTTGATCAAACCCTGTTGAATCAGACCACCAGGACCAAGCGCATTGCTGGTATCGATCCCACGCAGGTAGTCATAATAGTCATTGACGAGATGCGCGCCTATTTGCAGGAACATTACGGCTAGCAGCGTAACCACGAAACGCTGAGGGTGGAAGATTCCGCGAGGCGTTGCCACAGTTATACTTTGTGTCCAGGCTAGCACACTGCCCAATAACACTGGCAGGAACGATAGGGGTAAATAGGCGGGGCGCATGCCATTCAACCAGATATGCAGCCACTCTCCAAGACCACGATGGTACTCAGAAGGGTGGACAATAAGCGGTGAAGGTAGGCGCACGGCTTGCGTCGAAGTTATAGCATGAATAGCAACTTCAGGCTGAAGCGCGCTGATGGTTTGCATAGACCCCAGTGGAATAGTTGGCACTTCCTCTGCCTGCACCGATTCAGCCGTGACAATTTGTGCGGAAGTGATAGCCTTTACTTGCGATGAGGGAATACCATCGCTCTTCGACGAATCTTTGTTTTGCATACGCGCCCTCATACTCCTTTCGTCCTGCCCCAAGGACGGGATGTATCGTGTCGTCTAGATAAGTATAACGACGCCGCCATACCAGCAAACATCTCACTACTGAAATAGACGTATAGCCACCCTGATTAGTATACAAGCCGGGCAAATTCATTCAGGCCACTAAATTTTCTTAAGATCGTGTTGTAAAGCAAGCATGGCGCGTTGTAGTTGCGCCTGTCCAACCGCAATAGTGAGATCACCGCGCGTCTTTTCCAATATGCCCCGTGCTGCGTCCGTCGTACGCCGCAGTCCCCCTGTAATGGCATCAGGATAATCGATCGTGGTGAGAAGCGCGTAAATATCGTCCATGTGGCGCAGCAGGAGTTCACAGGTATCATAATTGCTCTGCCGCAGCTGATCAAGCACATAGCGTCGCAGCTCCCCCACTGCTTCACCTAGTCCATTCAGGTAGGGTGCCCAGTCTATTCTGAGTTCGGGTGCCAGAGGCAAGGGCCGATTCTGTGTGAGCGCCGCGAAAGTAGCCGCTTCGGCGTATTCTTTTTGCGCATCCTGCAAAAAGCCTGCATAGAAGATATCCTGGTGGTCGCCCAGATCTTCCGCCATTTCGCGCAGCAGCGTTGCCGCCTGTTGCAGCAGTGAAGCCGCAGCCGCGAATTCTTGTCGATGGGTGGCCCGGATACTATTGGCGCACGAGCGGATAGCCGCCCGCGATTTGGGGAGCGCACGTTCCCGCGCTGCATGTTTGAGGCCTAAATATTGCTGGGCTTCCTGCCCTATACTGTCAATATGCTCTGTCATACCATTCCCTGCCTGCTCTTATTTGTTCAAAGTGTATCACGTGAGCAAGGCGGGAGCAAGCCCCGCCCGTACCCCACACGGCTCGGCATTGTGCATCGTATAGGGTACGGGCGGGGCTTGCCCCCGCCCTGGATGGTGCTTTGTAAAGGGAATGCCTCAGCCCCCGCCCTGGATGGTATAGCAGAAGTTCATACCAATCGCCTCACCTCAACTTCAGGTGGGAATGTCATACTGTCAAGGTCGCCAGCCCAGAAGAGCTGCTTCATCATCTCGGCAATAGCATAGAGAAGATGCTGTAATGCCGTCTCTCGCCCATGCATAAAGGCCGGGCTGCCCGAATAGGACGCGATCCCCGAAAACGAACTATGCAGTGATGTGGCTGTACTGATGCGCACCAGGTACATCTCCATTTTCAATGGACCATGTTCAACCGGTATTATAATGCGCAGCTGCGGCATCGAATCGATGATGTCCAGCCGATAGAAGACACCATAATGATCGCGCGAAGATTGAAAAATGGAAATCTCAGGCGCCGAGTCTTCGCAATCTTCAGCATGCTCATCGTATTCTGGATGTTCCATCTCAACTCCTAAATTTGCCAGTAAATGTTCAATTTGCTCATTGATGTTCATTGGTGTCCTCTCTATATCCAATCCAGCTTGTCAGCTACCAATCGCTTTACGAGCTTATTCCAATCTGGCAATGAGAAAGTGGAAACAGTAATTTTTCACCTTTCAACCAGGTGCTGGACAGAAGAGCCATTTATCGCTACAATCGGGATATGCAAAACCTGGAACCAC
>WNGP01001879.1_pt1 | contig 17430 bp, 18 predicted proteins | sample 5407671 | NCBI WGS metagenome assembly WNGP01 (sample SAMN13153381, study PRJNA577476) | soil metagenome | isolation source: 40 cm soil or saprolite under Garry oak tree replicate 2 | place: USA:California | collected 2016-06-15 | reverse complement strand
TGGATGAGGCCGGTTGACACTCCCAAACAGGAGACAGTTGATAGCAGCGCAGAAGCCGCTTCGTTGTTGATGAGCAGCTGGTGTGAACCACTGCGTCTCAATCTAGATGCATCAACGCGAAAAAAAGCTTCACTCCCTGGCGTGAACCACTGCGTCTCACTTTAAATGTATCTACGCGAAAAAAAGCTTCACTCCCTGATGTCACCCGGCCTTATCCAAGTCTAGCCGTGTCGATTGCCAAAAAGCTTCACTGACGGCTCAAGCGACAGATGCCGCCAGCCGATCCAGGTCTCGCGCCACTTCCTTTCGATGCACTTACCTCGTCCGGTACGGAGATCTTTCCTTCATTTTATCACACAGACTCTCTCTACCAAACAGGTTCGAGAATCTCACTCCCTGTCATTCCCAAACACGTTCTGAGACCTCCTCGTCGCCTCATTGACGGAGTTGGGCAGTCGTGCATGGCCAACTCCTCTTGTAATCGAGCAGTGAAAGGAGTAGGATAGAGCTACTCACTCCATCGTTGCAGGGAGAGCAAGACAATGCCTGTACCCAAACGTCTCCAGAGAGAACACATCGAGGATTGGGAGCAAATCAAGCACTCTATTCTGTGGCCGGGACAGCAGAGTAGGGAGACGAACGATGCGTATTCATGTGATTCAGACGGGAACCGTTGCGATCAAACAGCGACAGGTTCACGGCATTGGGCATGGCTTCCAGCGTCGCCTCAACACTCTACTTGATTCCCGCTGGACCGAGCCATTGCCCATCTACGTCTGGGTGATCGACCACCCGGAAGGTGTGATCGTGGTTGACACTGGTGAGACCTCGCGAGTGGCAGAACCGGGATATTTTCCCTGGTGGCACCCCTACTTCCGCTTCGGGGTGCGTGAGTGGGTCCGTCCAGAAGAAGAGGTTGGCCCCCAACTTCGTGCCTTGGGCATCGAGCCCTCCGATGTACGCTGGCTGGTGATGACGCACCTGCATACCGATCACGCCGGGGGGCTCGCTCATTTTCCCAAGGTCGAGATCCTGCTCTCGCGCAGCGAATACCAACTGGCTTCCGGTTGGCAAGGGCAGATGCGCGGGTATCTGCCTGAGCATTGGCCCTCCTGGTTCGCTCCCAAGTTCGTGGCGTTTACCTCACCCGCCTTTGGGCCGTTTCCGGTCAGCCACGTCTTGACGCAGGCAGCAGATGTACTGCTTGTACCGACGCCGGGACATACCGCTGGTCATCTCTCAGTGATCGTGCTGGAGGATGACCACGCGGTCATGCTTGCAGGTGACGCGGGATAAAGTGGTGGATGGGGTTGCACCGAATGATCAGGTGTATCAGCAAACCTCACATTGCATTCACACCTACACGCAGCAGATGCCGACAGTGTACCTGCCTACACATGATCCTGATTCTGCTCAGCGACTGGCTGCACGAACAACAGTTGCTTTCCCCAACACAACAACGCCCGGCTGAGCAGAGGAAGTCACAGAACGCAAGAGAACGGCAAGCGGTCTGTTGAAGAAGGCAGATGGTCTGCCGGCGTCAAGCCGAGAGCACATGGAGAAGAGGATGGCACACGCAAACTGGATGTTTGATGGGGCATATGGATAGAGGATCGCTGATGGCCGAAGGAGCGGTGCGTCGAGGTCACCGGTGGTTGCTCGCTGGGTGATCGGAGCACCAACTGGTGCCCTGGCACAGCGACCTGGAAGAGCGCTGACTCCGGCCCAGGCCCTTGGTGCAGATTTACTTCTCGACATCCCCGTCGTAAAACGTACCGTCGCCCATTTTAGGCTTTCTAGAAATTCTCATATTACTACTAAGGAGGGACACCAATGACCGGCAAACTGTACACCTTGGGCTATGCCCACCCCGATGCAGCGGCGACAATGCAGGCATGGATGGCAAGCGATCCCAAGATGCTGCTCGTAGATATCCGCTACAGCCCTCGCTCCCGTTGGTTTCCTCATTGGTCACAGAAGGCGCTCGAAGCCGCATGGGGAGACCGCTACCGGCAGGTGAAAGCGCTGGGAAACGTAAACTACCGACTTGCAGATGCCCCGATTCAGCTGGCTGACCCTAAAGCCGGTATTCCATGGGCGGTGCAGGCCCTGCAAGCGGGATATTCGCTGATTCTGCTGTGTGCCTGTGAGGACTATGAACGCTGTCATCGCAAGACCGTCAAGGAGTTGATTGAGAATGCGCTTACGGTGCAAACACACGAGTAAGCAACATTTCATACACACGAAATCGAGAGGGACCCGCTCACAAGCGGGTTTTTTCTTGCTCTGCAGCAACCTTGAGCCGCAATACTCCTCAGATGGTGGATTTCAAGTTGAAGTTGACGAGGCATTTGCTGAGGCTCGTGACGACTCCCTCCGGCTCCAAGCCGAGGGCGCGCGACGAATGACACTGGTGTGTCGTCCCACACCCTCGTTCGGTTCAACCAGCACGCGCGAGACAAGCGTCATCCGCAACTCATGTATCGGTTGGCACGACTTACAAAGACGGTCGTGTTTTTACCCACGGCCCAAAGCCTGGGAACCCGTCCAAACTCGATTCGGTTTGCAACGTGCAAGAAGAACTCCTTCTCTCTTCTCGCACAGGGTGCAAAAAACGGAAAGTGTTTTCCGGAGGCGTCCGGCGCGGCTTTCATCCCCCTGGCTGAATCCAGGGGCCTTTCGCCGCGATGTGGTAAGCATACCCTCAGCGATACATTCCGGCCTCGTGCTCTAGGAAACCTTCGACGTGTGTCAGATGGCTACTTTTCCGTTATGGGCGAGCTTTTCAAGCACCTCTACAGCCTGGAAGTACTCTTCAACCGTTCACTGGATGAAAACGCCATGATTGAAATATCCGTTGGATTGCGCTGGGCTAGCTATACGCGGGAGGTGTTAGGTATCCCCGATCAGCACTGTTGTAAGTACGCGCATGTGTGCCAGGTGGACGGATTGAGCGGGTATGGGCATATGTGCTTCACTATGTGACGACCTTCGTTGACATCTTCCCATAGCTCGAAGCTAGGGGACTCCGACCCTCACGAGTCGGCTTTACTGCTTCACAGGAAGCAACTCACAAGCCCGATGAATCGCTCGCATGCCACGCAACCACGCTTCGAGTGGGAGCGATGGTAGAGCTTTTAGTTTTCTACACACGAAATATATCCCGCATGCCTGAGCAAAGCGGGATTTCTTTTTTTTGCCTGTTGACAGAAAGTGAGAGAACGAGCATGACAGATAAACAGCAGCCATCAGAGAATCGCAAGCGTGGACAGAGGCGGAAAGAACGAAAGCATAGTGTTCACGGAGGAGGTTCTGTCTACCAACGCCGCAGCGAGGGCAAGGAGCGCTGGGTTGCGACGATGAAGGACCCAGAAACGGGAAAACGCCTGGAGCGCTATGCGAAATCGCAAAAAGAAGCCTATGAGCTGTTGGAGCAAATGAAGAGTGAGATAAGACAAGGAACTCTTGTTGCAGGATCGCATCAGACCGTCGGGGAATATCTTCAGGAGTGGTTTGAGAACGTCCAGAAACAGGCGGTTCGTCCAACAACCTACCTCAAACAAGAACCTCTCCTTACTCAGGATATTCTACCCGCCATAGGCCATATCCAACTCCAGAAGCTGACTCCCCAACATATACAGAAGCTGTATTCCGAAAAGCTAAGCGCGGGATGGAAGCCGGGCAGCATCCGCAATATCCATAAAATACTGCATAAAGCCCTCGGCAATGCGGTGCGCTGGAAACTCGTCCCGCGCAACGTGTGTGACCTGGTATCCTTGCCGCGTCAAGTGCGGCATAAGCCGCAAACGCTGACAAAGGAACAGACGGTCAAGCTCTTTAAGGCTTCACAAGGCCATCCATTGGAACCCCTGATTATGCTTGCCTTGACCACGGGGATGCGGCATGGTGAAATTGCCGCTCTGAGATGGAGTGAAATCAACTTCGAAGCGAGGACCCTGGAGGTCGAGCGCACCGTTACCTATATCAGCGGACATGGGTATATCGAGGGGGAGCCAAAGACGGAGAAGAGTAAGCGCAGCATCGTTCTCCCTCGATTTGTGATACGAGCGCTGCAGAGATGCCGACTCAGCCAGGAAGAGACGCGCTTGGGGGTCGGGAGCCTGTGGCAGGACCGCGACCTGGTGTTTTGTAACGCGCTTGGGGGTTATCGCCATCCTGCCGCCACGATCAAGGCCTTTCATCGCCTGCTGGCGAGGGCTGGACTCCCGCACATGCGTATCCACGATTTGCGGCATAGCGCGGCGACGTTGTTGATCATGGTCATGAGAATGCCTGCGAACCTCGTTCAAGAGCTGTTAGGCCATGATGATATCGAGACCACGCTGGGACTGTACACGCATCCAGATGCGGAGATGCAGCGCCCCATGATGGATGGGTTAGATGAGCTGTTCGGGCTGGATTTGTAGCGATTTACGTGAAGCCCTTGTGGGAAATGAAAAAGCGGCACAACAAGACAAGAGGTGCAACGACTGGCCATGCGAGAACCGTTCAGCGCAGGGAAGAAAGACCATCCCTTGCTCTCGACTGGCTGATGAAGATGATCGAGAGCCTCACATTATGCAATGGTTTCGTTCTCGATCTTCCACTCGCCATTTTCATCGATCAATGTAATAGAAGCAGGCCTTGTTTGACCATTGCCCAACGTGAGGGTGAGCGCAGCCGTGGCGGTTGACCCCTGTTCCTGGAGAGAAGTTGTTGACCAGGCCTTGACCCCTCCAAGTGCCTGCCAGAATTGCACAAACGCTGGTTCAGTGAGTTTGCCCTGGGACGCGGTCGAGAGTTGATCGTAGGCGGTCTGGTAATCTCCGTGTATGAGCGCGGCATAGTAGGTCGTCAGGGTCTTGTCGGGCGTCGAGCGATTCAGATAGACATACGTTCCCACTGCAATGAGAACGAGAAGAACAATCAGAGTCAGGGTGATGAAGTATCCTCGACGTCTCTTTGGCCGTTGAGTTGGTGAAGCAGGGGGAAGTCCAGATGAGCTTGCTATTTCGCCTGAGGAGTGGACACCTGGCGGCGGGGGTGGAGCAAAAACTGTGTCTGATGCAGTAGAAGGAGTAGTCGTGTAAGGAGTATGTCCATAGGGCGATGAAAGAGCAGAGGGATGAGAAAAGACAGTAGGCTCATCCTGGTCAGTGGTGAGCAGCTGCTTGCCGCATTTCTGACAAAAAGTGGCACCTGTTTGGTTCTCCGCTCCACAGTGGACGCAATACATAGGTGGTCTCCTTCCTGGATTGTTTCCTTTCGTTTGATACGAACGAGGAATACCATGAGTAGTATAACACACACAGACTCCTTGGTGAGAGTTGGTTTACTGCGAACGGGCCGCAAAAGGGGTGTTTGGGAAGTCATTGCCCTAGAGATGACTTGAACCGTGAACCGTTATAAAGTTGGGCAAGAATCAGATTGCTCCTGACAGTCCTTACAGCTTATACTACTCATGGGCAAACAAAGAAAGGACAGGAAAGAGGAAAAGGCATGTGGATAAGGTACACGATGATTGAAACACACTGGGCTCTGTGCTGGTGGCTGCAACGGAACGCGGAGTCGCAGCCGTTCGCTTTGGAACATTCAAAGCTGCTCTTTAAACGAAGTTAGCGCATCCGCATCTACGGCCGTCTCGACTGCCCCGCCGCGCTGCGCGCCAGCGCCCTGGGCAGCTATGCCGCCCACCATGTCTGCTTCCTCACCGAAGAGCACGCGCGGGTCGCCGGCTATCGGCCCTGCGGCGCCTGCCTCCCGGTTGCCTACACAAGCTGGCATATCGCACTCCCTCACAGGGTGTGATAGACGCTGGGCGAGGGCGATCGTACACACGCGTGCGCATCAGCGCACATGCAAAACACCGGTGCATCGGATAAAGTGGTCCAAGCGCGTCCCGATTGCAAAGCTGTAGAGGCTCAAGCGCTTCGGAATGAACGGAATCGATCGATATTCCTGTTCCCGCGAACTATAACGGGTCGGCCGATGAGTCGGAGAGCATGTTCATGCGGACGCCGACCGTCGCGAGTTGATTGGCCAGGCCAGAGTCGGCGGTCGATCGCTCGGCGCCTCATCGGCGACGATCATCGAGCGGAGGGAGGAAAAACCTGAACCATGGATAAACTGGTAAATAGGCTGAAGGTTCGACCAAAAGTGAGCGTGGACAGCCTATGTGTCGAACCTTCAGCCAAAATCTTTCGTGGACGAAGGTTCGACACGATTTCCACATTTTGGCTCATTTTATAATAATAGACCATTTCCATGTGTAAAAGGCGCACGACCGATTTCCATGTGTTGCCTAGCATCTTCCGCTCTGGGAGCGGTACGAACCACAGAAGTTCTGGCTTGTTCGAAGATTCAGCCTGATTTTCGAACCTTCAGGCTGATTCCGTCGAACCTTGAGCCTATTTACCATAAACAACAGCTTCTGAAACAACTTGAGAAGTGGTAAATGCCCTACCAAGTGAGCAGGTTTTGCCCTCAAACATGAGCACTTGCCCCGAATGTTGAGCAGCACAGCCATTGACAGCGCAAAAAACCGCCCCAGAGGCTGCCTCTGGTACTCAGTAATTGTAAATTGCACGTTGTCTAAACAAAAAGCCTCTTCGCGCCAAAATGAAAATACTGTGTTTCCGTAAATAAAATAGGGTTTGGAACGGCACCGAGAGCCAAAACACTCAACTACGATGGTTGCAGTAAACACGGCATGAAACCGAAAACACGGCTCTATCCTAGACTACCAGGCGTTCGAGTATATTCTAAGAACATTTCCAAATGCAGTCACATGAGGAAGTGCCTTTCAAGGTGCTCATCTAAGAGCAAAATACGGACCAGATTTGACCGCTATACGTGAGATACTCTCAGGAGAGCTGTGTCGTTGCGAATCAGAAAGGAGACTTCCATGACCGCACAACCTTTTAAAACCATCGTCCTCGACCTCTTGCAGCAGGGCCATCGCGATGAAGAAGCTTTTGTGCAGGAGCTAGGCGAGACCGAACGGACTGCCATTGGGACGCCGGAATGCTGGTTGCCAAAGATCATGTGGCTCATCGGACGTTCTGGCACCAGGACCTCACTCTGAAGTTGACCGCCATCCTCCAGCATCAGGAGTTGCCACCGAGCGAGGAAGACGAAGAACAACTCAACTCGACGGTTTTTGAGAAGCACAGGCTGCGCCCCTGGTCAATTCTTCACGCTGAATCGGAGCGGGTCTACGCCGAACTCATCACGTTGACCGAGCAACTGAGCGAAGAAGACCTGACGACTTCCAGTCGCTTCACCACCATTTCTGGGGAAAGGCCGCTCTATACGGTCTTCCTTGGTTCTTGCTATGAGCACGACCAGGAGCATCTCGCGCAGTACTATTCCGACCGGCACGACCTGCCGCGTGTGATTGAGATCCGTGAGAAATGCGTCAACAGAATCATGCAGGCTGAGGTGCCGCAATGGGTGAAAGGGAGCTTCCTCTATAATCTGGCTGGCTTTTACGCGCAACAGAACCAGCTGGAGAAAGCCGCCGCTCGCTTACAGGAAGCGGTGACATTCGCTCCTCGTCTCAAAGAGCGGTCGCAGAGCGATCCTGAACTGGTGGCGTTACGCGATCACTCGGCTTGAAACCTGCCCCTCTATCCCACGCTTCTGTGGGCCTCATCTTGCTGCCTCTTTGGGTGAGTGCTCATGCCTCAGAACCCACAGAAGCGTGGGATTTACAACCTACCGATCTTTATAGTCCGCTCCTGTTTCAGCAGAAAAGATGTAAGACGAATTTCCATTCGTTCCCCGGCATCTTCTGCCCTTGGAGCGGCACGAGCCACAATGACTCTGACGTGTTTGAATATTCAGCGCAAAATTCGAGCACTGGGGTTGATTCCGTCGAACATTCAGGTCAATTACCAGGTCAGAACCAGGTCGGCTCGCGCATCACGTAGGGCTCTTCGAGGGCGGTGACCTCGGCGCCGGTGAGCTGCAGGTCGAGCGCGGCCACCGCGTCAGCCAGGTGGTGCTCCTTGGTGGCACCCACGATGGGCGCGTCCACAATCGGGTTCTTGAGCACCCAGGCCATCGCGACCTGAGCCATCGACACCCCTCGGGTCTCCGCGATGCGCTGGATCGTGTCGACGATCCCCTTGTCGCTGTCGAGCCAGAGCGGATGCCCTTCAAAGTCGACGTCGGCACTGTTCTTGGCTCTGTTGGTGCTCTTGTCGCCCCACGGCCGTGCGACAACGCCTCCCGCGAGCGGGCTCCAGGGGATGCTGCCGACGCCCTGGTCGGCGAGGAGGCCGAACATCTCGCGCTCCTCCTCGCGGTGGATCACGCTGTACTGGTCCTGCATGGAGACGAACCTCGTCCAGCCGTTCGCTGCGGCCACGTGCTGCATCTTGGCAAACTGCCACGCCCACATGCTCGACGCCCCAAGGTAGCGCGCCTTGCCGGCCTTGACCACGTCGTGCAGCGCCTCCATCGTCTCCTCGACCGGAGTCTCGGGGTCGAAGCGGTGGATCTGGTAGAGGTCGATGTAGTCGGTGTCGAGGCGGATCAGCGAGGCATCGATCTGCTCCATAATTGCCTTGCGCGACAGACCGGACCCACCGGGACCGTCGTGCATGTGTTGGTGCACCTTCGTCGCTAGGACGATGTGGTCGCGCTGAGCGAACTCCTTCAGCGCCCGTCCGACGATCTTCTCTGAGCCGCCAAAGCTGTAGATGTTGGCGGTGTCCCAGAAGGTGATGCCGAGCCCGAGCGCCTGCTGGAAGAACGGCGCAGCGGCCTGGTAGTCGAGCGCCCATTTTTCGCGGGAGCCGTCGCCGAAGCTCATGCAACCGAGGGCGATGCGGCTGACCTTAAGGCCTGAGGACCCTAGACGTGTGTACTCCATTGCTCTCTCCTTGATCTCGAAATAGTGGTAGTTGGCAGCTGTGACCCGATCTCGCTCGAAGGTCGACGATGCGAAGGAACTGAGCGCCTACGGAGCGCTCGTTACGACCAGCTCTCCACGCAAGGCCTTGGTGTAAATTTTGAAATTAAATGAGCGGATTTCGTCAATTATGTGGGCGGTAAAACGGGCATGAGTCTACAAGGAAATTTATGAGAAGTGTGGTAAATTTGTCTATTATGGCTCTGCTGGCTGTTGTCCACTGGCCACTTGCTCACCCATTTAATTATCAAATTTTTTAATTCGCCCATTTAATTATCACATTTACAGATAGCTCCTTTGTATTAGTTCTGTAGTTCCAGGAGATCGCACGCCAAGTCGCGAGGCCGCGGCCAGCCCACGGCCCGATCCCAGTGCTCGTGTTGAGTCAGGCGTTCGTGTCGTCGTGCGCGAGCGACGAAGACAGTTCCCGGTAGGCGTCGGCCTGGGCGAGCAAACGCTGGGCCTTTTGCTCCAAGTCTTCGACGGCGTCGGCACCGGCGGCCCAGCGCAGCGGCGGCTCGTCCTGGCTCGCCAGCTGAACCAGCGCCTTGGCGAGCTTGGCGGGATCCCCTCCCTGTAAGCCGCTCATGCCCTTCCAGGCAGTGACGGTCTGCCTGGTCTTCTCGGCGTAGTCCTCGATCGTGGGCTCGGCGTAGTTCGTCGACTCCTCCGTGAGCAGCTCGGTGCGGAAGAAGCCGGGCTCGACGAGCATCGTACGGATGCCGAAGGGCGCGACCTCGGGGGTCAGCGACTCCATCCAGCCCTCGACGCCGAACTTCGACGCCGCGTAGGCAGTGAGGAACTCGCCTCCTCGAATGCCGGCAGTCGAGGAGATCGTCACGACGAGCCCCGAGCGCTGGGCGCGCATGATGGGCAGCACGGCGCGGGTGACGTTCAGCGGGCCGAACAGGTTGGTCTCGACCTGTGCCCGGAAGTCCTGCGGGGTGATCTCCTCGAAGAACCCGGCATAGAAGTTGCCTGCGTTGTTGACGAGCACGTCGATGCGGCCGAATCGATCCACGGCTGCCTTCACTGCTGCCTGGGCATCCTCGGGGCTGGTGATGTCGAGCTTGACGACCAGCAGGTCGTCAGCAAAGCCTGCGGCCTTGGTGACGGTATCGATGTTGCGGCCAGTTGCGACGACCGCGTTCCCGGCGGCCAGAGCGGCCTTGACGATAGGTACGCCCATTCCACGGCCTGCGCCGGTAATCAACCAAACGTTCTTATCTGTCATGTAAACTCCTGGTTTGACTAGATTTTATTGTTATGCTCTATACGCTCGATAGCTTCTCTTTAGACGACTTTAGTTCTTTGCCGAAGCTATTGGTAAATGCCCTGGAATGTGAGCAGCTTTTGCCCTCAAAGGTGAGCACTTGCCCTCAATCATGAGCACTGGTGAGAAAGTCGTCTGAGAGCATGGCTTCAGCAGCCGTTTCTAACACACAACAGGTGTAAATTCACAGTGGAAGAGAGGGGACTTTTCCGCCTCTGCTGCCGGAAAAGAAACCGAAGGATGAAACCCCGCCAGGACCTTGGCAACACCTACGTGCAGGATCGTTTGCCAAAAAATCGCTGGCTTTCTGCCTCTGAACACAGGCAAGGAATTCCCTCAAGTCACACCAAGGAAAGAAACCTCCTTCCCCTCCCGCAGAAATCAGGATCCTGCCTCCTCGATCTTCGCACGCCCGCGGCCCTGGCCCTAGCGGGAGCCCAACCCGGCAGCCCGCGTAGGAGATGCGGACTACCAGGTCAGGCGCTGTGACTGGTGTGTGAGGGGCTTAGGGCCGCTGGTGTGAGCAGACGAGGGTCTGCCCCTGCTGCGTACACCACAGTTCGTTGCCGGGTTGGTAGGCACTGGTCTTGCCGATGTAGTCGTAGTTGCTGTTCAAGCCGTTATTCTTGGGTGCCGGGGTGAGCGGGTTGAACGGGGTGACCGTCAAGGTCTTCAACGGTAAGCCTGTTGTTTGCGCGGTGACTGGCAGTTCGACCGCCGCCGGTGCCCTCCCGTTCTCGACCCAAGCCGTCAACTGCGGCAGGAACTGGACGACGGTGGCCGGGTCCCCATCAACTGGCTGCCCGCACGGGCAGTGGTACAGGCCGGGGATCATGTAGAGCCGGGAGAACGACTGCGCCGCGGCATAGCTGCCCATGTGCCTGCCCACCGCCGCGTAGTAATCGAGGGTCGAGAACGGGGGGATCGCCTGGTCCGCCCAGCCGTGATAGATGAGGAGCTTGCCGCCGTGTGCACGGAACGCACGCAGATCCGGGTCGGTGGCATTGTAGATACCTCCGAGGATCTCCAGCCGCTGGTCCATCGCGTCGGTGAACTGCACATCGCGCAGGCTATAGCTTTCTGGCGGGTTGTTCCAGAAGGCCAGGTACTTCAGGTAGTTGAGGCCGATCACGGCGGCGTAGGTATCGGCTGGTGCCCGCTGGTCGCTGGCCGGGTTGAGGAGCCAGAACTTCCAGGCCAGTTCAGAGCCATACGGCTCGCCACCGTCGTAGAGGTTACGACCCTGTGGGTCGGTTGGCCCGCGGTATTCCTTGCGAACCACCTGGACCTGCGCCGCCGTCAGACAGCTGGCGGTGTCCACCCCGCTCGGGCATTGGATGCTTGCCGGGTCAAAGGTGCAGGCCCGCGGGTCGCGGATCACGCCGTGAGCATCGGCGCAGGCCTTCATCACCGCCGCGTGCAGGGCCGGCAGCTTTTCGGCACTGAGAATCTGGTGGCCAGCGGCGTCCATGTTCACCCGTGCGAGCCAGGGCTCGAACAGGCCAAGCAGCGGTGCCCAGTTGTTGGCCGGGGCACCGGCCACGATGCCGTCGAAGTCGGTCGGGTAGCGCTGGGCCAGGTCAAGGGCCTCGTGCCCGCCGTCGGAGACGCCGCTGAAGTAGGAGTAGGCCGGGCCCCGCCCGTAGAAGGTACCGATCAACGCCTTCGCTGTCTGCGCCAGGCTATGCTCCGAGCTGTAGCCGAACACCACCCGCAGCTGCGGGTCGTTCTCGCCCCACAGACCGTCACTGTTGCTTGGGGACTCGTGCCCCTGGTCGTCGGTAGCCAGCACCAACTCGCCGTTCGTCGCTGGCGCAAACGGAGCCTGGTAGCCGCCCAGACTCCCTGTCAGGCTGACATTAACCTGGCCGCACAACCCGCCGCAGCCCTCCTGCAGGTAGTCGCCCCGCCAGGTCTTCTCCGGCAGCAGCACCTCGGACCGGGTCTGGGGACTGATGTAGCCCTTGACGTCGCAGTAGGCGTGTCCGCCTGCCGTGACGTCGGCAGCGGAGACGATCACCGTGTCCAGGCGGCTCAGATCAACTGAGCCCAGCGAAGCGCACGAAACGACTGGGAGAATGAGGGGCCTTGTCATCCCCCCTTGTGTCGTCGCCTGAGTAAAGGCGGTTGTCGGCATCAGGAGGCTCCCAAGCACAAGACCCCCAAGAAAAAGACCTGATGCCAGGATGATGAGACGCCGCCACAATCGATGGGTGGGCATGCTGTTTCTCCTTCTGTTGTACTCATTTGCACAGGTGCATTACCTACGAGTGAGAAAGCACACACTACGAAGCAGAAATACGAGGTGTACTTCGAGAGGATGAGTGAACTACCGCGAGACACATGCCTACAAAAACGCACTCCACAGACCAACAGCGCACCAGGAGGGTGGAAGAGATCGGAAGGGAATCGCAGTTGACCCAGCACTCTACGAGCTTGCCATCCACGATGCGCATACTAGGAATCCGGTTACCCCCTTCTTTATTATAAGGCAGTGGTGCAGGGTGTAGGGGGACCGGACGTACTCCGAGCGAGCAAAGGAATGGAACAGACGCCGGTCATTCTCATGAGTGCTGCCCCGCCTCAAAGTGTCCAGGCGCGTCCTGATCTGGTCCTCGCTTTCAAAGCCGTTCGAGATGGACACCTTGCTCACCTTGAGCAGACAACTTCTTGAGGAGAGTTAACGCGAGCCTCTCTTTTTCTCCCTCCAATTTACAAGACATCAATGGAAGAAGCCAGTTGGGGAGCGGTTTGTCCAGGAAAGTTTGTCCCAGTGCTCATGATTGAGGGCAAGTGCTCACCTTTGAGGGCAAAAGCTGCTCACATTCCACGGCATTTACCAGCTATCAAGCCCTGTTCAAAAAAGCCTTGACTGCCGCCATCATTTCGGCATACCGGTCGTGGCGGATGTTGTGATCAGCGCCAGGAACAAACCATGTCTTTGTTCTCTCTGTCGTCATGTTCTCCTTACTTTCTGATTACCTATGTGCTTTTTCTTTTCTTGTTGTCAGTCAGGGAGGTCTCCCTGCCCTATCAATGTACTGCATCCCTGACACTGGAGACCAAATGAGCCTCTGAAAGCAACTCACAGCCCTGTTGATGTGCTCGTTGTCTGAGCGAACCATCAGAGCGTCATTCCTGTGGGAGTCGTCCACACACCTCTTCTCCCACCGAACAGGCAAGTTGATCTCTCAAACACCGACACACTCTCTGTCACCAAGCGACGTACGTATCGACTCCGTCCATGATACGAGCAAACAGGGGCACATGCTTGCCTCTTCTTGCTCTTTTTGTGCTAAACGTGCTCTGTTCTAGTGATCGTGTCGATATTGCACAGGTGTGATGCCCCGTCGCTGTTTGAAGACTCTGGAGAAGTGGCTCTGGTTCGGAAACCCAACCGCTACGGCGATCTGAGCTAGGGGGAGATCAGCGGTTTTCAGCAACTGTTGTGCGGCCTCGATGCGTTTGCTCACCACAAATTGGTGCGGGCTTTCTCCAGTGGTCTCTCGAAAGAGGCGAGCAAAGTGATAGGGGCTGAACCCAAGCTGCTGGGCGAGAGCATCGAGGGAGAGATCCTGGTCGAGGTGGGCGACAATATACTCAACGATCCGCTTGAGTTGCTGGCGAGAGAGTCTATGAGAAGAGTCTTTGATGGAGAGATCGGTGGTCAGATAGTGCCGCAACAGGTGAACCGCAAGCATTTGTGCAGCGGTTTCGGCATAGAGTTTGCCCACCGAGGTTGGGGCGTGCAGTTCCCGTTGCAATGCCAGCCCTATTTGGGTCAGCAGAGGGTCCTGAAAACCCGAGCACTCCAGCAGTTCGATGCGGGCAGGAAGATGATCAGCAAGCTGTTCTGCAGCATGACTGAGCAAGGTGGCATCCACATGGAGGTTGAGGATATGCAGGTCTTCCGCAGAGGTCTTGTGCCAGCGCAATTCGTAGGGTGCCCCGCCTCCAGGCGTTAAAAACCAGTCCCCCACACCCACATGGATCGCTTCCCACTGCTCCCCGAGAGATCTACTTTCGAGCCCCAGAGCGCCTTGAGTGAGCATCACCAGCGAGGCATCGGGAACGGCAGGAACAATCATACTCTCCACCTCCGCAGGCCCCCGATAGGTGCGCAGCATCAACCCTTTCCAGCCAGCCTCAATACTTGAACGGAAGGGAGGAAGAGCCAGTATATAGGGATCAAGATCATAGGTTGATACGGAAGAAGGAACCATACGTTGCTCAGACATCTTCGCCCTTTCTCATCAGGAGTAGGGATATGCTCTCTCATCCAGTCCCTTTGGTGTTGTTTTTCACAGTGAATGGCTAGCCATTGACGAGCAAAATGCCACTCAGAAAACTTGCCCATAGCTCAAGTTGTATCATTTCCATACAAGATGGCCTGGTTTTTCAGTGTCAGCACGAAGCGAAGCCCCAGGAGGTGGCAGAGTTTTCGAGTGGGAAAGTGGCTAGCTTCGATAATGGCAAAAACAGGTGCCTCATCTTTTCCGATTGTATTATATCACGAACGGAACGGTGTTTGCGTTTCCTCTCATCTCCACCAGCATTTCTTGTCACACAACCGTCTTAGCAAGGAGCGTGAAGGGTGGTCGGCTCTCCCACCTTGCGGTCCTGGGTGGCTCCACCCACCACATCTCCAGAGCTGTTGGACGGCTCCGTCAAAACTTTGACCAGCCCCTTCCCCTCGAGCGGCTCGCGCGAGAACTGGGCATGAGCGTCTCGGGGTTGCATCACCACGCATAAAGCCGTCACGGCGATGAGTCCCTTGCAATTTCAGAAGCGGCTGCGGCGAAAGTTCGCCCGCCATCTGATGCTGAGCGAAGACCTTGACGCGGCCAGTGCCGCCTATCGCGTGGGGTACCAGGACGCCTCCCACTTCACTCGGGAGTACAAAAGCCACGTCGCGCGTCCCCCCGATGCGCGACGTGCAACGGCTGCGGCAAGCCACCAGGGAAAGCGTTGACTGATGAGAAAGACGAGAACCGCTCTGCAGGCTGATGAGAGATGGTTGCAGGAATCCTCGTTCTGCCTGTCGTTCTGTCTCACGGTTCGCATGTCTGAGAGAGTCTCGTCTGGCAGCCGATGATCAGACCATATCCAGGCGACAAGGACGCGGCAACTGCCCGGAGCGTTCGGGGTATTTACAACTTTCTCTGCTGCAACCCTAGATGTGGAGCGGTTTGCCCAGGGACGTTCGTTGAAGTCGCTCACATGTGAGGGCAAATGCTCATGTTGGAGGGCCAAACCTGCTCACTCCGTAGGGCATTTACCAAGAAGGCGTGGGCGGCGATCAAGGAGTCATACGCAGGCTTGTCAGATTCACAGTTAACGGAGCCTGGCGTCATGGGCAATTGGTCGGTGAAAGACATTCTTGCGCACGTGACCACGTGGGAGGAGGAGGCGCTGAAGTATCTGCCGCTCATCATCACAGGAGGCAGGCCACCGCGATACATCCAGTACGGCGGCATCGATGCCTTCAATGCGCAGATGACGGAACAGAAACGGGGCCTTGCGCTCTCTGACGTCCTGGGGCAACTGGATGAAACGCACCGCCGGCTCCTCGACTACATCCGAAGCGTGCCCGAAGAGCCCTTCACGCGGGAGACGCGCTTCCGGCATCGCCTCCGGCTCGATACCTATAGCCATTACCCGCAGCACGCCAAGGCGATACGGCAATGGCGGGAGCGACCAGTCGAATAAAGGAAGTCCAGAACCGATGCGTAGCGCTCTCGTGACGACTCCCCACAGCTCCAAGCTGGGGGCGCGCGACGAACGACATGGCCGTGTCGTCCCACGGCGATAGTTCGGTTCAACCACATGAGCGAGCTCAGCTCAAAAACAACTCATGTCGCGTTCTTCCGGGTCCAGGGACTGGAGCATGCGCTCAGCGTTCGCGATATGAAGGCTGAAGATCCCGTCCAGGACTGCGCGTCCGTGTGGCGTGAGCCGTACGCGGACGTAACGGCGGTCGTTGAGATCCCGCATACGCTCGACCAGGCCATTGACCTCCATCTGGTCGATGCGGTTCGTGATGGCCCCAGAGGTGACCAGCGCCGCTTTGAGCAAGGCACTGGCCGTCAGTTCCTGCGGTTCGCCCAATCGGCGCAGCGTGGTGAGCACATCGAACTCAAATGGCTCCAAGCCGTGTTCGGCGAAAAACTTCTTGTACTCCCTCTCCAGTAGGCGTGGCAGCCGCACGATCCGACAATCGAGAAAGCTTGACAACAACGCCCGAGACTATACCCTTTCTATACCCCGTGGGGCATAGCTTTTTCGCGCGTCTTCGACTACAGTGCTTCTCAGGAAGAGTCGCTGCTGATCAACGCTATAAAGAGCACTTGGGTAGAAAACAATAAGTAAAGACCCGTTGCGCAGACTGCCGCATGCCTATTTTCAGAGGAGATGCTTATCGGCCAGTTGTCAACGGAGGGGAGCTCCCGGCGCCATTGGTCGATGACCGCATCAGTTGCATCAGTCATACGTTCCACCCCGGCAACGGTAAATTTTAACGTTGTTTTGATGATGCCGTCGTGGTACGGGAGGCAGCACACGCATAGCATGTCAGCCGAGCTCTTCTAGGTCCTCGATGACGAACTGCAAATTCTCACCGGTGAGAAGGTGATCACCGCCGGGAGGGGAGATCTGGTGGTGGTCCCGCCTGATACGGCCCACGCATTTGCGACAGCACCCGGGCGTGCTGCCGATTTCCTGATCGTCCTCGTGCCCGGACTGGAGCGGTTCGGCTACTTCCGGTTGGTCGAGCTGTCGTGGCGTTCGTCAAGAACAGATGGATGATCACACGGCTTTTCTCTACAGTGGTACTATCAACATCGCCGCCTAGTGGTCTGGACTTTTTGGGGTGGCTCCAAGCGATTTACTGTCAGCGACGCTGTCAAACCAGGCGAGAGGCAGCCGCCTTCAGGGTATGAACCAGCATTCCTGGCCGCTTGGCTTCAAGCGGTGCCTGCTCAAAAAAGCGTCCTAGATAGATGATTGCCACCTGTGCTGCTAGCTGTGCAACACAGGGACAGAATTCGGCTTATGGCTTGCTCAAACCCACCACCACCCACACGCATCCAGATAACTTCGAGTATTATTCTTTGGAAGCCTCTTCTACGAAGTTTATCAGCGTCTGTATATCACCGATCGCGCGTAACGCCTCGGGATTGCCCACACGGGGCACATTTTCTAATGCCTCGGTAGCTAATCTACACTGTTCTGCCAGGAACGC
>WNGP01001876.1_pt1 | contig 17443 bp, 14 predicted proteins | sample 5407671 | NCBI WGS metagenome assembly WNGP01 (sample SAMN13153381, study PRJNA577476) | soil metagenome | isolation source: 40 cm soil or saprolite under Garry oak tree replicate 2 | place: USA:California | collected 2016-06-15 | reverse complement strand
GAACTTTGTCGAGCCCGAGCTTATCAGTGCATACTGACTTAGAGGATGGTCAACAAATCCTGGCGCTCGCACCTGGCGGCACTCAACTCTTGTCCCGACAAGAGGACGTAAGGTACAATAGAAAAAATCGCCATGCCGGGAGGCAGGTTTCATGCCTGGAAAGAAGCGTCCACGTCGCGAGCGAACCCATGATTGGCATCAGATCCAGCAATACACGTTATGGCCGGAACAACATGTCTATGAATTGCTGAGACCGATAGTCCTTTTCCAGGAAGACGCAGCGGAGCGCGCTAGAGAAACGGGTGCTGCTGAGCGAACGCTGCAACGGAAAGCCGATCAGTTCGAGCAGTATGGCATGATCAGCTTGTTCCCCAAAGAACCCGCACAACCCTCAGAGACTTCGCGCAGCCTTCCGCCAGATATGCGGCAACTCATTGTCGATCTGCATGCAGAATATCCGGCCTTTCGTGCGCAGGAGATTGCCACCATCTGTTATGTGCGCTTTGGCAGGAAACCGAGTCATCACAGTGTTCAGCGTGTGCTCGCCTCCGGCCCGAAGCCGTCCATTACGACGAGGCGCTTTCCTCCTTATGGGGAGATGGCCGATGGCTTTGAGCGCCGCCGAACCGTCGTCCAGCTCCACGCCGAGGGGTGGTCGATCTCCACCATCAGCGTCTACCTGCAAGTCAATCGCACGACCGTCTATGACATCTTGAAGCGCTGGGCCACGGAGGGACACGAGGGCCTCAAAGATAAATCACACGCGCCGCATGAGCCAGCGCGCAAAGTGACGTTTCAGGAGATCCAGGAGGTTCGCCGCCTGGCGCGTAATCCTGACCTTGGCGCCTACCGCGTCATGGCGGCATTAGAGCAGATCGGCATCAAACTCTCGCGGGCTACGTGTGGTCGGCTACTAGCGCTGAACCGAAGCTTGTATGGACTGGAAAAACCGAAACGCTCGCCTCACGCGAAAAAAGAGATGCCATTCAAAGCGAGTTTTAGGCATCAGTACTGGAGCGTTGACGTTCGGTACATCGAAAAGCATCAAATATCCGATCACGAAGGCCCGGTCTACCTCATCTCGATCTTAGAAAACTACAGCCGTGCGGTGTTGGCCAGCAAGGTATCTCCAACGCAAAATCAATGGGATTACCTGGAAGTCCTCTTTGCGGCCTTTTCCACTGCCGGGATACCGAAGGCCATCGTGAGCGATGGCGGCGGCATTTTTTACTCCAATCAAGCCATGAGCGTGTATCAGGCTCTCGGTATTGAAAAGAAGCGTATTGATCCAAAACAGGCGTGGCAAAATTATATAGAAACCATGTTCAATATCGTCAGGAGAATGGCTGACTTTCATTTCCATCAAGCCAGGAGTTGGGAGGAAATGCAGCAAATCCACCGCAAATGGGTACAAGATTACAATTCACAGCGACATTGGGCACACGAGCAGCGAGACGATGGCTGCCATAGCCCGGCGCAAGTGATTGACTGGCATAAAGGGACAATGGTTCCCGAGGAGACACTCAATCGTATACTCTTCGCCACGCGCTACACGCGCCAGTTAGACCGGAACGGTTACATCCGATTTCAAGACTGGCGACTGTATGGCGAACGAGGACTGGCGCATCAGCCGGTGACGGTGTGGGTCTATGAGGGCACGCTCAAACTGGAATATCAGGCAGTCACGCTCTCCAAGTATCGCGTGGAACTGCGCGATGATCGCAAGCACATCAAGGGCATGAGCAACCCGCGTATGGCTGAAACGGTCTTCCGTTCCCCGCAATTGGTCCTCTTTGACCTGGGACCCGATGAGTGGTTATTGTACTGGAAAGTGCCATCCTACGCCCCCCGGAGCCGGAGGCACCCAGGTTCCAAGCTGACCCAACTGGCTTTGTTCGAGGTGCCCGAAAGGCAAGAAGCCGCGGGGGCAGAAACAGCGTCTCCATTCCTCCGCCTGGTGGTTGCGCCGCTGCCAGAAGGTGAGCACGTGTAAGGAGGAAAGGCGTGTCTGGGATCACGAATTGGAGCGAAGCCCTGGCTCATCCCTGCTTTTGGACTTGGCACCAAGCACTTCATCTCAATCAGTACGCGGAGTCACGCGGGCAGGCTTTCGTGAATGATGTCTCCGATAGCTTGTGATCGATGTTTGGGCACATCCTCGTCATCCCTCCATCTACCAACGCGGCTCTGCATGTGCTATGATGAACGTGAAAGCAGCGACGGAGCATCGGTTTTGTGCGACATGGCGAGTGTATTCGGGCATTTTGCTTCTTGGGGAGAACCTGGCTATGGGTGACCGTGTAGGACAGCAGCTTGGTCATTATCACCTGCAGCGCTTGCTTGGGCGGGGAGCCTTCGCAGAGGTCTACCTGGCACAGCATCGCTATTTGGAGGTGCCCGCGGCTATCAAGGTGCTGCATGTGAGCATGGACCAGGAGGCCCAGCAGCAGTTTCAGCGCGAGGCACGCACCCTGGCTCGCCTGCAGCATCCCCATATCGTGCGCGTGTTCGACTTTGGCATAGAAGATCAGACCCCGTACCTGGTGCTGGAGTACGTGCAGGGCGGCACCCTGCGCACTCGCCATCCCAAGGGCAGTCGGCTCTCCCTCGAGCAAGTTACCAGCTACGTCAAGCAGATCGCTCCCGCCTTAGACTATGCCCACCAGCAGCAGGTGATCCATCGGGATATCAAACCGGAGAATCTCTTACTCAGCGCCACGGACGAGGTGCTGCTCTCGGACTTTGGCATCGCAGTGGTGCAACGCACGCTCTCCTCGCTCCAGACGCAGCCACCAGCCGGAACGCCGCTGTACATGGCTCCCGAACAGATCCAGGGACATCCCAGCGCGGCCAGTGACCAGTATGCCCTTGGCGTGCTGGTCTACGAGTGGCTGGTGGGCGAGCCGCCTTTTCGAGGCTCGCTCTTCGAGGTGTATAGCCAGCACCTGCATCAGTCCCCGCCTTCCTTACGCGAGCGCCTCCCCGGGCTGCCACCTGCGGTGGAAGACGCCGTGTTCGGGGCGCTGGCCAAGGACCCCACCGCCCGCTTTGTCGACGTGCAGGACTTCGCCACCGTGCTCTGGGATGTCTGCTTTGCTCAAGAGTCGCAGATGAGCCTGAGCGCCACCGAGATCCTCTCTGCCAGATCCAGGAGGATAGCTCTGCCTCCCCTGCCAACAGGGATCCTGCCTGCCCAAGCGACTCCCCTCATTGGACGTGAGAAGGAAGTGGCGGCCGTGCAGGAACTGCTCCTGCGTGAGAGGGTGCGCCTGCTCACGCTCACGGGGCCGGGAGGGGTCGGCAAAACCCGCCTGGCGCTGCGCGTGGGCGAGGCGGTAGCTGAGCACTTCGCTGACGGGCTGTGGTTTGTCTCCTTGGCATCCATCAGCGATCCCGCTTTGGTGATCCCGACCATTCTGCGCACCCTTGGCCTTTGGGAAGTCGGCGCGCAGTCGCCCCTGGAACAACTGGGCGCCTCTCTTGGTGAGCGGCAGGCCCTCTTGCTGCTGGACAACTTTGAGCAGGTGGTGAGCGCGGCGCGGCAGGTAGCAGACCTGCTCACGGCTTGTCCGCACCTCAAGCTGCTGATCACCAGTCGGCAGGTGCTGCATGTGCGAGCCGAATACGAGTTTACGGTGCCGCCCCTGGCCCTGCCTGATCCCACCCACCTGCCAGAGTTGACAGAACTCTCACACTACGCGACGGTCACGCTGTTCATCGAGAGGGCCCAGGCGGCGCGGCCTGATTTCCAGCTCACCCCTGGCAACGCTGCTGCCATCGCCGAGATCTGCGTGCGCCTGGACGGACTCCCGCTGGCCATTGAGCTGGCAGCGGCTCGCATCAAGCTCCTGCCCCCACATGCCCTGCTCGCGCGGCTCGGCCAGCGCTTGACCGTGTTGACCAGTGGAGCACGAGATGCGCCAGCGCGGCACCAGACGCTGCGTCGCACCATCGCCTGGAGCTATGACCTGCTCGATGTTCAGGAACAGCGCCTCTTTCGACGGCTCGCGGCCTTCGTGGGTGGTTGTACCCTCGAGGCGGTAGAGGTCGTATCCACCGCGGTCGGTGACACCGACGCAGACGTGTTGGAGGAGATGGCCTCGCTTCTGGACAAGAGCCTGCTGCAACGAACCGGGCGAGATGGCGAGGAGCCGCGCTTTGCCATGCTGGAGACCATCCGCGAGTATGGGTTGGAGACGCTTGCCTCAGCCGGGGAGGTAGAGACCACGAGGCGCGCTCACGCTGCGTATTATCTGGCGCTGGCAGAGCAGGCCGAGCCGGAACTGAGCGGCCCACAGCAGCTCAGCTGGTTAGAGCGACTCGAGCGGGAGTATGATAACCTGCGCGCAGCGCTCTCCTGGTTGTTGGAGCAAGGCTCGTATGGGCAGAGCAGCGAGCTTGCCTTGCGCTTGGGTGGTGCATTGGCGTGGTTCTGGTTGATACGTGGGTACGTGAGTGAAGGACGGCACTGGCTAGAGCGGGCCCTGGATGCGAGCGAAAAGGTGAGATCAGCCGCGCGAGCGAGAGCACTGACGGGTGCTGGAGCGTTAGCGACCCTCCAGGACGACTTCTCTCTGGCAGAGGCGCTGTGTGGAGAGGGCTTGGCACTGTACCGAGAATTGGGAGATCGTCGGGGCAGTGCGATCTCCCTCTCGACCTGGGGGTATGCTGCCACAACGAGGAGCAACTATGGCGCGGCGCATGCGCGGCTTGAGGAAGCGCTGGCCCTCTTCAGGGAGGTGGGCGACACAGGCGGCAGTATTGTCGCACTCCAATTCCTGGCTTTGGTGCTTTGTTATCAAGGCGAATACGCAAGAGTGCAGGCGTTGCTTGAGGAGAGCCTGGTGCTCTCCAGGGAAGGAGACAACGTCCAGGGCCGTGCAGTCTCTCTCATGCTCCTGGGCATGGTGCTGCTGTTCCAGGGCGATCTTGCACAAGCGCACGCACGACTTGAGGAATGCCTTGCTATCTTCAGGGACGTGGGCTACAAGCGCAGCGTCGGTCTCGCGAGCCACTTGCTAGGACTGGTGGCTTTCCTGCAAGGGGATGTGGCCAGGGCCCGCTCGCTGTTGGAGGAGAGCCTGGTGCTCCTTATAGAGGTGGGGGAGCGGGGACGTATTGCGGGAGTCTTTGCCGGCCAAGGGCTCATCTCGTTCAGTCAAGGTGACTATGCAGCAGCCCGTGCGCTGCTGGAGAAGAGCTTGAAGATCTCTCTTGAGCTGGACTACAAGTGGGATATCGCCTTATGTCTGGAGGAATTAGCGACCGTGGTGGCAGCGCAGGGAGAGCCAGTACGGGCAGTGTGGTGCCTGAGTGCTGCCCAGGCACTCCGCCAAGCCATCGGGACTCCTCTGCCATCATTTCTTCAAGCCCTGCACGAGTTCACCATCGCTTCCGTACGCACACAACTGGGGGAGCAGGCTTTGGACGGAGCCTGGACCGAGGGGCGCACCATGACACCAGAGCAAGCACTGAGGGAGGGCTAAGAGAGGATGTGCGCACACATCGATCACCAGGCAGCTGAAGCTCTGACAGCAACAGCAGCACCTGGCGTGAGCAAGGCATGAAAGCGATGGGGAAAAACCGCTTGTCTGGCACTTCTAGCAAGGTATCATCGGTCCTCTTTGAGGGCATTCGTCCTCTCTGAGCTCTTTTTGCGCGCATCCTCGCCATACCTCATTTACCCCCTCGGACGTGGAAGAAACCAGGTATGGCGAGGCAATGCCACAAGCGCTTCCAAGGATTGGTGCCAATTTTCTACACTTGCGCCCACAATCCTCCCACCTTGGGGTCTATTTACCAATGGTACTCTACGTCCTCTTGTCCAGACAAGATGCGGATGCCGCCAGGTGCGAGCGCCAGGATTTGTTGACCATCCTCTGAGTCAGTATGCGCTTTTATCGCCGATATGTCAGCCAGGCTCAACATGCGCTTCGTGTCCGATGGTAAGGGCGATCTCCAGGAGACGTTCGGGCCCGAGGATGTCTTCGACTACATGTATGCTGTGTTCCACTCACCAGCCTATCGTGCGCGCTACGCCGAGTTCCTCGTGTCCGACTTCCCTTACTTGCCGCTCACAACAAACACAGACCTTTTCCAGGCGCTATGCCAGCTGGGGACCCGGCTGGTGACCCTGCACACCATGGAACTGTTCGGCTCAGCGTTGCCCATGTATGACGTTACAGGGAACAACCAGGTGGAGAGGATCGAATACCGCATGACTCCAGAGGAGCCGCAGCGAGGGCGCATCTATATCAACGGGACGCAGTACTTCGATGGCGTGTCGCCGGATGTGTGGGCATTCCAGGTAGGAGGCTATCAGGTTTGCCACAAGTGGCTCAAGGACCGCAGAGGGCGGGCGCTCTCCTACGAGGATATCCGCCAGTATCAACGTATTGTGACGGCGTTGGAGGAAACCATTTCGTTGATGGAACAGATCGACGAGGCGATTGAGGAATATGGGGGATGGCCTATAGTGTAAATTGTCGATGAGCTATCTCAAACATCTCAGCGTACTCAGAAATGCTGTGACTTTTTGTTCTCTCCGAAAGAACGTGATTAAATCTGTGATATTTTTCTTGCTATTTGCAAAGTTATTAGGTATACTGTTCTCATCAATTAATTAGGAGGGGTTTAGTTAGATGGCGATGACACGCGATGAATTTGCGAGGTTATTAAGTCCGATGCAGTTAAAGTTTGTCTGGGATAATATCCAAAGCGGTTTGGCAAGTTATGCCAATAGCGAAAACTATAGCGCTGAGGCGCGGCTAGATCACACACCGAGTGTACGCGCAGCTATTCGCAATGCACATATCGTCGGATGCGCTAAACGTATGTTATTAGAACAGCCAGGTATAGGTATTCGGTTAAGTACAAAAGGGAATCGAATACTCTTTTATTTCAATGAAAAGGCCCGGCTGTCGTTTAAGAAGTTAGACGAGAACCGGCGACCTCGTAACTATCCAACACATCAGGCTCTCGCTTTCAATGCCCAACTCTGGCCAGTTGATTTAGCGTTTTCTCCTGAAGAGGCTTACGGAGATAGTGGGCAGCTTTGGCCGTTGAGTATGGTTCCTCTATTGACAAATGTAGTCGGTGGCTACGTACCTAATCGTGCTGAAACTAATTTTGAAGTGGTTATTATCTGCCCTGATGGGGATGGTAATGCCTGGGAGTGGTCTCTCAATGGTGCTGAAATCATCGAACTCATAACGATGCCTGACCCATCTACATCCGTAGCTGCTGATAAGATCACAAAGCGACGCATACAAATTAAACCTGGAGTAATAAGGAAGCGCGGCAATGATGGTTCCGAGAAGTAGCCATGACAAAACTGTGAATCCAAATATGGTGATCTTGGGGAGAGAGTCTCGTGGACTCTCGCAGAAGATGCTGGCAGATGCTCTTGGGGTGCCTCAAAGCCGTGTCTCTATGATTGAAATGGGATTTCGGCCTGTTCCAGACGACTTGCTTGAAGATATCACAAGGGTGCTTGATTACCCACCTCATTTTTTCCTGCAAGAAGGAGAAATTGCAGGGGTTGGTATTACAGAAGTTTTCCATAGGAAAAGGCAAAATGTCCCTAAGTATGTACTCTCGAAGATATATGCTCTGATGGAGATCCGTCTAAGGCACATCAATACGCTACTTACATCTGCTGATATTGAGTCCACCATACCACATCTTTCTGTGGATGATTACCAAAGTCGTATTGAAGAAATTGCTCGGGCTATTCGTGCATCTTTGCAAATTCCACGAGGCCCTATTCATGATCTTACTCAAACATTAGAAGATGCAGGGGTAGTGATTATTGCATTTGACTTTGGAACACCTCTCGTTGATGCAATTGCTCGTTGGGTTCCTCAGCTTCCTCCCTTGTTTTTTGTCAATCAGACGAGTCCCAAAGATCGATATCGCTGGTCACTGGCTCATGAGCTTGGACATGTTGTGATGCATGAGTTACCAAATCCTGATATTGAGGACCAGGCAAATCGCTTCGCTGCTGAATTCTTACTTCCTGAGCGTGAAGTCCGTGCTGGTTTAGAGGATTTGAACTTAGCAAAACTAGCGATTCTAAAAGGATACTGGCGGGTATCAATGGCTGCTCTACTGAAGCGGGCTGAAGATTTGGGCATCATTACTCCTAATCGAGCGCGTTACTTATGGGCCCAGATGGCCAAGGCCGGGTATAAGACTCGTGAACCAGTGGAATTAGATATTAAAGGAGAGGTGCCCAAATTGTTGCATGAACTTGTCGAGACGCATCTCGATGATCTTGGTTATAATGAGACCGAGTTGCAAGAGCTATTGGCTCTTAATAAAGATGAATTTAAGGCGCAATATCTCCAGGACCCCTCTCGCCCATTTTTGAGGATTATTCATCAAACATGATCTCTGGTATCAAGCAAATTTTGGGAGTCCGCAGGCGGACTCCCAAAATTATAGCTACTGGCAGACAAATCAGTTCGACACCCTAAGAAGATGAGGAAATTAGATAGAGATGTCTTCAATTGAACTTCAACGCAAATGGACTCTTGGCCAGCAGCTCGCAGCGGGCGGCTTTGGTAGGGTTTATGAGGCTAACGATGAGAATAACTTGCAAGCAGTTATAAAATTGGTACCCAAGGTACCTGGTGCTTCGCGTGAACTCTTGTTTGAGCCTGTATCTGGTCGACCACATATTATTCCCATCTGGGATTCTGGAGAATGGAAGAACTATTACGTTCTCGTGATGCCGCGCGCCGAGAAATCGCTCCGGCAACATCTGGGCGAAGCCGGGGAGAAACTCGCCATGGACGAAGCCGTGAGCATCCTGATCGATGTGGCTGAAGCCCTGGCGGGCCTCGAGTCTGAGGTCGTGCATCGCGACCTGAAGCCCGAGAACATTCTGCTCTATGAGGGCCACTGGTGTCTCGCAGATTTCGGGATCGCACGCTACGCGGAAGCGACGACCGCCCCGGACACGCGTAAACACTCATTCACGCCGCCATATGCCGCTCCGGAGCAGTGGCGGATGGAGCGCGCAACACCGGCAGCTGATGTCTACGCCTTTGGCGTGATGGCCTTTGAACTTCTTCAGGGCCATTGGCCGTTCGCGGGTCCGGACTTTCGCGAGCAACATCTCCACCAGGTGCCACCCTCCCTGAGAGGCTTGCCACCCTCGCTTGCATCACTCGTCACCGAATGCCTCTATAAGGAGTCGCCAGCGCGTCCTACCCCGGCCAATATCCTGGCACGTCTGCACAGGAGCCAGCAGCCCTCTTCGCCAGCGGCAGGGCAGCTTGCGGCGGCCAATCAGATGGTGGTCGCGAAACAGGCACAGGCAGGGGCAAGCGCATCAGCACGGCAGTCAACTGAGGAGCGGAGAAGGGGGCTCTTCCGCATTGCGCAACAATCGCTGGGGCAGGTTCTCGAAGCATTGGTAGAACAAATAGGCGAGGCGGCCCCTGCAGCCACTATTCTCAGGTCGCCGAACCTGGTCGTCCAACTTGGAGACGGGAAACTGTCTGTGGATGCCATCCAGGAGGCTTCGCCTGGATGTCTCGCGGCCTTTGGTGGCCCGCCGACCCTCGATGTGATTGCGTATACCGCCATCGCCGTCCGTAAACCTCGTGATCGATTCGGCTATGAAGGGCGCAGTCACTCACTGTGGTTCTGCGATGCCTATGAGGAGGGCGTTTATCGCTGGTTCGAGACAGCCTTCATGGTGTATCCTTTGATCCCAGTGGTGAGTACGGTGAATCCATTCGCCTTCCCGCCGACAGACAGGAAGGCGGCAGAAGCCTTCTCGCCGACAACAGCAGAGTATCAGGTTGCATGGGAACCCCTGCCATTTGATCAGGGAGACGAGGAGCTATTCATCGAACGCTGGCTGGGATGGTTCGCGGCAGCTGCTGGAAGAGGACTCTATATGCCTTCACAAATGCCCGAGCGGTCTGGCGGACACCATCGACAGCGTTCAAATTAACCAGAGCATAGTAGGGTGTAAATCCCAACAAAGACTTATGCTGGTTCTCGCTTCCGATTGCCTGTTGTCAGGTCAGAGAGTCGTGGCTTTCGCTTGGCCCCGACATAGCGTCTGGACATTACGCTGCTAGTGACAATTGGCCTGTCAGTGTTTTTTTGACGTTATCTCGATCAGCTTTTTAGAGAGTCCAGAACGTATACAACGTAGCTTCTGAGTGCTTTTTTGCTATGTCGTTGACTGATTATCACGATGTCTGTAAGCGAAGTAGGAGTAGTACACCACCTAGTGTTTTGAGTGATAAAGTTCGACTAAGCGCGGATTAGTAGAAGTATCTGATATAATGCAAATCATGAGTAACTTCTTTGTTCCAGACAACTTTAAGGTTCCTGAAAAGCTGGAGACTGATACATTTAGGCTACGAATGTTAACAGTCAATGACGTGGTAAAGGACTACGATGCAGTTATGACCAGCATTGACCACCTGCAAGGAGTATTTGGGAAGCGTTCTAAATGGCCGTCTAAAGAGTTAACCCTTGAACAAGATTTAATTGATTTAGGCTGGCATCAAAAAGAATTTCAGAGAAGAACTTCATTTGCATATACAGTCATGAACCTGCTTGAGAGTGAGTGCTTAGGTTGCGTGTATATTTTCCCTTCAGAAAACCATGAGGTAGATGCAGAAATCTATCTGTGGGTTAGACAGAGTGAGTTTGAAAAAGGCTTAGACCCGATTTTATTTGATACTGTTCGCAACTGGATAACAAACATGTGGCCTTTCAAGAATGTTCTCTATCCCAGTAGGGAATAAACACATTACTTCATTATCATAATTCCGCTAAGAACGTCTTAGCGGAATTATGGGGATTTGCCCTGCAGAGCAACAACCCTTGCGGGATACATATCAGTAGCGTACTTGATATATCAACGACGTAGAACGAGCGTAAAAACCGCAAGAAGTCGAGATAACTGACGAATCGCACCGACAGGCCACTGGCCAACAATTTCAGCAGCCAAGTTGGTAAGATAGATGCGCAGGTGGGAGCGACCCAGATCTATACCCACAATATAGCCAGCATCGGCATTGAAGTGGACTTCAGTGGCTCGCTTGCCGCCTCTAGGCGTCGCTCGCATTTTTTCACCTTCGCGAACAAATCCTTGATCTATAAGGTACCTGACGATGCTGCTGACAGTAGCACGCGATAGGTCTAAATTTTGGGATATGGCCACACGAGGCGCAGGGCCATGCTCGCGAAGATACCTCAAAATCAACTGACGGTTGTAGCTCCGGACTTTCGCCTGATCAACTCCGAGACCCTCCAATCGCTTTCTATACGAATCTTGCTCTCCAGGAACTATGTTGTCTGGGTACTCGACTCCAGTATTCATTGAGAACATCTCCTACTGCTGCGATCACCCACAAGATGAAAAACGTGATCCAGTTCAACGACCGGCATGATTGATACGCCGAGTATCGATCTCGTCATGACTTATGTCACCTCTATCTGCTGCCAGGAAGTCGAACTTTTCATCCATCTTAGTTAGTTAATTTACTGAGCTAACTACGCTCACAGGTATTCTACATCAATCTCCCCTGCATGTGATATCAGCGTTGCCAAAAAACGGGATCTAAGGGAGAATAGAACGAATTTACACGATAAGCAATAAATTACCTCCAGAAGCTTGCTCATAAAAGCATAAAAAGATGAAATATTGGTCAGTCCGGCATGAATTTGATGGAAAGGTCGTGACCTTGGATTATTCACTTAATCCAGGTTACAAAGGCATCAGAAAAACGCTTTCTCAGTTACTCCCCTCAACAAAACACATCATCGGTGTATTGTTAGCGCTCTATAATTCCTTAAAAGATGCCCGAATAGTAACCAAGCCAAGAATTGCTTTCATGAGGTTGACTAAGATGAACGGGTTGGCGATGAGCCAACCAAGCAGAAGTAGTAAACCGATAACCAGGACTGTCTGTGCAGGATCTGAGAGTTGACAAAAAGCGTCGAATAACTTCTTAACGAAGTTTTTTTCTTTAGATAGTTGAGCTTGCTGTTTTGATGCTCGGTGGCTAGATCGAGAATGATTTTGCATTCCCTTTCCTCCTCGTTAATTAACAGACTAGCCAGTAGAACGAGATTTTAATGTATAATGTTGTAGTTGAAGAACACATGTCCAAATTGCTTTGGCATGAAACGAACTGCTTTGACTTCGGGTTTGATCTTTTATGCCAGGAAGTTCAACTTCCTGGCAGGTATACAACATTCTGGGCAATCATCACGTTGTAGTGGGTATAAATTGCAGGATAGAGGAGCGATCATTTTCTATGGATGAGCCAGGATCTGAACTAGGAGCATCTGTTCCACAGGGCTCGCATGCTCATGATCTGCCTTCTGCCCAAACGACGAATGGTGGTGGGAAAAAGCCGAAAAATGTACCGTTCCAACCCGCAACAGAGAACTTGCGCGCTGTTGATGAGATCACAGAAGAGGTTCTGGTTGAGCAAGCAGAACAGGGCAGCGGAGAGGCGTTTCGGATCCTACAGGACCGTCATGAGAAAGAAATTTGCCGCTTTATCGCCCGTATGATAGGAGACTATGAGGTTGCCTTGGAGTTAAAGCAGGAAACTTTTATCAAAGTTTGGCAGTCTTTGCCGGCCCGCGACCATAGACGACCGATGAATTTTCGAGCATGGCTCTACCGTATAGCATATACAATCACTATTGACTATATTAGAAAGTATCCTCCCATTAGGTCCTCTGTGCCTATAGAAGGCAAGAGCAAGGAGTTCTCAAAACATTCTTCTTGGGCTCAGGGACTAGAAAACGATCTTTGCCAACGTGAAAGTATCAATACGGCTCTACAACAGGTTTACCCCCAATATCGTCGCTGTCTTCTTATGAGATTCGTGGGAGACTATAGTTTTCAGGAAATAGCCCAGGCGTTAGGAATTAGTGAAGTGACTGTAAGGGCCTATATTTCTTATGGCCGGCGGCAATTTCTCCAGGCATATTTAAACGAAATTGGTGATGATACTGCTGGGGAGGAAAGAAGATAGCCATGGGGAATTGTATTGGCCAAATGATCGATAATTACTGGCTCCTTCTTTTACTTGGAAGAAGCGGCTTCGCTTTTATACGCTCTGAAGATTTAATTAATTTTGATGATATGTTAGTTTGTTTAATGTACAAACACAATTCTTTTGGGGCGATATTTTATATACCAATTTTGTTAGTTTACTTAACTAACAAACACAATTCTCTTGAAACAATAACTTATATGGCACTAGAGCAATTGAAGGCAAAAGCGTATCCAGTCAGAGAACGATATTCAGTAGAGCAGGCCGTTGTCAGGGCTTTGGCACAAGATCCTACGAACCGTTATTCCAATATTTCTATGCTTGCTATTGCACGACAAAATGCAGTAGAGCGTTGTCAGGAGGTAAAGGCACAATGATGTCGCAGGATCATCCCAGAAAAGAAAAAGAAGACGAGATGCAACTGGCTGAAGAGGCGAGGCTGATACAACGAGCGATGGAGGGGGATACAGATGCTTTCGCAATGCTTTACGAAGCCTGCCTTGAACCGGTCTACCGCTATATCTACAGAAGGCTCGAGAATGTCTTCGATGCCGAAAACCTGACCTCAGAGGCGTTTACCCGCGCCATAGATATGCTCGCCCAAGGACGCTATGATTGGAAAGGCAAGCCATTTAAAGCGTGGTTAATTGGCATTGCAACCAATATCATTCAAGAACGCTACCGCACCTTGAAGAGCACACCGGTAATGGAGGACTTGAACGATATCCTTGGGCACAATGAGCCGCTGAGTGGGGAGGAGAACGTTCTCAACACCACTGTGCAGCAGGAAGAGCATACTGCCCTCTGGCAGCTGGTGGAGGAACTGCCGACGCTCGAGCAGAGCGTAGTCGTCTTACGACACGTCTATGAGCTGTCCTATGCACAGATAGCCAAGCGGTTGGGTCGTACTGAGGATGCCTGCAAGCAGCTACACTACCGAGCCCTCAAGAAACTGAGGCTAATAGCACAAGAAGCAGGTCTATGGAGCGAAAGTGGAAGAGGTAAAAACGAGCACAAATATTCCTTGCCTGCTCAGGCTCTTGCGGATGAACTGAATACGCAGCCTTCAATTAAAGAGTACAAAGAGCATTCCCCTCACAATGAAGAACAGGAGAACAGCGTCTTCGCGACCTTAACTGCTTGCTTGGTAGATTCATACGTAGAGAAAGCTCTTGAAGTGCTTCCATGGTTGGAGCGTAGCTGTTTGCTGTTATATGCCGACGCGCAGTTTTCAGAGGCAGAGATTGCGGAAATACTGAACCTGGACGAGGAAGCCGTTTGTGGATATCTTCAGACAGGATCTCAACATTGGTTACATACATACAGCTCCTTGTTAGAGGAGGAGCTAGGTATCCCTTTGAGTGCAGCGGCTGTTTCTTCTCGTGAAGATTTCTCGCGAGTAAAAAGACTTATTGGATGTTCTCACCGTTATGACATCAGCACTCAGCACTTTAATGGGATCATTGGCTCAACAGTAAACTAAAAAAGTACAATGAGCCATAAAGGCGGTAGGTTTAACCAAAGCTGCTATCGGTTGTAGGCTCACAATCCGCTTTTTGGCTGTGAATGGCATTTGGTATACTGCTGAAGCGGAGTAAAGCCTATCCGTTATACCTAACAGTGTCACAAGTCATCAGGGCTGCAGGAGAACTTCTCCATAAGAGCCATCGTATTAGATTTTGAGGTGCTATGATCAGGCTTCCCGGATTACATACAGAAAAGGACGCTATGAGGGAACTCAGGAACGATATTTTCTCTCACCTCATTTCTCAGAAGGGTATTCTTCCGAGCATGATGCGCAGGCATTCCTCCTTGGGAATGAAGATTGTGGCATGGTTGACAGGCGAAAAACCGATACTCGTTATTGGTGGTGAACCTGCCAGCGGAAAGAGTCTTCTTATGGGGGAATTGACTCTTCGATACAACGAATTAGTAAAACCACATGTTGACCTTCAGTTACCTCTTATATCGTATGATCGGGTGCATTATCTCTTTTTAAAACGCCTTATGGAGGTGAGCATAGGCAGTGCACACGACTTCTTGCCAGAGGGAGAAACGCATCCAGGAGCCCGTAAATATATAACTCATATTTTGCGAGACGTGCTTCAATTTGCTGTATTATCTCTTCCCAAAAATATACCAATCATTTTTGAAGCGCCTCTTATAGACCACCGAGGCGAAGACGTAGTCGATGCGTTAGCAGCGTGGGGCGCTTCAGCGCAAGTATTTATCCTCCATAGCCCGGCGATGCAATCCCGCATTCTCCAACAAGAAGAACAACGGACGAGGGGAATGTCGGCCCGACCACCGGCAATCCGGCAGATCCACGAAGGACTATTGAAACAAAGAGGAATAACATCGCGCTCTCAACAAGCGCAGGATGACGAGCTTATGCGGAGTTGGAAGCAGTGGCTAGGCGACCGTGACGGTCTAGTCCTTAGCTGGGACCCTGCTGACGATGAAGCAGGATTAGTGTACACCAAGGAGATTCTGAGAGCAAATCATATTCCATCAAATCCCCTCACTCCACAAGCGATAAACAAATACACAGCCTCTCGTATCGAGGTAGTGTTAGGAGAGCTTCCAGATCTCGAGGCGTTTGCTATCGAAGTGAAAGGATACCGACCAAAATTTCGTTGAAGAGTGCTTGATCCCAAGTGCCGCTGAGGTGGTGCAAGGCATGAATACCATTGCGGCTCTTCGTGTTTTTGACGACATATCAAGCTCTGTGCAAAAGAGCTGTCCAATACTTGGTAGAATGGCTTTCCCGTATTTCTTGTGCACAGCAATATGAGAAAGCAAAAAAAGGCCTGGAGGCGATCCAATGGACGATGTTGATACGCGTGAGAATAGTCGAGCTCCTGAAGGACATAACTTCGGAAGAGGAGGATTTGGAAGTCATGCTGCCGACTTAAGCACCGTGCGAGCCATCAATCGCCAGCTAATTTTGAACTACCTTCGAAAGGATGGTCCCATCCCCCGCGTAGCGATCGCCAGCAGGTTTGGCCTTTCGCGTGCCACCGTTAGCAGTATCATTGATGAGCTTATAAAAGAAAACTTGGTCGTAGAGGGAAGCAAACTACGAGCGACTAGTAAGGGAGGGAGACGGGCTACCAGAGTGCATTTCAATGCCGATGCCGCCTACATCGTTGGCATAGATATTGGTCGCACTCGTTACCGGATCTATCTCACCAGTTTGGACGCCCAGGTGCTGGACCACTGCGTAGGCTCTTTCAGGATAGAAGATGGTTGGGAGGTCGGCCTACAGTCCATAGCAGTCAGTGTAGCTGAATTTGTGAAAAAGCGTCTTCGGAATTGGAGCAAAGTCCGTGGCATTGGATTGAGCATTCCGGGTATTCCTGATCGCAAGTTTCGGATGTTGATCTCGCCACCTCTGTTGGATATGTGGATGGAGGTTGACATCCCTGTGTACTTGAGACAGAAGCTGAGTTTGGACCCGGATCTTCCTATCTATCTAGACAAGGATGCGAATATGGGAGCTCTGGGTGAGAGCCGCTATGGCAAGGGCCGCGGTGTTGAGCATCTGATCTACACCAAATTAAGTACTGGTATTGGCGCTGGGCTGATTCTTAATGGACAACTCTATCGTGGCAACACAGGAGCTGCGGGTGAATTTGGGCATGTCATTATTGAAGAGACTAGTCAACGATGTCCCTCGTGTGGCAAAAATGGGTGTCTAGAGGCCTTAGCCGGACTCCGTGCCATTTTGGATGATGCTTACCGGGGTATATCTTTGAATGGTGCAGAAAACATAGCAGAACTAACCTCTTTGGGTGGGAGTGCTAAAGAGAACCAATGGGATATGGTCGAAGTGATCAAAAGGGCTCAAGAAAATAACGATATGTCTTGCAAGGCTGCTTTAAAACATGCAGGGGAGCGTATCGGCAGGGCGATAGCAAGTTCTCTGATCAATGTCTATAATCCTAGCATGATCTTGCTTGATGGAGGTATCGTTCGTCCAAGTAGAGGAGAAACTGTATACGTTAACGAGTTCCTTCTTGAGGTCCTTGCACGAAGTACACGTGATTCCAGCCTGCCGGCGGCTTCACAAGAAGTAGAGATTTCGATCGGAGGATTGGGTGATGACGCTGTTGGGCTTGGAGCTGTAGCTACCGTCATTGATAACGATCCTTGGTTTAAGATGCCAGATGAGCAGGCCCAGAACCTGGCCAAAGCGTACTAGACCTAAAATGCGCGAGTCGTATGTCAGGCCACTTGATGTGTAAATGTTCAGATGCGATGGTAGTAATTGTTGACAATTATGTGAGGCAATGCTGATCCTCTCTTTCTCCTTTGCTGTCACACAAGTCTCTTCAGAGGCTGACTGAGCTACTATCACCCCTCCTGACTTCCCTCAGATAATTCGCTAAAAAATA
>WNGP01006201.1_pt1 | contig 17446 bp, 15 predicted proteins | sample 5407671 | NCBI WGS metagenome assembly WNGP01 (sample SAMN13153381, study PRJNA577476) | soil metagenome | isolation source: 40 cm soil or saprolite under Garry oak tree replicate 2 | place: USA:California | collected 2016-06-15 | reverse complement strand
TACCGGCGAGCTCGGCGGCATCGTGCAGCTGCCACTCGACCTGCGGGTGATCGAGCCCGACACACTCGCGTGGCCGGCGCCGCCGGCCGCGGCGCTCTTGCCGGAGCGGGCGACGGGCGCGGCAGCGCGACGCGCCCTGCTCGGTGGCCTGTTGTTGTCCGTCGCCGTCACTGGCCTGCCGGCGGCGGTGGGGAGCGGAAAGGGCGACGCATCGGCTGGGCGCCTCGTCGTCGCCGGCGCGGTGGGGTTTGCGGGCGTGCTGGGCTTCGTGTTGCACCGGCCCGGCCGGCCGCTCGCCGTCAACGTCCAGGCGAACCGCGCCACGCGCGACGCGTGGCAACGGCGCGTCGCGGAGTTGAGCGCGGAAAACGCGCGGCGGCGCGCCGCGGTGCGGCTGGCGGTGCACGCGGGGGCGATCAGCACGAGCGAGCAGCGCGCGCCGTGAGGCGGACGTGGTGGGTGATGCTGCTGCCGGCCGTCGCTGCGCCGGCCGGTGCGCTGGGGCAGCTGGTCCAGCCGGCGGCCGAGGCAGTGGTGGTGACGACGCGCCTCGAGAGCCAGGTGCCGGCGGGGACCGATCGCTTGAGCGGCGTGGGGTTCGGGGGTGAAGGAGCGTTGTGGATCGGGCCCGTGGTGCTCGACCTGCGCTACGTGCAGGGCACGCTCGATTCCGTGAGCGGTGGGGCGGGGTCGCGCGACATGGTGGAGGGCGGCGCGCTGCTCGGCGTGCGCCCTGTGAGCTGGCTGACGTTCGCGGTCGGCCCGCAGGCGCGGGCGTACGTGCTGGGCGCAGGAGGCGCGACCCAGCGGTGGGTGTTCTGGGAGGGGCGGGTGCGCGCGGCCGCTCCGTTCGTCGGCTCGGCGGTGCTGGGCTACGTGGAGCTATGGCGGGCGCTGGGGGCGGACGTCAACGTGCCGGAGGGGTTCGACCACGCGCAGGGGGGGGAGGCGGGGATGGTAGTGCGACTGGCGCGCGCGCCGGTCGAGGCGCGGCTCGCGTATCGCATCGATCGGGCGGTGTTAGGCGGCGGGTCGCGGCGCGAGACCGTGGACGGGGTGGTGGTGACGGTGGGCGTGAGACGGCGGTGAGACAAACGGTCGTCGCGACGTCGAGATCCGTGGGCTGAAGCCCCGGCTCGGCGCAAGTCGCGTCCTTAAGGACGTGCGAACGGGCCGAGCCCGCCCTTCAGGGCAGGGGACGGGCCTTACAAGGAGGTGGCCATGATTCGTCCGTTGGTAATACTCATCGCTGGGGCCGGCCTGGTGTTGCGTCGGCGCAACACGCCGACCGGAGCCCGGCATCTCGCATACGTACGCGTGTTGCGTCTAGACCGCGGTCATCAGGGGATTCCGCACCGGACTGCGTGGGCACTGGGCTTGCCGTTCCAAAGCTGCTGGTCCGTCGCGTCCGGCCCGTCATGGCTCACCTGGGGGATCCTATGGATACGGAGCGCGGGAACCGCTCGGGGTCACTGTACCCACTCACGTTCGTCCTCCTGCTCCTCCCATTCGCGCTCGGCGCCTGCGGCCTGCTGTTCACACACGGGCCGCCGGCGGACAGCGAGCACCTGAACGAGTTCCGCTGCACCCACTCCAATACGGGGCCCATCGTCGATCTCGTATGGGGGGGACTAAACCTCGCCGACGCCGCTTCCATATCGGCAAACGCGGACCAGTACCAGAACCCAGGCCAAGCCGAGGCGTCCAGCGCCTTCTGGGGGATCCTGTCGGTCCTGTCGGCTGGGGTCGGCTTCGACAAGGTCAGTAGATGCGTCGCGGCCAAGCGGGAGCTAGCGGAGCGGCTGGCGAAGGCACCCCCGGCTACGGCCGCGACGGCCCAGCCGGACGGCGCGCCGGACATTCGAACAGTCCAGATCACTCCCACGGTGGACACGCTTGACGTCGGCGGAGGCGTGCAGCTCCTTGCTAGCGCCGTCACCTCGAGCGGAGCAACCGTTGTCGACCCGAGGTTCGCGTGGTCGTCGTCCAACGATGCCATTGCCTCGGTCAGCAACAGCGGGCGGGTCACAGCACACGCTCCCGGCACTGCGATCATCGCCCCAAATGCCCGCAACGTCGTGGGAATCGCGGGCATCGTGGTAATGTCAGGGCGGTAGACAACTTAGAACCGCCACACCGTTGACACGCACATATATTTGCAATATGCTTTACATGTCAATCATGTCGCCGCAACAGAAACCCCTCAATCTCTGCCTCGAGCTGGCCAAGGCCCATGCCAGAATGGTGCGACGGCTGGACGGTCGTCTCGGCTCACTGCACGGCCTCAGCTTTGGTGATTTCGCCATCCTGCGGCAGCTGAGCCTGGCGCCCGCGGGCAAGCTGCGCCGAGTAGACTTGGCCGACGAGCTGGGCCTGACGCCGGCCGCAGTCACTAGAGCGCTTCTGCCTCTGGAGAAGATCGGACTGGTCAAGCGGGACATCGACAAGAACGACGCTCGGGTGGGTTATGCCTCCCTGACCAAAGCCGGAGAGAGATTGTTGAAGGAGGCGACGGAATCAGCTGACGAGGTGAGTGAGGAGACGTTTTCGCTCGACGCGGCGCAGTTGGCGGAACTGTCCCAGTTGTTCGCGACGCTAGTCTAGGGAAGCGGAGGGCACAGGATTCGAACCTGTAGGGGCTTGCGCCCGCCGGTTTCAGATCGGGCGCATCCCACCGGCGCACGGCGGTTCGAAGCGTCCTCTAGCGACGACCCCGCCCCCGCGCTGGCCGAACGTCATCGACAGCGACAGCACGAAATCCTGGCTGTCCTCACCATACAGGTAGTCCTCGACCTGTGCTCGAACGCCGAGAAGGCGCTTAGGGCGCATGTCGAGGGCGAACCCGAGCGCACCGCCGAGCGAGATAGGCCCATCGTGGTATGCGATCGCCGGACCGCCCAGGATAAGGGCAGACATCGTGGGCGCGTGCGGCGCGAGACTCAGGACGAAGCGGAGCGCAGCCATGACAAAGGTGCCGGCTCGCTTGAAGGTGGTATCGACAGGGAAGAACCCCGCGCTGACGCCGCTTCGCGTATACCAGAACGAGCCTTCGATCGCCCCTTGGTTGCTGAGCCAGTCGGTGACGCGACCGCCAACGGCTACCGCCGGGTGCGCCCTCACAGCATAAGGCAAACAGGTCTCAGCGGGATCACGCGCGTCCACATAACAGACGGCAGGGACCGCGCCGTCCGCCCGGAGGTCACCAGTCGGCAGGTAGGCCCCCACCGCCGGAGCAACCTCGACGCCCCGGCGCGTTTGCGCGGTGACCTGGTGGGCGAGGGCGATGGCTGCGGCCGTGACAAGCAGGGTGCGCGCGAACATGGCTCCTCCACGGTTCGGGCTCCCAACGGACAAGACTACACGGTCGCTGAGCTACCGCTACCCCGGTGGGGCTGATCAGGCCGGTCGCGCAACTCGCTGGGGTGCCTTAGCGGAGGGCACAGGATTCGAACCTGTATGGGCTTGCGCCCGCCGGTTTTCAAGACCGGTGCCTTAGCCATTCGGCCAGCCCTCCCAAAGAAAACATAGACGCGTAGGCGGGTAGGCGGGTAGACGGGTAGGAAGGCGCGCTAACGCTCCAGCGACGCCGCGGAGCCGTAGCTCGTGTTCCGGAACACCGAATCCGCGTACGCGAGCGCCCGGGCCGAGAGCTTGGGATCCCGCGTTTTCAAGGCCTGCGCCATCGCCTGGTACATCAAGCCGTACAGCGCCGGAATGCCTTCCGACGGCCGGTCCAGCCACCCGCGCGGACGAGGCCGGCCGGCGGTATGGCCGTGGTACACGCCCAACAGTAGCTCGTCGGTGCGCGGGATATTTACGTACCCCAGGTTGCCGACGAGCTCGATCGAGTCCGCAGGCGCGAGCGGCGCGTAGTGTAGCTTGCGGGCGAAGCCCTGCCCCTCGAGGTAGGCTGTGAGTCCCATCTGATCGGCGTACAGCCCCACGGTGCGCGAGAAGTACACCGGCCGCTTCCCTTCCTGATCCTTGATCGCCTGGAGCACCACGATGTCGGCGCGCTCGAGGTATTGGCGGCCGAGCAGCTGGGGATCGAGCGTGGTGGTGATCGTCCCGAGCTTCACAGCCGTCTTCTGCTCGAGGACGTAATAAGGCTGCAGCGCCGCGAGCTGCTCGTCCGACATGTTCAACACCCGGCCGGTGGGCTTGGGCCACGCGATTCCCTGATAGATCGCGGGCGCCGCGGCTGAATCGAACGGGTACACCGGCCGGCGCTGCATCTGGCGCAGGTACCAGTCGGTGTTGCCGAGCGAGAGGTTGAGTACGACGACGTCCTTACGGATGCCTTCCACCTCCTGCGCGTACCACAGGGGGAAGGTGTCGTTGTCGCCCGCGGTCACGAGGATGCCGTACGGCTCGACCGATTGGAGCATGTCGTACGCGAAGTCGCGCGCCAGCGTCTCCTTGGCCCGCGAGGCGGTGAGCCGGTTCCCTACGATGGGCACGAGAGCGAGCAGCAACACGGGCGTGGCGTACAGCCAGCGGCGCGCTTCGCTCGGCTCGCGCTCGACGAGCCACTCCCGGCCCCACTCCATGAGCGTGGCGAGCCCGATCCCGACCCAGACGCCCCACAGCGCGAACGACGCGATGAAGAAGTAGTCGCGCTCGCGCACCTCGCGCGCCAGCTGCCCCCGCTCGGGATACTGCGAGTAGCCGTACTTGAAGTTGAGATAGAAGATCAGGATCACGGTCAGCGTGCCCATGAGCGCGAGCATCGCGAGCCCCGCGCGGCGGTCGGCCTTCCACTGGCGCCAACCCCCGAGCAGCCCCAGGGCGCCGAAGATCACGGCAAGGCCGCGCTGGATCGCGGGATCCCAGTCGCGACCCCATTGCCAGGAGAAGTACTGGAGCCACATGCCGATCTGCGCGACGAACGTCGCCTGCCGCTCCGTCACCGGCGGCTTGCCGTACTGCTCGCGGTTCAGCACCGCCTTGAGCGCGTCCCAGTTCGTCGGCTCGCCCTCGTTGATGGCCGGGAAGAAGTGCGACCGGATGTACAGAAAGTACCAGACGCTCACGCCGACCGCGGCGACGATGACTCCCGCGATGAGGAAGCGCGGGTTGACGAGCACTTTGGGATCGGTGTAGAGCACGTACACGAGCACCGCGGGAATGACGAGCAGCCCCATCAGGTGGTTCGTCGCCGTGAGGGCGAGCAGGTAGACGATCGCGAGCAGGTGGTGATCGCGCCGCTCCTCGCTCGCCTGATCGCCCCAGCGCACCACGAGCCACAGCACGACGGCGATCGAGCACAGGCTCACCGTGTACACCTTCTCATTCACGACTGACTGGTTCCACACGGTGAAGGCGGCGGCCGAGCACACCGCGCCCGCCAGCGCCGCGAGCCGGCGCGGCCATACGGTGGGGACGATCGGCTGCAGCCAGCGCTCGCCGATCAGGAACCAGCACCCCGCTGCAATCGCGCTCGTGAACGCGGCGAACAGATTGATCCGCTCGGCGTACGCGGCCGCCCAGGGAAACAGTCCCCAGGTGTGCGCCAGCAGCACGAACAGCGGATTGCCGGGCGGGTGCGGGATGCCCAGGACGTACGCCGCGGCGATGTACTCGGAGGTGTCCCAGAATTGCGTGGTGGGAGCGAGCGTCGCGATGTACACGATGAGCGCGCCCGCTGCCACCAGGCCGGCCATCAGATACGGCGGTCGTTGCTCGAGGGTGTCGTTCATGGCTCCCGCATCGTTAGTGCCGGAACTGGCGCACGCCGGTGAGCACCATCGCCAGGCCGTACTGGCCGGCGGCCGCGATCACGTCGGCATCCTTCACCGAGCCGCCCGGCTGGATGATCGCCCGCACGCCCGCGCGAGCCGCTTCTTCTACTCCGTCCGGAAACGGAAAGAACGCGTCGGAAGCTAATACGGCGCCCGCTGGGTCGTGGCCCTCCTGGCGTGCCTTGTGGACCGCCAGGAACGAGGCGTCCACGCGACTCATTTGGCCCGCCCCGATGCCGATCGCCGCCTCGTCGCGCGCCAGCAGGATGGCGTTGGACTTGACCGCGCCCACCGCGGCCCAGGCGAACCGCAGGTCACGCCACTGCTCCTCGGTTGGCGCCGCCCGTGTCACGACCTTCCACTTCGACTCGTCCAGTACCACTTCGGCGCGAGGCCGGTCCTGCACCAGGAAGCCCCCCCGGATCCGCTTGAAGTCCCATCCCGCCACAGCGGCGGTGAAGGGGAGCGTCACGACACGCAGATTCTTCTTGTCCTTGAACCGGGCCAGCGCGTCCTCGCGGTAGCGCGGGGCCACGACTACTTCCACGAACAGCTCGTGCATCGCGTCGGTCGTCGCCTTGTCCACCTCGGTGCTGAACGCGATCACCGAGCCGAACGCCGATGTGCGATCGGTCGCAAGCGCCCGCGCGTACGCCTGCGCCGGCGTGTCGCCGAGCGCGATCCCGCAGGGGGTCGTATGCTTGATGATCGCGCAGGCGGGGCGAGTGTTCCCCCCGGCCGCCCACGGCGCCACCGCGGCCACCGCGGCATCGACGTCGAGGAGGTTGTTGAACGACAGCTCCTTGCCGTGCAGCTGCCGCAGCTCACGGATGCCGGGCTCGGACGTGGCGTACAACGCCGCCCGCTGGGACGGGTTCTCTCCGTAGCGCAACGATTGCTGGCGCTCGAGCACGAGCGTGATCCAGGCCGGGAGCGCGTCGCCATCCCGCGCGAGGTATTCGAGGATCGCCGCGTCATAGGCGGCGGTGTGGGCGAACACCTTGGTGGCGAGGGTGCGACGCAGCTCCGGAGTCACGTGGTTCTTGAGCGCCGCGATCACGGCTGGGTAGTCGTCCGGATCGACGACCACGATCACGTCCTGGTGATTCTTGGCCGCCGAGCGCAGCATCGAGGGACCGCCGATGTCGATCTGCTCGATCGCCTGCTCGAACGTCGTCCCCGGACGGCCGACCGTTTCGCGGAACGGATAAAGGTTCACGGCGACCAGGTCGATCGGCGTGATCGCGTGTTGCGCGAGAGCGGCGCGGTCGCCCGCGTGCGCCCGCCGCGCCAGCAGGCCGCCGTGCACCTTGGGGTGCAGCGTCTTCACGCGGCCGTCCATGATCTCGGGGAACCCCGTGACCTGCTCGATCGGGATAACGTCGATGCCCGCTGTGCGCAGCGCGTCGGCCGTGCCGCCGGTAGAGACGATTTCCCATTTCAGCTGAACGAGCGCGCGCGCGAAATCCGCCACCCCTCGCTTGTCCGACACCGACAGCAAAGCCCTCACCAGCTCTCCGCCACTGCCTGGATCATGTCCGCTAGGCTCACCACGTCGCGCAGGTCCACGACCTCGGCGGGGGAGTGGGAGTAGCGGAGCGGCCAGCCGATCGCCACGTCCACGACGCCGTAGGGTGCGAACATCGACCCGTCGTTACCACCGTTGGTCGTGCCGACCTGGAGCTTGATGCCGCGGGCGCGCGCGAGGCTCACGAGCGAATCGACGGCCGCAGGCGGCGTGATCGAGGAGTTGTCGAGCGCGCGGGCCACGGCGCCGGCGCCGAGCGGCGCGACCCCGAAATTGTCGAGCTCGAGGGGCGAGTCGGCAGACACAAACGTGTCGATCGCGTGCACCCGCTTCGCCGTCGTCCCGAGCGCCGCAGCGGCCGCGGCGGCGCCCTCGAGGCCGATCTCCTCGCGCACGCTGAACACGAACACGACCTGATGGCGCAGCTTGGCGCGGTCGAGGTGACGCAGCGCGAGCAGCAGGGCGGTGCAGCCCACCCGGTCGTCGAACGACCGGCCCGTAGCGCGCGTGCCGGCGAGCCGCACGAACTGCTTCGGCATCGTCAGCGTGCTTCCCACCCGCACGCCGAGGGCTTCGACCGCCGGGCGCGATCCGGCGCCGACCTCGGCGAGGACGGCGGCGGGCTGGTGGCGCGTTACACCTGAGTCGCGGGGCAGAAAAATGCCCGGCACATCTCCGCGGTCGCCGTGCACCAGGGCGGGCTCTGCCTCGTACAACGATCCGAAAAAGCCGCCGCGGGTTTTGAGCTCGAGAGTACCGTCGGGACGGATGCTCGTGACCTCGAACCCGATCTCGTCCATGTGCGCGACGACGACCACCACGGGATCGCCGCGACCGATCCGCACCCACAGGTTGCCCGCCGTGTCGGTTTCGCTCGCCGCCCACGCGGGGAGGAAGCGCCGCACGACTTCGCGCACCGGGCCCTCGGCGCCGGAGACGCCGTAGGACTCGATGAGGGGGGCGAGGATGGTGACGGCTTCGGAGATTCGAGAAGAATCTTGGGCGGACAGGCGGTCGGATAAGGCGGCGGTCAAAAGCAGGGCCGTAAGCGCGACCAACCTCATTTTCCCCCCATCCAGGTCGCGAGCTGCTGCTCCAGGGCCTCAGCGTCGGCCAGGCCCACGGTCTCGACGACGGTATCGGGGTAGCGGACGGCGAGGCTCGCCTGCTTGATCTCATCGAACGGTCCGCGCAGCGCCTTCACCGCGCCCAGGCCAGCGTTGCCGGCGTACAGACTCTGCACGGTGAAAGCGACCACGACCGTGCCGCGCACGTGGGGCCGCGCCAGGGCGGCGGCGGCGAGCGCGGCACACGCGGCGCGGCGGCCGGCGGCGGGCGCAGCGAGGAGACGGTTGCCGTACAGGATGGGACGCTTCGCCCGCGCGACCGGCGCGAGCACCGCGATCCCGAGCGCTTCCGCCTCGGTCCGCGTGGTGGCGCCCACGTCCACGTAGGCGTTGTCCACGGTGAATGGCGCCTCCGAACCCGCGGCGCGCCCGCGCGTGAGATGCACGGACCGGACCGCGACGACGCCGGGCACGGCTCCGCGCGTCCCGAACACGGTGACGCGCTGGCCCTCGAGTTGCTGGTCGAACAGCGCGTAGGTGAAGCGGGCGCCGACGCGCCGCAGCGTGAGGTAGCCGGGCTCGGTCACGCCCCCGACGACGTAGCCCACCTCGTCGAGCGCACACGTGGCGAGCCGGCGTGGCGCGCCCGTGCCGAGCACCAGCGTCACGTCGCCCAGCCGATCGCGCTCACTGCCCGGGAGCAGGACCAGGAGCGAATCACCCATCGCTTGCTCGTAGCCGGTGACGGCGGTCATGCTCGAGAAACGGAGCGCGAGACGATCGACGTCGCTCTGGGCGGAAAGACGAAAAGACGGACGGAAAGACGGAAGGACGGAAAGAACAACGAGCGCGAGCCGCAACTTTGTCATACATCCCCCTTCCGTCGTTCCGTCCTTCCGTCCGTCGTTCCGTCCTTCCGTCCTTCCGTCGCCTTATCCACGCAGCTGCACCGCAAGCTTGTCTCCAGTGACGAAGGCCGAACCGATTGCGAACAGGCGCAGCGGCGCTCCCCACGAGGCCCGGCGCGCCAGCGCCGTCACGACGAGCGGCAGCAGGCGGTGCTCCACCTCGAGCACGCGGGCTGCGAGCGTCTCCGGCGCGTCGTCGGCGCGGACGGGCACCGGCCACTGGGCGATGATCGGCCCGTGATCGTACTCCTCGTCCACGTAGTGCACGGTCGCGCCGGTAATCTCCATCCCGCTCGCGAGCACCTGCTCGTGCACGCGGCGGCCGTACATGCCGGCGCCGCCGAACGCCGGGAGCAACGCCGGGTGGATATTAATCATGCGCAGGCGAAAGCGGGCGACGGCGGCGGGCGGCACGCGCCGCAAGTACCCCGCGAGCACGACGAGCCCCGCGTCGCCGAGCGCGGCCACGACTTGGTCGGCGTCTGCCGGATCGTCGAGGACGGCGGTGGAGACGCCGGCGCGACGGGCGCGCTCGAGCGCGCCCGCGTCGGGCCGGCTCGCGACCACGCGCGTGACGCGCGCGACGGAAGAGCCAGCCAGCTCGTCCAGCAGCGCCTGGAGGTTCGAGCCTCCGCCCGACACGAGGACGGCGACGCCGACGGGCGGGGAAGGGGGGGGGCTCAGCGGTCCCGCCGGCAGCGCACGAGCGACTTGGGCTGGGGGCCGCTCGCGACGGTGAGCGTGAAGGGTCCTGCCCGGCGCTTCTCGGTGCTCGTCACGGCGATGAAATAGGCTCCGGTCGAAGGGAAGCGCAGCGTGATGCGCGCGTTGCAGCTGCCGCCGGAATCGTCGTCCTGCAGGTCGCCCGCGAGCCCCGGGCCGTACACGATCAAATACGCGTCCAGGCTGTCCGAGGCGAGGTCGATGGTGACGACCTGACCTTCGCGGGCGTCGATCTGCCACTCCTGGGCGTAGCTCGAGTCCTGGGTGAGGAGCACGTCGCCCTTCTTCAGTCTCCCCTGGACCGTCTGACCCACGGCGATGGTGCCGGCCGGCCGGTGCTGCGCGACCAGCGCCGGCGTGGCGGCGCTGCACAAGGCGACGAGCAGCAAATCTGTGCGCGTCATGACGCGCGCACAATCTGCTCGACGGCGGCCGCCAGATCGCGGACGACCGGGATGCCGAGCACGCACGCTTGGGCCCGGTGCTCCGCCCCGCGACCGGTTTCGACCAGAATGCCGCGTCCACCCAGCGTCCGAGCGGGCTCCACGTCGCTCAGCCGGTCGCCCACAAAGAAGGACCGTGCGAAGTCGATCCCGAGCGCCGTCTGGGCGTCGCGGAACAGCTTGACGCCGGGCTTGCGGCACTCGCACGGCCCGCTCACCTCGGGGTAATGGGGGCAGAAATAGGACGCGTCGAGACGCGCATCATGGGGACCGAGCAGCTCGGCGAGCCGGCGCTGCACCGCCGCATAATCAGCTTCGTCGAACATGCCGCGCCCGATCCCAGATTGGTTGCTCACGGTGACGACCAGGAAGCCGGCGGCGTTCAACCGGTGGATGGCCTCGGCTGCGCCCGGGACGAGCCGCACGCGCCCCGGTTCGTGCAGGTACCCGGGATCGATCAGGATGGTGCCGTCGCGGTCGAGAAAGACCGCGCGGTGGTCAGCCATCGAGGGCGCGGCGCACGGCGCGGACTACCGCGTCTTCCTGGCCGGGGAGAATGGTGCGCGGATCGAGCACCACGTGGTCGGCCTCGATGCGGGCGATGATGGGCGGGTCGCCCCCCCGCAGCCGCGCTTCCAAGCTGTCGGGTGTTAGCTGTTGGGTGTTGGGGGCGAGACGCACGAGCCACGTAGCCAATTTGGCGCCGGGGAAGGAGCCGCCGCCTACCTGCGATTCGCCTTCGATGAGTTCCGCGCCGTCGCCTACGCCTTGCTTCAACGCCTCTCCCACTTGACGTATTTCCTCGACGCCTTTGGTCAGCATTCTAAGGACCGGTATCTCACGTCTTGCCGTCTCCGGATCCCGGTACAGAGCTAGCGTGGCTTCCAGTGCTGCAAGCGTGTATTTGTCTGCCCGCACCGCCCGCGCGATCGGATCGGTGCGGCAGGCGGCGATCACGGCTTTGGTGCCGAGCAGGATGCCTGCCTGCGGCCCGCCGAGCAGTTTGTCACCGCTGAACACGACGGCATCGACGCCGCTCGCCACGGCCTCGCGCACACCCGGCTCGCCCTGCAAGCCCCAGGGCGCGAGGTCGAGCAGCAGGCCGCTGCCGAGATCGTACAGCGTGGCGCGCTGGTGCGTGCGCGCCAGGCTCGCGAGCTCGGTCGCCGAGACCTCGGCGGTGAACCCGGTCACCTGAAAGTTGGAGCGGTGCACCTTCAGGAGCAGCCGCGTCGGCTCGCCGATCGCGCGCTCGTAGTCGTCACGGTGCGTCCGATTGGTGGTGCCGACCTCGACCAGCGTCGCGCCCGAGCGGGCCAGGATATCGGGGATGCGGAACTGGCCGCCGATCTCGATCAGCTCGCCGCGCGACACGATCGCTTCGCCGCCGCGCGCCAGTGCCGAAAGCGCGAGCAGCAACGCCGCGGCGGCGTTGTTGACGACGAGGGCGTCTGCGGCGCCCGTCAGCTCGACCAGCAGATCGCGGCACAGCACGTGGCGCGAGCCGCGGGTGCCGCGGCCGAGGTCGTACTCGAGCGCCACGTATCCCGCCGCTACGCGGGCCAGCGCCGCGGCGGCGGCTGGAGCGAGCACCGCCCGGCCGAGGTTGGTGTGCAGCACCACGCCGGTCGCGTTGACGACGGGGGTGAGCGAGGGCGCGGCGAGCCGTGCGGCGGCCGCGGCGACGGCAGGCGCCCAGCCGCCGGGAGGCGCGGCGCCCCCGACCGTCCGTGCCGCCTCGACGGCATCCCGCACCGCCCGCACGACGAGGGCGCGCGGATGCATCGCGAATAGGGGCGCGATCTCGGGCTCGGCCAAGAGCGCATCCACGGCGGGCAGCTTGCGGCGCGGGTCGCTCACGGCGGCCTCGGCGCAGGGGGAGCGGCCCGTGCTCGCGTCGTGTCGCGGCCGGCGGGTGCGGGCTTCGGCACCGGGACCTCGAACACCGCCTGCCCGTCGGCTGCGGCGCCGTTCAGGTTAACCGCGCCGCGCACGCGTACCACGTACTTGTGACCGGGGGCGAGGGGCTTCCCGGTGACCGCCACGAAGTGGTCGATAGGGATGGGGCGGTGGCGAAGCGGCCGTATCCCCCGTCGCGGCAGCCCGGCGGGCACCCGCCGCTCCGGGGGACACGGCCCCGGGCCGCGGCGTTGTGTCACGGTGCGCCGTCGTATCGTGGGCCTGCCGCACCGAGTCGGCCACGGCGCGCGCCCGGGCCTGCATCGAGTCGTACTGCGTGGCGTTCCACACGCCCTGGAGCGCGAGGGGCGTCGTGTCCGGGAGCGCGAACAGATGGACGCGCGTCGTGTCCATCGCCCGGTGGGGATCGAGCGGCTGGGAGAACGTGAGTCGCAGCGCGGTCGAGTCGATCGGCTCCACGGTCCGGAGTTTCGGCCCGGTCGTATCGTGCAGGAACGCCCACAGCACGATGCTCGCGGTCGAGTCCACCGCCACGGTGCCCGAATCGAAGGCTTCGCGCGGGTCGAGTTCCCGGTTGCCGTTCTGGTCCTGGATGGCGGCGACACGGTAGCGGCCGGACGGCACCTCGCTCAGCCGGAACGCGCCGCTCGAGTCTGCGAAGGTGACGTAGGCGACGGTGTCGGGCAGCCGGGCGGCACGGATCACGGCGCGGGCGATGGCGTGCTGCTCCACCCACTGGAGCGCGTAACCTGTGATCGCCGCGTGGGGGAGGGCGGGGCCCGTGGAGAAGATCACCGTCGCACCCTGCTTCATGACGTTGTGCCGCAGGTCGGTGATCCCCGGAAGGATCTCGAGATGATAGACTCGGCCCGGCTTCCAGCCCTCGGACGGCTTCACACTGATGGAACGGCGGTGCCACGACGCCTGCACCATGCCTGCCACGGGTGAAAGCACGATCTGCCGCCCGATCCCCGCCACCCCTCCGCTTCCTCCCCCGCCGCCTCCTGCCATCTCGTCGATCACCTCGTCGAACTGGATCACGACGTCGCCCTTCAGGTTGGATACCACCGCGCCGGACTCGGGGCGTACCAGCACGATGTGGGGTGGCGTCGAGTCGGGCGGTCCGCCGGGCGGCTCCGCCAGTTTCGCGCACCCGCCCAGCGCGACGGTTACGAGCAGCCCAGCGACTTGAGCTTGCCGTCCAGCACGTCGCGCTGGAAGCGCCACTCCCGCTCCTTGTCCCGCTCCCGGGCGACCACGTCCGCGGGCGCCCGGGCGACGAAGTTCTCGTTGGACAGCTTGGCCGCGAGGCCGGTGAGCTGCCGGTCGAGCCGCTCCCGTTCGGTGGAGAGGCGCCGGCACTCCTGGCGCACGTCGATCGCGCCCTCGAGCGCGACGAACACTTCGCTGCCGTCTCCGAATGTGGCGTGTGCGCCGACGACGTTCGCTTGGCCGGACTGGCCGTCGAAAGCCAGCTGCTCGAGCTGCGCCAGCCGCATGATCGTGTCGCGCTCGCGTACGAAGGCATCCGGCTGGTCGGCACCGCGGGCCCGGATCGTGGCGCTGAGGCGCGTCTTCGGCGCGATGTGGTAGTCCGCGCGGATGGCGCGGATCTTCTCGATCACTTGCTGCACCCGCTCGAACCGTGCTTCGGCGTCCCGATCCTCGAGCGCTGTGCGGGGCTCGGGCCACGCGGCGACGGCGAGCAGCTCCGCGGCGGCGCGTCCCGGAAGCCTCTGCCACAGCTCTTCAGTAATGAATGGGACAACCGGGTGCAGCAGCCGCAACGCGGCGTCGAAGCAGTAGGCGAGCACCGCGTGGGCCGCCTGGGGGGCGTCCCCCCCGGCCGGCCCACTCAGGCGCGGCTTGATGGCTTCCACATACCAGTCCGCCAGGTCCTTCCACACGAACTCGAAGCAGCGCTTCGCTCCCTCGTCCAACCGGAACTGCTCGAACGAGGTCGTCACCTCGCGGATCGTGGCTTGTAGCCGCGACAGGATCCAGCGGTCTGCGAGTGTGAGAGGCAGCGCGGAGAGCTCCGTCTCCGTCCGTCCCTGTCCGCCCCCGTCCCCCAGCTGTCCCAGCACGAAGCGGCCGATGTTCCACAGCTTGTTGGCGAAGTTGCGGCCCGGAGCGAAGGTGGTCTCCAGGTCATTGGGATCGAGGGTCACGTCCGCGCCGAGCGAGCTGCCGGCGATCAGCGTCCAGCGCAGCGCATCGGCACCAAACAGGCGCACCACGTCGAGCGGGTCGATGCCGTTGCCGAGCGACTTGGACATGCGCCGGTGCTGCGTGTCGCGTGCCGTGCCGTGCAGGTACACGGCGCTGAACGGCCGCTGCTTCATGAAGTGGAACCCGGCCATGATCATCCGCGCCACCCAGAAGAACAGGATCTCGGGCGCCGTCACGAGCGTGTTGCCCGGGTAGAAGCGCGCCAGATCGGGCGTGCTCTTGGGCCAGCCCAGGGTCGCGAACGGCCACAGCCACGACGAGAACCACGTGTCGAGCACGTCGGGATCCTGCTCGACCGATCCGCCGCACTTGCGGCACTTGGTCGGATCCTGGCGGTCGGCCCATTGCTCGCCGCACTTGGTGCAGGTGAACACGGGGATGCGATGTCCCCACCACAGCTGCCGCGAGATGTTCCAATCGCGGATGTTCTCCATCCAGTGCTCGTAGGTCGCTCCCCACCGCTCGGGGATGAGACGCACTTCGCCCGTCCGATACGCGCGCAGCGCGGGCTCGGCGAGCGGCTGCATCTTCACGAACCACTGGTCGGACAGCCGGGGCTCGACCACCGTGTCGCAGCGATAGCAATGGCGCACCGCGTGCTGGTGCGGCTCGGTCTTCTCGAGCAGACCCTGGTCCTTCAGCATGGCGACGATCTTCTTACGCGCTTCAAAGCGGTCAAGCCCATGCAGCTGTGGAGGCACCCGTCCCCCGTCCCCCTTCCCCCGTCCCTCCTCCTCCATGCGCCCGTCTTCCGTCATGATGAGCGGTGCTGCGAGCTTGTGCCGCCGCCCGATCTCGAAGTCGTCCGCGTCGTGCGCCGGCGTGACCTTCACGAACCCCGTCCCGAATTTGGGGTCCACGGCCTCGTCTGCGATGATGGGGATCGTGACGTCCGCGATCGGGAGCCGCGCCGTCTTGCCGACGAACCCCGCGTGCCGCTTGTCCTTGGGGCTCACCGCCACGGCGGTATCGCCCAGCATCGTCTCGGGACGGGTCGTCGCAACAGTGAGGTAGGGACGGGGGCCGCCTTCCACGGGGTAGCGGATGTAGTAGAGCGTGCCCGTTTCCTCGGTGAACTCCGCTTCCTCGTCGGACAGCGCCGTGCGACACCGGGGGCACCAATGGATCACGCGATGGCCGCGGTAGATGAGCCCCTTCTCCCACAGCTGCACGAAAACCTCACGCACCGCAGCCGTGTATGCGGGATCGAGCGTGAATCGGGTGCGGCTCCAGTCGCACGAGCAGCCGATGGTCTTGAGCTGCTCGAGGATGATGTTTCCGGTGTCGCGCACGAACGTCCACACCCGCTCCACGAACCGCTCGCGACCCACGTCGAATCGGGTCTTGCCCTCGTTGGCGAGCTGCCGCTCCACCACGTTCTGCGTCGCGATCCCGGCGTGGTCGGTGCCGGGGAGCCAGAGCGCCTCGCGCCCGCGCATGCGCGCGGTCCGGATGAGGACGTCCTGGATCGTGTCGTTGAGCCCGTGGCCCATGTGCAGGACCCCGGTGACGTTGGGCGGAGGAATCACGATGACGTACGGCTGCTTCGGGGAATCGACCTGGGCCGCGAACACGCCGGCGTCGAGCCAGCGCTGGTACAGACGACGCTCGACCTCGCGCGGGTCGTATTGCGGGGGAAGCTGGAAGGTGGGCGCCGCCATTCCTTAATATAGAAGCGGCGACTAGAATTCCCCCCGATGGCCGACGAATCGAACGTCCTGCCGCCCAGCCGCGTGGTCCGCTGGCTCGCGATCGCCGTGGTCATCGGTCTCGGCGTCGCCCTGTATTTCCGGGACGGCAGGCGCCTGCCGCCGCTCACGGCCACCGCGCCCGCCGCCGCCGATTCGGGTAACTGACCCCGATGTCGCCGCCCGAAATCCGCGTCACGCTCCCTGACGGGAGCGAGAAACCGCTCGCCGCCGGCAGCACCGGAGCCGACCTGGCGCGCGCCATCGGCCCGGGCCTGGCGAAGGCCGCGCTGGCCATACGCGTCGATGGGCAGGTGTGGGACCTGACGCGCCCGCTCCCCAGCGGCCAGCGCGTCTCGATTCTCACCGACAAGGACCCGCAGGCGCTCGACGTGCTGCGGCACTCCTCGGCGCACGTGCTCGCCACCGCGGTGCGGCAGCTGTTCCCGCACGCGAAGATCGGGTTCGGGCCGCCGATCGAGGACGGCTTCTATTACGACTTCGAGGTGGAACGGCCCTTCGGGCCGGAAGATCTGGAAGCGATCGAAAAGAAGATGGGGGAGGTTGTGCAGGCCGATTACCCGTTTGTGCGCGAGGAGGTCTCCCGCGCCGAAGCGAAGCGGCGCTTCAAGGATGACCCGCTCAAGCTCGAGCGCATCGCCGATCTGGGCGACAACGAGGTGATCTCGATCTATAGCGACGGGCCGTTCGTGGACCTGTGCCGTGGCCCGCACGTGCCAAGCACTGGTCGCATCAAGCACTTCAAGCTGCTGCATGCGGCCGGCGCGTACTGGCGCGGCGACGAGCGCCGCCAGATGCTGCAACGCATCTACGGTACGGCCTGGTTCACGAAGGACGACCTCGACAGCTACGTCCGCCGCCTCGAGGAAGCCCGCAAGCGGGACCATCGTATCCTGGGCAAGCAGCTCGACCTGTTCTCGATCCAGGAGGACGTCGGTCCGGGACTCGTGTTCTGGCATCCCAAGGGCGCCATGATGCAGTTCCAGCTGCGCCGCTTCATCGAGGACACGATCCTCGAGCGCGACTATCAGCTCGTGTACACGCCCCACGTCACGCGCGAGCAGTTGTTCCTGCGGTCGGGTCACCTGCCGCTGTACGCCGAGAACCAGTTCCCGGCGATGGGCGCAGGGGAAGGGGAATCGGAGACGGTGCGCTACCGGGTGAAGCCGATGAAC
>WNGP01005098.1_pt1 | contig 17452 bp, 12 predicted proteins | sample 5407671 | NCBI WGS metagenome assembly WNGP01 (sample SAMN13153381, study PRJNA577476) | soil metagenome | isolation source: 40 cm soil or saprolite under Garry oak tree replicate 2 | place: USA:California | collected 2016-06-15 | reverse complement strand
ATGACAACCAGACGATCGGGATCGCTATACGGAAGGGGTGCTAACAGCACGCCTTGAACGACGCTGAACATGGCGGTATTGGCGCCTATGCCTAAGGCGAGCGTCAGAATCGCAACGGCGGTGAAGACAGGTGATTTGCGGAGCATGCGCAGACCAAAGTGCAAATCCTGAACGAAGTCCTGAATCCAGTTTACTTTGCGCGTATCGCGGCATTTCTCTTTGGTCTGCTCGATACCTTCCAGGTCGAGCCCTGCGCGGCGGTGCGCCTCTTCTTGCGTCATCCCTTGCGCGACATATTCCTGGGTTTTTCGTTCGAGGTGGTCGCGCAGCTCGTCATCTAATTCCTGGTCCGCCCGTGCCCAGCGAAACAACGACCGTAACCGTAGGGGAATCTTGAACAGCCAATGCTCCGGTCGCATCTTCGACTCTCCTTTACTCGTACCTCAGGGCAACCATGGGATCTACACGCATAGCGCGGCGGGCGGGAATGTAGCAAGCTGCGAGCGCAACAAGCATGAGCAAGACCGAAACGGCGATGAAAGTCGCGGGATCAGTGGGCTTGATTTCGAAAAGCAAGCTGCCCAAGAAGCGGGTTAGCGCGAGCGCTCCAGCGACGCCGATGGCGATGCCGACGAAGGCGAGAAACAGGCCTTCACCGAGGACCATGTGGATGATATCGCTGGGCTGTGCGCCGACCGCCATGCGGACGCCGATTTCGTGCGTGCGTTGCGAAACTGAATAGACGATTACACCGTGAGTGCCAATGACCGCAAGAGTCAGCGCGAAGCACGCGAAGACTGTAAGCAGATAACTGTAGAAACGCGGCGACGCTACGGACTGCTCCAAAAGGGTTTGCAAAGCGACGATCCTGTCAATCGGCTGATTGTTGTCCATAGATGAGACAATTGCGCGCACGGCAGGAATAACGGCGTGGGTTCCATTGGAGGTACGGACAACGAGCGTCGCGTTGGATTTGGGTGCCTGCGAGAAGGGGACGAAGACTTCTGGAACTGGTGCATTTGCGAGGCCGGAATGGTGAACGTCACCCACGACGCCGACGATCAAGCGGTTGCGTAACGGCATAAAATGCGTTTCGATGTGCTGACCAAGAGGATTTTCTTGCGATAAGAACTGTCGTCCAAACGCCTCATTCACGATTGCCACGGGCTGAGAGTTTGGCCCGTCTTCGGGATCAAAGGCACGCCCGCTAATCAGAGGAATGCCCATGGTTTGTAAAAACCCCGTCCCGACGCTGGCCTGTTGGGCTTGAATGGAGCTCCACAAGTGACCATTTACAGAAACCACAGAAGTCATGCTTTGCAGGAAGGGCAGGTTATCCCCCAAATCTGCGGACTGGACGCCTGGCAATGCGTGGACTCGTTGCAGGAGTTGATCGAAAAAGGCGGTCTGCTGCGGCGCTTGCGGATACCGGAGCTTGTCAAGGCCGAGTTGAAAAGCGATTACGCGGCGAGGACTGAAACCTGGATTGACATTGACCAGTTTTAGAAAGCTTTTCATCATCAAGCCCGCACCGATGAGCAGAACCATTGTTACTGCAACTTCGCTGATGACGAGCATGTTGCCAATTGTTGACGAACCGCGACGAGAAGGCTTCGAAGAAGAGAACAAACCACCTGAGGTCAGCGCCGCTGACGGCGAGAGTTTGACGACGCTCCAACTGGGGAAGAGCCCGAAGAAGATGCCGACGAGGGCGGTCGCCAGAACTGCAAAGGCAAGCACTTGAGCGTTGAGATGAATCTCAGCGGCACGCGGAATTCTTTGGGGGACGAAAGCAACGAGTGAATGAAGGTTCGAATACGCCAAGACAATGCCGAGCGCTCCGCCGGCAAACGAGAGAAGCAGGCTTTCGGTGAGAAGCTGTTGAAGTAGCCTTCCGGAGGAGGCACCGAGAGCTGTCCGAATGCCGATCTCGCGATGCCTTGCCGAGGCTCGCGCTAAGAGCAAGTTAGCAACATTTGCGCAGGCCACAAGGAGGACGAAGCCGACTGCACCGAGCAAGACCCAAAGCGCCAGAGTCACGTCACCTACAATGTGCTGCTTCAAGGAGACCAGGGTGGCGTGAAAACCGGCGTAGTCGTTGGCTTGGTCCTGTGCGATGCGGTCTTCGATTGCATTGATGTCAGCGCTGGCTGAGCGCAGTGACACGCCGGGTTTGAGGCAGCCAATAACTTCCAGATAATGAGCGCCTCGCTCGGCGAGACCGCCAGGGTCATCTGCAAGAAGCTGAGGGACGAGAGGAGCCCACAGGTCTGTCCGACCGAGCTCTGTGAACTCAGGGAAATTGAAATGCGGAGGGGCCACGCCCACAATCGTGAACGGTTTATCATCAAGCGTAACTACCCTGCCGACTACGCTGGAATCTGCACTGAAGCGCTCGCGCCACAGTTGATCGCTCAGAATTACCACTCGGGGAGCGCCTGCGCGGTCGTCGCTCGGCAGGAAGTCCCGTCCGAGGGCGGGGTGGATTCCCAACACAGAAAAGAAGCTTGCTGAAACGGAGGCCGTATACAGTCTCGCCGGGTCGCCTTTCCCGGTCAGCGTCAGCGCATCACTCGCAATGGCGGATAGCGCGATAAAGCTGTGCTGGTTCTTCTGCCAGTCACTAAAAGTGGGCGGAGGCACGGGAACCGTATCCGAGCCCCATTTCTTCTGGAATTCCGCAAGCCAGACTAGGCGCTGAGCGCTCGCGAAAGGCAAAGGCTGCAAGAGAACAGAGTCCACGATGCTGAAGATGGCGGTATTGGCACCAACGCCCAGCGCGAGAGTCAAAACGGCAACGGCGGTGAAGCCAGGCGATTTGCGCAGGATGCGGAGGCCGTAGCGAATATCCTGAATCAGGTTCTCAATCCAATTCACACGGCGCGCGTCGCGGCATTTCTCTTTGGTCTGCTCGATACCGCCCAAGTCGAGGCGCGCACGACGGTGCGCCTCTTCTTGGATCATCCCTTGCGCGACATATTCCTCGGTTTTTCGTTCGAGGTGATCGCGCAGCTCGTCGTCCAATTCCTGGTCCGCCCGCGCCCAGCGAAACAACGACCGCAGCCGCAGGGGAATCGTGTACAGCCAATGCTCCGGTCGCATGCTCCAGCCCTCCCTTACTCGTATCTCAAAGCGACCATGGGATCGACACGCATGGCGCGAAGCATAGGAATCCAACATGCCGCCAGTGCAACGGTAGCGAGAATCGCGGAAACGGCGGCGTACGTCACGGGATCAAACGGAGGCACGTGAAACAGCAGGCTTTGCATGGCTTTCGCCCCGCCCGCCGCGCCCGCCCAGCCCACGACGATGCCGGCGGCGACGAGCAGGAATGCTTGCCGCAGAACCATTGCGAAAATTTCCATGGGCAGCGCGCCCAACGCCATGCGAATGCCAATTTCGTTCGTTCGCTGGCCCACGACGCAAGACATCACGCCATACGTTCCCACGGCGGCGAGCAGCAGGGCCAACCCAGCCATGCTCAACAGCAGAACTGTTTCGTATCGCGTGGTGGTCATGGATTCGGCAATGATTTGCGGCATGGTGCGGATGTGAAAGAGCGCCAGGCTTTTATCAAGGGAGGCGACGGCAGCGCGAACCGCGCCAATTTCGCTCTCCGGCGCGCCGGAGGACTGCACCACGACGCTAAACGGCCATCCGGATACGCTCACCTGCATGGGCAATCCGGCGTATTCTTCGGGCGCCGCGCCGCCTCGCAAGCTGCCTTGATTGACGTCGCCCACGATGCCAATCACGCGGAAGTTGAAGCCGTGCCCGAAGATTTTGCCGAGAGCGTTTTCGTTGGGCCAGAAGGTGCGGGCCATAGTTTCGTTAACCAGGGCCGAAAGGACGTTGTTTGCTACTCCGGCTTTATATTCCTCATCGGATTTCCAATGGGCGGCGGCGCGCAGCAACGTGGCAGTGTCTTCAAGGTCGGCGTCCGTGACGTCGCGGCCGGCGAGCAGCGGAATGCCCATGGCGCTGAAATATCCCGGCGTGACGTAGGAATGCTCCACTAGAACGGGCAGTGGCGTCTTGCCAGGAATCTGAATGAAACCGTTGGTGCCGCCCTGGAGTGGCAGCTTGGAAACCAGGGCCACCGTGCGAATCCCGGGTGCGCCGTTCAATTTTTGCAGCAACTGCTTGTAAAACGCCCATTCCTGGTCGAGCGTCTTGTAGCGAGCCGTGGGCAGCTTGACTATTGCAGTGAGCACATGGTCCGGCCGGATGCCGACGTTGGTGTTGCGCAAATTTTGAAACGTGCGCAGAAGCAGTCCGGCGCCCGTCAGAAGCGCGAGCGAAAGCGCAATCTCACCCGCGACGAGCGTGTTGCGAATCCAGCTTCCCCGGCGCGACGTTGCGGATTGCAGGGAACCTTTGGATTTGAGCGCGTCGCCGGACTCAATCGAAGACGACTGCAGGGCGGGAGCAAGTCCAAATAAAACCCCCGCGGCAAGGCATGTCAGGAACGTGAAGATGAGAGGCACGAATCCCACGCTGAAGGGATTGGGCTGCGGAAGAACGTCAGCCAAAACGCCTCGCCACAGCGTCACGCTGGTATACGCAACGACTACTCCTAAGACTCCGCCCAAAAGCGAGAGAAGAAGGCTTTCCGTGAGCAACTGGCGGAATAGCCGGGCCCTTCCAGCTCCGAGCGCCACCCGGACCGCAATCTCGCGCCTGCGGCTGGTAGAGCGCACAAGGAGCAGGTTCGCAACGTTGGCACAGGCAATCAGCAGGACAAAGCCGACGGCTCCAAACATGATCCAGAGTTGGTCGCGGAATCCTCCGACAAGCTCCTCGTGCATGGGGATGACGACAGCATCTACATGATCATTGGTGCCGGGGAACTGTTTTTCGAGACGCTCGGCGATGACGTGCAAATCCGCGCGAGCCTGCTCCAGCGTCACCCCCGGCTTCATTCTTCCAATAGCGCGCCAACTGTGACTGCCGCGCCTGCCCAGATTCTCCAAAGACATGTCGAGCGGAACCCAGAGATCCGCTGCGGCAGGGACGCGGTACCAGGCCGGCAGCACGCCAACGATCGTGTACGTAGCGGCGTTGAGCTCGAGGGTCTGGCCAAGCGCATCGGCGCGCCCGCCAAAATGCGTTTTCCAAAAGGCGTAACTGAGCAGCACAACGCGGTTCGCGCCCTTGCTGTCTTCCCCGTTGACGAATACGCGGCCAATGTGAGGCGAGACACCTAGCAACTGGAAAAAGTTGGCCTGTGTGGAAATTACGGAAACCGCTTCGGGCGCGTCCGGTCCGCGTGCATTCGTGCCGCTGGGCCATGCATAAAGACTCATGTCACTGAAGGTCGAGTTTTGCGCGCGCCAGTCGAGGTAGTCTTCTCCGGTGAGCGGATAATCTCCCGGAGCAGCCTCCGTTTGGCGCAGCTCGACGAGTTGTTCGGGATGGGCGAAGGGAAGCGGCTCGAGCAAAGTCGAGTGAACCACCGAGAAAATAGCAGTATTTGCTCCAATTCCCAGGGCGAGCGTAACAATCGCAATTAACGCGAAACCCGGGTTTTTCCCCAACATTCGCGCGGCGTAACGTAGATCTTGCAGGGTGTCCTGAATCCAATTTACCCGTCGCGCGTCGCGGCACTTTTCTTTGGTTTGCTCGATACCGTCCAGGTCGAGGCGCGCACGGCGGTGCGCCTCTTCTTGGATCATCCCTTTCGCGACGTATTCCTGAGTTGCTCGTTCGAGGTGGTCGCGCAGCTCGTCGTCCAGTTCCTGGTCCGCCTGCGCCCAGCGAAACAACGACCGCAGCCGTAGCGGAATCGTGTACAGCCAATGCTCCGATCGCATCTCCGACCTCCTCTACTCATATCTCAGAGCGACCATGGGATCGACTCGCATCGCACGCCGCGCGGGGATATAGCTCGCTAGCAGGGCCACAACTAGTAGGAACAAAGGGACCGAAATGAACGCTATTGGGTCGTGCGCGCTGGCCCCGAAAAGCATGCTCGAGAGCACCTGCGACACTGCCGCGCATCCGGCTACGCCAACAAGCCCTCCAATCAAGACGGGGCGCATGGATTGGCTCAACACAAGGTTCATGATTGCGCGGTTGTCAGCGCCGAGCGCCATGCGTATGCCGATTTCGCGCACACATCGGCTTACGCTGTAAGACACCACTCCATATACGCCGATCGAGGCAAGTATCAATGCCAGGGCGCCCAACGCTCCTGAGAGAGCGGCCACGATGCGCGACGGCATGCGCCACACTTCGAGGTAGTCCTCAAGTCTGGTTACGTCAACGGGCATGTCCTTGTCGAGCGACTGCACGGCCTCGCGAATGCCCTTGGCGATCGGAGGAAAACCTCGCGCGTAACGAACCAGTATGTAAGTGCGCAAATTATCTTGTGGCCCTGCCGGGAAATAGAGGTATGGCTCATTTAGTTCGCCTAGATGTGCGACTTGCGCATCTTTCGCGACCCCGATAACCGTATATTCGCGCCCGCCCAGAGGCGCCTTTCCAGTTTGCGAAGCTGGCAGGCCTTCGCGCAACGTTTTCCCTAGCGGATCTTCGCCGGGCCATAGCCGCCGCGCTGTCGCCTCTGTGACGATCACGCCGGGCGCGTCGTGCGGTTCCCCCGACAGAAAGCCGCGGCCCCGCACGATGGGAATGCCGACGAGGGAAAAATACTCCGGCGAAACGTGGTCGTAGTAGGCCCAAACTTTGTCGGGCCGTCCGGGAGCCGTGAAGAGCCCACCCCTAAAATCGTGGCTCAGCGGAGCGCACTCTGCTTGCGCAACATCGGTCACGCCGGGGAGCCCTGCAATTTGCTCCCGCAATTCCCGCACGAAAGCCGCCGCTCGGTTTTCATCGTAGCCCTGCCCCATGAGGTTCAGAACTGTCGTCGCTACGCCCTTGATCTCAAATCCGGGGTCGACCGTCTGCGCTTGGTAGAGTCCGCGCAACAGCAATCCAGCCGCCAACAGCAGCACCATGCACACCGCGACTTGCGTGCCCACCAACGCGTTACGCAAGAACGGCCCGCTCCTTTTGCCTGAGCCGGAATGTGCCCCGTCTTCTTTCAAGGCTGTGTTCAGATCGAGCCGCGAGCTCTGCAACGCCGGGATCAGCCCGAATGCGATTCCCGTAATCAGGGTAAGCGCCAACGCGTAGGTCAACACGCGAAAGTCAGGCGCAACATTGAAGGCAACAGGGATCGGCGAGTGAGAAATCACGAGACGGGTGACGCCCGTGAAGGACCAAAACGCAAGCACAGATCCCAACGCGCCTCCGATCAAGGAAAGCAGAAGACTCTCGGTCAACAATTGCCGCACTAGGCGCCACCGGCTGGCGCCGATGGATAGCCGCAGCGCGATTTCTTTGTGCCTCACAGAAGCACGGGCAAGCAGAAGATTGGCTACGTTCGCGCACGCAACCAACAGCACGAGCCCGAAGGCAGTGAGAATTACGGAAGCTACAGGGATCAGGTGCTCCCGCTCTATTTGTCTGTCGAGAAATGTTGCTCTGCGGATCGCCAAGGACGTTTTTCGTCCGGGATGCAGTTGGTCCATTTGTCCGGCAATAACGCCGAGGTCCGAGCGCACCTGCTCCATCGTCACGCCAGGCCGCACTCGCCCCAGCAACGCCAGCCAGCCCAAATTGTCAGCCGTCAGACGATCGCTCCCGGGTTCCAGGACTGTTTGCATGGTTATAGGCGCCCAAAATGAGCTCGGGATCGGCTCCGTACCTCGGAATCCCTGCGGCGCAATTCCAACCACGGTATATTCTGTGCGATTTAGAATAATTCTCTTTCCCACGAGCGAAGGGTCTCCTGCGAACGTCCCTCGCCACAGCTCATCACTAATCACCACCACGGCGTTTTCACCAGGCGCGGCGCAGTCAGATGCAACGAACCCGCGGCCCTGCGAAGGGTGTTCATTCAAAACATCGAAATAGTTGCAGGAGGTTGTCGCTCCCAAAAGCTCCCGCATCTTGCCGCCGCCAAGCGTGGCATGAACGAAGGGCTCGTACGCCAAGAGCCCCGAGAACACATGATCGTTATCGCGATAGTTCAAGTATTCGGAGTAGGAGGAAAGGCTGCCTCCATTGACAGCATTGCGAAGGAATTTTCCGTGGAAGATCTGTTCAACACTAACCACCTGTTCCGCGCGCGGAACAGGTAGAAGACGCAGGGCGAGCCCGTTCAGCACCGAGAAGATTCCCACGTTGATTCCGACACCTAAGGCGATCGCCAGCACGGCAGCTGCTGTAAATCCAGGGTTTTGCCGCAGCATACGCAGCCCGTAGCGCAAATCCTTAATCAAGTCCTGAATCCAGTTTACTTTGCGCGTATCGCGGCATTTCTCTTTGGTCTGCTCGATACCGCCCAGGTCGAGACGCGCACGGCGGCGCGCCTCTTCTTGCGTCACCCCTTGCGCCATGTATTCCTCGGTTCTTCGTTCGAGGTGGTCGTGCAGTTCGTCGTCCAATTCCCGGTCCGCCTGCGTCCAGCGAAACAACGACCGTAACCGCAGCGGAATCGTGTACAGCCAATGCTCCGGTCGCATCTCCAACCTCCGTTTCGCGCCGCTCGATGCTCACGCCTCTTTCAGCTTAATAACCCGCGAGATCGCGCTCGAAAGCCTGCCCCAGTTGTCTGCTTCTTTTTCGAGCTGTCGCCGGCCGAGCCGTGTCAGCGAATAATATTTCGCCCGCCGGCCATACTGGGATGTTTTCCATTCGGCCGTAATCCAGCCCTCTTGCTCCAGCTTGTGCAGCGACGGGTACAGCGATCCGTCGCTGACTTGCAACACGTCGCCGGACACTTGCTTCAGCCGCTGGCTCACCGCGAAGCCGTTCATTGGCTCAAGCGCCAGAATTTTCAGCAGCAACATGTCCAACGTGCCCTGCACGAGATCCGAAGGTTTGCTCATTCTATGTCCTCGGTAACCGAGGCTAGCACCTCTGCCCTCGGTAAGCAAGGGGAGATGCTGTTCGGGGCGCCAGACTGGCCTTTATGGGTTCCTGTGGCCTTTGGCTGTACCTGCAATGGCGAGCAGCATACCGGAATAGATCGGGTGGCGGAGGCGCGCATAGGGCCCAGTACTAACGAGCGAATGATCAGTGCGGATGGTAATCGTCGCGCTCCAATTTGCACCAAGGTAGGAACGGGCCCAGATGGCCAGCGCGATTCCGCACGCCGTCAGGACGATCCCGATCCAAATCCATGTTTGTGAATCGGGGAGAAATCTCCGGTCGAGGGGGCCGAAATGTGCCTGCCTTTCGAGGAGGAGAACGAATGCGACGATCATCGCTCCCACGTGAGCCAGCCGCGTGAAAAGCGATTGGCGTTGTTTCGCGCCCCTGATCCTTAGAATAGCGAACGCGGCGTAGAGCCCGAGAAGAATCCAAAGCGCCGCTATGCTGTCCTTCTTGTCGAGAAGAAATAGAAACGCAATCACTGCCAGCACCACATAGAACAGGCGCGCCAGGAGCGATTCATCCTGTTTGGCGCGCCGCTGGCGCACAGCGGCGAGAACCCAGTACAGGGCAAAGGCGATCCAAAGAGCCGGAATCATGTTTTCTTGAAGAAGGCGGCGCATCGATGGGGTTCTCTGATGAGGGCCTAGCTCTCCGGTGAAAACCTGAACAAGCCCGACGAGAATTTTACCATTCTGCTGTGCTCCCGATCTGCCGCCGTTTTTCAACCCCGTAGCCAGTTTGTGAACGGATGACGACCGGTGCGGAAGTAAACATTACTTGCGGAATGCCGGCTATCCGTCCAGAACCCCATCTCTAACTTCCCAGATGCCGATTTTATGGTCCGCGACAGTTCAACTTTTTCGAGAAGCCGGTTCCTCAACTGTAAGTGGGCAAAGTTTTCATTGTAGGATGTCGCTGATTTCAGTTATAGCTACTCATTTCGGAGAATCGATGAAGGCACTGAACAACTTTGAGAAGACCGTGCTAGATGTTCAAAGCTTTCGCTTCACAGCTCTCGCAGCGGGTCCTGTAGATGGCGAGCTCGTGTTGTTTCTACATGGCTTTCCTGAGTTTGCTGATGCGTGGCTAGATGTCATGCGCCCGATAGCGCAGGCAGGTTTCCGCGCTGTAGCTGTGGATCAACGCGGCTATTCCCCGGAGGCCAGACCGCAAGAGGTCAAAGACTATGCGATTGAACAGCTCATCTCTGACGTTCAAGGGTTTGTTAACGCCCTAGGTTGCCGGCGCTTTCACCTTGTCGGGCACGATTGGGGCGCTCTGTTGGCATGGGAGTTTGCTGCTAAACATCCAGATCGCCTTCAATCGTTAAGCGCATTATCCACTCCGCATCCAGATGCATTCTTCAATGCCATTGAAGCCGACGAGGATCAGAAACAGCGTTCGAGGTACATCTCTCTTTTCCGAATGCCCGGCGGAGTGGCCGAAAGTTTGCTCCAGGGCGACGACTATCAGCGCCTTCGAGGCGTTTACCAAGGGAAGCTTCCTGAATCAGCAATTAGGGAGAACATCCGTCGGCCCGCAGAACCCGGTGTCCTCACTTCAGCCCTAAACTGGTATCGCGCGTTGAACCTCGAAGTCCGAATCGGAAAGATTAGGGTGCCAACCCTGTACATCTGGGGCTCACAGGATCTTGCGCTTGGCGCGACCGCGGCAATCGAGACAGCAGGATACGTGACCGGACCATACCGTTTTGAAAAGCTTGAAGGGAGATCCCATTGGCTTCTTGAGGAAATCCCCGACCAAGTCTCGGCGTTAGTGTTGGAACATACGCTTTGCGCCGACTCGGGTCGGATGACGAGCAAACCGGAAGTAATCATACATGCCCAATAAAGCAGTGAACCCGGAAACTTGCTAGCCATCTGGCATTGGCCTCGGCGAAGGTTTCAAATTGACGCGAACGCTGTTTACCAGGACCTGGCATAGCCTATCCGCGTAAAACTGCGAAGTGTATGCTTTTGATTGCGAGGTGCTACGCCTCTATCAATCCGAAGATTCATATAGTAAAAGGTGTGACGTATGGGTCTCGACGTCTATGTTGGCCCTCTCACCCGATACTACGCGGGCAACTGGGAGACGATCCTACAGCGAGTTGCGAAGGAAAGCGGTGTTCCCGTAAGGGTTATTAGGCCAAGTCAGCCGGTACTGGGGTGGTTTGGCCGAGTGATTGATTTTATTCGGCCGCGTGGCCCAGCCGCCACCGCAAAAGCTGTTCGCCGTTGGCGCGATCACCTGCGGAATGAGCTCGGATTGATGAATCTAGACTGGAACGAGGATCCAGACACCGAGTATGCCACTGACAAGCCCGCATGGGACTGCTACGGAGGGCTGGTCCTGTGGGCAGCGTACGAAGAACTCCCCGGTGCGAAGAGACGCCAGACAGCGGAGGGCTGGGATAAAGATCCAGCATACCTAACATCTCGTGTGAACCCGCATTCGCGTTATCGGCACCTGATCGCCGACAGCGAGATTTGGATACCGGTTGAATTTGACGTCCCTTTGCGAACTACAGCCATCGTTGGAGACAGTGTGGTGGTGGCTTCGAGCATCCAGCTTTTGGCCGAGCTTTGTGAGCTGAACTCACGAACCTGGAATGCCGACGATCAGCAAATCTCGCGCTGGCGTTTCGATGGTGCAGAATACGGCGGACCTTTAGAGATCAGCGCACGCTTCGGCTTTTCCATCTTCTACGAGCTCGCGAAGCGCTCCGTCGCTGCACGGTTACCGATGAAGCTTGACTATTAATTTTGCGCGGCCTGTCTACCTCGTCTTCCACGCAGTGAGAACACTTTTGCTTTGGCAACCGATTCCAAATCTCAGATGCCATCTGGTTAGTCGCGTCCATTTGACTCGCCAGCCGATTTTCACTTGTCCACAATCGCTGTTTATCAGGAGTTGCACCGGGTTTGCACTGAAGAAAAAGCCTTCTACAATGCCAACAAACCGGCGACTGCGATGGCAGCTTGCCGCACCGATGCACTTTCAGAAGCCGATCGTTTACTCCTTAATCGTCAGAGGGCAGGGTCCTACGAGGGGTCGCCCGGCCTACTACGCGAGTGCCAGATTCAAATTCTCGATTGCCTCGTCGATCTCCGTAGTGTTCTTGTATCCGACTGTAACGCAATCGACGCCCGCGTTCTTGAACGCGAATCTCATCGCCGCCTTGCGGTCCTCACGGTTGAACGTACCCTCTCCCACAAGTTTCATGCTGACTACGCCCATTCCTTCTTTGCGTACCTGCTTCACGTTGGTGACAACTTCGGTGACGTTGCCTAGTCCGTCGGTGTTGTAATCCTCGGCGTCCATTCTGGTGCCCTTGTGATTCACCCGGATCATGGCGATGTCGAGCCACTTGTTTCCGGGGACTTGGCGCAACGCGGGAAGCCCGTGAACCGACGCGCCGTGACATACTATAGCCTTCTTCGACTGAGCCTCCAGAATTCCATCCTGCCACCTGCTCGTGTCTGCGGGCCATGTTGCGGTATGTTGCCAGTGCAACAGCATCACGTCGAAGTATTCGGTATTCGCGAGTTTGCGCAGTTCGTCGAATTTCTCTTGCGGATTCACATCTTGCCGGGTGGTGACCTTCGACATGAGGCGATAACTATCACGTGGAATGCCCTTTAGGGCCGCTCCGAGCATCCTGTGCATCTCGCCGTAAGACTCAGCAGTCTCGAAAAAGCGAATGCCGCTGTCGTAGGCGTAGCGCACCAGCCTCGTAAACCCGTCTTGTCCCAAGTCACGCTGTACCTGGCCGCTGAAGCTGCCTGTGCCAAACGCGAGCCGCGTCACCTTCACTCCAGATTTTCCTAGCGTTACCCAATCTGTCGCGGTCTGGCGCGTCGCGCTCAGCGGGAGACTCCCGGTGATGGAAAGGGCGCCGGCGGCGAGTCCGGTTTTCAGGAATTCACGTCTGGTGTAGTGAGACACGGATGCACCTCGAATTGGGCGAATGATAGCGCGAGTGTAATGGAGCGGAGATGTCGCTTCGGCGGGGGGCCGACTGGGTGTCCAAAGGCCATGACAAGACAATCGTAATACGAAAGTCGAATATCAGGTACACCGGACGTGTCGAGCGCTAGCCGAGACAATTTTCTGGTTACGGCGTTTAATCGGGCATGAACCGTCTCGTTAAAATTAGGGTAGTCCGGATTCAGAGGTGCTTGAACACGTGAGCGACTTTCTTTCCTGCCTCTTCGGTGTAATACACGGTCACATGCTCGCCCTTCTTAGCGCCTCGTGCAGAGTAGCGCGCGACATCTTTACCTGTGTTAACTACTGCATGGTCCGCGACGACGAAGGATTCCTTGGTGCCATCGGCGGTCTTTACGGCAACGGTCTTTGAAGCTTTGCCCACGTCCTCCACAGTACCCTCAGTCGTATGGACTGTCTTATCGCCGACCCATTCGACCGAATGTGCCGCCTTGTCAGCACCCTCTCCAACCGTGTGGACGATCACATGGCTGCCCTCTTTGCCTGCGAGGTCAGCTCCCTTTGCTGCGTCTTTGAGGCCGTGAACAGTGGTCTTGTCGGTGAACTTCACCGTTTCAACGGTGCCATCGACAGTCTTCACGGCAATCGTCTTCGCACCGGAATCTACTTTTTCGATTGTACCGGTAATGACATTTGTTGAACCCTGAGAGCCGTAGGAAGTTGCGACGCAGCATACGCCAACCAGAACCAGGGCCTCAAAACGCAGCTTGATGAGACTGAGTGACATAGTTCCTCCTTGCAACTTCAGACTGTCAGACTAAACTAGCAGACACTTTAGCCCATTGTTCGACGAAAGTATGCCGCTTCATTACCACAACAAAAAGGACCTTGGCATGTGCTATGACGGCAGAGTGGCTCTGCTCATCTCTCAGAGCGGCCAATGGTAAATCATCGGAACTCGTCCGGTTTCGGCGTTTAATCAGGCTCTGACCACACCTGAGTGTGGCACCATCTCACTTTGAAGGTGTCTAATCTTACGGGACGCTAATTACAGTTCAATGCACATTCCTCCATTTGCGCGAGGGATTCTGCAAGGCCTCTTCGTATTTGCGGTCTTGATGCTCACTATTTTTCTCTCGATTTTCGCCGTCAATTTCACGTATAGAAAAAAAGCAGAGGGCCTTCTGAAAGACATACAAACCCTGCGCGCTGCCCAGTCCACGAGGGCGGACGTAGAACGAATCATGAGTCGGCACGGAGGCAGTCCAAGTCATTCGTATGCGAGTTTTTGTACACCCATCGATGGTGCATACGATGTCTGGACTGGCAGCCAAGCCATCAACCGGCTAGAACGGCATATTCCCATTCTCAGTCGTTTCGGGTTGCGTCAATGGGGCACGGGCGCAACAGTGGTCCTGCGCGGAGGACGAGTTTGCTATCTCCACTACGGTGTCGGCATGGAGGACCCTAACGGGCAGTGGCAGTGGAGCGTCGAGTCGAATCTTATGCCAGATAGAAAGAGTGATGTATTTGGAGACGAACAGCGCAGGTACAAAGTTGGCACCAGGGACTATAAGGGCGTTCGGAGACTCCGAAGCGAACTCACACCAGAAGCGACGGAAGAGGAGAGACGGCGAGCCTTCACGTACTACTTTTCATGTGTGACTCGTTTTCGAGGTTGCCGACAGCCGTGCGAGATTGCGCCGCTGGTATGGCTGGATGTCTATCAGCAAAATCTCAATTCAGGTTGGACTACGCCGGTAGAAGAAGTCAGCGACCCGCACTGCAAGTTTGCGGAGAGCCCGCGCTGAATGTGTGTAATTTGCAGTGGCCGAAAGACAGGTCAGTCAGTCCCCGATAAGTCGCGTTCTCGTCCAATTGACCGGCAACCTTTCGCGGCGGATTCCATGTGGACGCGATCGCACTGGGTCCATTGGCCGATGGGGAAACCCTGTTATCACCCATTGAGAGTAGAGGACAGTGCCTTAATTTTAGAACATCTTAGCGGTGCCATAGAGGCCAGGACAACTGGTGTACAATGCGTCCCACACGGGATTCAACAAGTAGAAGTCCTAGCAAGATATTTCGGCTCCCATGAGCGTTCGGCACATCCTGAAGACCTCGACAATTACTTGCCTTGTTGCTGCTGTACTCCTCTTTGCGTACGCCCGCCCGATTGCTCTTCTTCTTTATACGAAGTGGGAGGTACGGAATGCGACTGAGCTGTGGGTTGTGCCGACGCCTTTACGCGTCGTTGGTACCAAGCCATCTCCTGGAAAGACGTTTTCCTATTTCGGATATGATTTCGAGTCGCCGTGGACCGAGGTGAAGCGAGAAAGAAAACTAGAGTCGATCGCCGTGCTCAACTTCTTGGATGGGCAGTTCATTTCCATTCTTGACCCAGCGCACAGTGCCGATGAACTGCAGGTAATGAAACAAGAAGCTACGAAGCGAGGGATTGAGCTAAGAAGCGTATTTGGTGAGGAGGCTACGCGGTCGAGATACGCGCTGCGTTCCAAGATATTGAACCTGACCCCCGGAGACTTGCATTTGTTTTCACCTAGGCAGGAAATGGTGGGCAACTCAGTTTTCCTCATCATGAAAAAAATTTGGCTGGCAAGGAGCAAGGGCGGCCTGTATTCATTCGAGACCAACTGGGTTCGCGGCTTCCAAGTGGGCAGTCCAGCGCGAGACGATATGGTCATTATCGAGGCTTTCGACGCAAAGGATCATGAAATTGAGGTTTGGATCGGGTCGGAGAACGGCACAAACTATAGGCCTTCCCAAGCGGATATTAATCGCATTCTCTACTCAGTACGTCCGGCTCCGACATCCCAAGCGAAATAGGCCCCCGAAATCGCGACATTCTGTTCGCCTTGTCCCACAAATTCTGAAGCGACCGCAGGCCGCTTGCAAAATGCTGGCGACCGCCTATGGATTATCACGGAAGCGGATCGCTCAGTCACCATTATGTAGAATCTGATTTTTCAAGAGATTTCCTGCGTGTCCCGGTCTGGGAAAGAGCGGCTCTTACTGTGCCGTTATGGTGTTCACGACGGGAACGGGTCCGAGCAAGAACGCGCACGACCAAGCAAAGATCCGCGCGCTGGTGGATACCGCGCAACAGCCACTCTTTTGGCGGATTCTGGCAGCACATGCTGGTCGCGGAAGGCGCGATTGAAGCAGCGCTCGACTGGACTTCGAAACCGTGGGACCTTGCGCCGCTTGGAATTATGGTCGAAGAAGCCGGCGGCCGCTCGATGCGTATATCAGCGCGACGTGCCGGTGCGCTCCTCCGGACAACAAGCCTCTGGCCAAGGAGATCGCGAATTGCCGCAGCTACTTCGAGCGTGAACTGGAAATCTTGAAACCAAAAGCCATCCTGGCGCTGGGGAAAATCGCCTGGGACGCGTTTCTTGAAATCTTGAAGCAACGCGGCGTGATTGCGTCGCGCGCTCTGTACAAATTCGCACACGGCGCGGAAGCTGAAGTTGCCGCTGGCTTTCCGCGGCTGTTTGGCGTCTACCATCTGAGCCAGCAAAATACGCAGACCGGCCGCGTAACGCCCGCCATGTACGCCGCCGTCTTGCGGCGCATTCGGCGCTTCCTAGAGGACCGCGACTGATTCCTGCGTAGTAGTAGAAGTCTCCTAAACAAAAGCAGAAGAGAGATTCCTCGACTGCACCGGCCGACCACCTCGCATGAGCGAGGCGGGAAGAAAAAACATCGGCCCGCTCCGCTCGGAATGACAGTTTGAAAATAGGCCGGCATGCTGGTGGCTACATGTCGAGTTTGTAAGACCACCTTGAGACGTGCTACGGCGGGAGTCCCATGCGCTTCAGGAGGTCGGCATAGCGGGGATCGGAACGTAGAGAATCGAATTCGGGAGCTGACTTGATGCTCGACACAAAGCCGCTCTTTTCCACGTAGGCTTTTTCCAGCCAGCTAAACGCACGGTCTTTTTCCCCCAGAAAAGCATAGTTCGCAGCGATCCATGCCGGATCGATGTAGATGCGTTTCGCCTGCTCTTCCAGAAGTGAGACGACCCGTTTGATGGCGCCACGATATCCGGACTTAGGATATTCGCGCTTGGCTGCCTCGACGCGTGCTATATCTTCCGAATCGTTGTTGAGCCTAGCTGCCTTTTCCCATTCCTCCAGCCAAAGATCATATTTGCCCGTGAAGCGGTACATGAACGAAAGGCGAGAATGAGCGTCGGCGAAGTTAGGATCGATTTCCAGGGTCTTTTTTGCTTGTTCGATAGCTTGGTCGTACTGTTTGGTGAAAAAATACTCGCTTGCTAAATTGTCATTTGCGTTGAGGTTGAGCGGCTCCAACTCCACAGCGCGCCGGTAATGCAACAGCGCGTGCTCGCGGTCTCCGAGATAATCGAAGTGGAACCCGTAGAAAACATGGGTGCGGCTCAGGTTCGGATTCAGCTCGAGGGCGCGCTCAAATTCACGCGCGGCGGCGGACCACTCCCAGTCCGTATCGTAGGCGATCGCAAGCAGTGCATGCGCTTCCGCTTGCGTGTCGTCAACGGCCAGTGCCCGCG
>WNGP01001869.1_pt1 | contig 17463 bp, 15 predicted proteins | sample 5407671 | NCBI WGS metagenome assembly WNGP01 (sample SAMN13153381, study PRJNA577476) | soil metagenome | isolation source: 40 cm soil or saprolite under Garry oak tree replicate 2 | place: USA:California | collected 2016-06-15 | reverse complement strand
CGGTGCCGGGGTCGATGACGACGGTGACGGGGTTGGGCGCGCCGTCGGCCTCCTCGATTTTCAGGGTGGGGACGCCGCCCTCGCGGGTCAGGTGGCAGGCGATGCCCTCCACGGTGAGCATGGCCCCGAGCGCGGTCAGGTACTGGCCGGCCTGGTCGTGATCGTGGTCGCGGGGTGCTGGCTGGGGAGGCTGGCCGGGGCCGGTGGTCATGTCGGGGTGGTGCCTTCCGTGGCTGGGGCTGGGGTGATGGGGGTGCTTGCACGGGCGCGACGGCGGGTGTGCGCGCCGCCGCGCCCGCCATGCTCGGGCGGGAAACCGTACACGGAAAACCGCATTCCGTCACGGGACTTGCTGCTTCCCGCCCTCGCACGTCTGCTTACCGGGCAGCCCCTGTGATGTCCCGGGCGTGTTGCCGGTCCAGGGCGAACAGCACCGCGCGGAGAACGGGGCCGTAGTCGGGGTGGAACTGGGGGCCGAGCGCGGTGAGGAGCTGGTCTTCGGTGTCGGCCGGGTGCTGCTCGCGCCAGGCCGTCACAGCGGCGCGGGCCCGGTCCAGGTCTGCGGGGTTGTCGTCGCGGAATCTCATAGGGTGCCCTCGCGTGCGAAGTCGGTGCGGATCTCGGCGTTCAGCGCAGCGGGGGTGTCCCCGGCCAGGGTGCGGTGCCCGGCGTCCTTGCTGACAGCGGTCCACCTGCCGTGTTCGCACCCGATGTCGTAGGCGTCGCCCCACGCCAGGCGCAGCGCGTCGAGCGCGCTGTCCTGGTCTGTGCCGGAGGCTGCGGGCCGCCGGGCGGGAGCGGCGGGGTCCCTGGGGACGGGGTCTGCGTGGTAGTCAGCCACGATCCGCAGGCGCAGTCCTTCGGGCAGGGGATCGGTGAGCGTGCCGCCCTTGCCGTCCCTGCGCCGCGCGGTGCACACGCCGTCCACGACGGCGACGTGGTATGCCGACCCCCAGTGGAACTCAACCTCGTCCAGCGCCCCGGCGTCGATTTCGGCCCGGCTTGCCGCCGCCCGTCCCATATGACGTGCCTCCCATCGCATGTGCCTGCGCGGATACTGGCAGTCAACTCCCGGCACGCGGACAGGGCTACGCCACTCGGAGACATTTACAGACATCTGCGTGCGGGGAGAATTCCGGGATATGTCTCGCCGTGAGATGATGAACGTGTGGTGAACGAACGGCTCAGGCGCGCGGTGCTCCGCGCTGGGTATAGCGTCGACACGCTGGCCGAGGCGGCGGGCGTGACCGGCAAGAGCGTGCAGCGCTGGATCGCCGGGGACGTAACTCCGTTTTCCCGGACCCGGTTCCGGGTGGCTGCGCTTTTGAAGGAGGACGAGGGCTATCTGTGGCCGCAGGCGGTCAACCATGCGGCGCTGGTCGGCGCGGAGCTGGTCGCTACGTACCCGAGGCGCACCGACGTGCCCGGCCACTTGTGGACGGATTTGCTGCGGGCGGCGCGGCGCAATGTTGACGTGCTCGCGTTCGCCGGGTTGTTCCTCACCGAGGAGCATTCCGGCTGGCTTCCGGCCCTTGCCGGCAAGGTCGGCAGCGATGTCCGTGTCCGGCTGCTGCTCGGCGATCCTGGTGGCGGCCAGCTGGCCGCCCGCGACCTGGAGTACTCGATCGGCGGGGGCGTCGCCGGGCGCGTGTCGGCCGTGCTCGGCTATTACCGGCAGCTGCCGGGCGGTGTGGAGCTTCGCTTGCACGACACCCCGCTGTACAACTCGATTTACCGGTTCGATGACGAGATGCTGGTCAACGTCCACGCGTACGGCATCTTGGCTGCCTATACGCCCGTCATGCACTTGCGCCGGGTGGACGGTGCGTTCTTCAACACCTACGTGGAGTCATTTGAGCGGGTCTGGGCGTCAGCGCGCGTGCCGTCCGCCTCGTCGGCGGGTGCCTCGTGAGCAAGAAGCCCCGGCGGCGAACTGATTACTGGGATGACCCGCGCGCTCCTGCGGCGACGAGCCGGAAGCCTTCGGCCAGCGTGGTTGTCCGCAATCACCGGGGGGAGCTTCTGCTGCTGCGCCGCGCCGGTTCCGGGTTGTGGACCATCCCGACTGGTGCGCTGAAGAAGAAGGAGACGGTTACCGCGTGCGCGATCCGTGAGTGCCGCGAGGAGACTGGCCTGGCGGTCGAGCTGACCGGGCTTGTCGGTGTCTTCAGCGATCCCCGGCATCGCATTGCCTACTCCGATGGCGAGGTTCGCGTCCCGGTGAACGTCTGCTTCCACGGCCAGCCGGTTGACGGTGAGCTGGCGACGGACTCCGAATCCGATGAGGCCGCCTGGGTCGCGCCGGAGGCCCTCGATGACTACGACATACACCCCGCCATCCGCCGCCGTATTAGCCACGCCCTCTACGGCACCGTCCCTCATGTCGACTTAACCGCAGCTGGACGCGAGGATGGGGGTGGGGTCCGGGGTGTCGGCTGGGCGTGCTGGTCTTCGACCCACGGTCTCATGAGGAAGGCGCTCAGGCGGCCTGCAGGAGTCGCTTCGCCTGGCTGACCAGCCGCCCGCCGTAATCCCAGTCGATGTAGTCGTTCCTGGCGATCCGCAGCAGGTTAAGCGCCATGTAGTAGGGCGCGCGGGCCTTGACCGACTCGAACATGCGCTGACGGTCCGGGAAGTGGCAGCTGTACTCCCACAGGAAGTGATCGATGAACGGGTCGGCGCGGTACCGGTCGCCCGAGTCGCGCATGAACGCGTGCTGCAGTTCGCCCGCGACCCTCCCGACGTCGAACATCCGGTCCCCGCGCTTCATCCGCTCCAGGTCGATCGCCGCGACGTCCATGCCGTCCCCGAACAGGAAGTTGGCCGGCGTCGCGTCGCCGTGCAGCCAGACCTGCTGGTCCTGCCACATCTGGGGCTGATCCCTCCAGCGGTCCCGCAGCCGGGACAGTTCGTCGGCGTCGTGCGACCCGATGCGGTGCGCCTTCCTGAGCCGGCCCGCCACCGTGTCGAGGTAGCCGCAGTCGGCGCCGAAATCGACGGCGGTCCCATTGGCCGTCCGGTCGTGCTGGGTGGCGAGGAAGTAGGCCAGCGCCGTCAGCCGCCGGTAGAGGTGCCGGTCATCCCGGTGCTGGGTGGCGCGCGAGATCGCGTGGCTGAACTCCTCGCCGGCGTAGTACTCGACGGCCAGCACGCCGTTTATGTCGCGGCTGAAGCCCAGCGGCCGGATCACGTGGTGCGGCGACCCGATCAGGTTGTACCGGCGCAGCGTCTCCAGCCCCTCGTACTCCTGGCGCGCCATCCAGGCGGCCTTGTCCAGATCCGGGCTGAACCGGGGCCCGTAGAACTTGCAGATGATCTTCACGCCGCTGTACTTCTCCTGGTAGGCGTAGACCACGTTGCTGCCGCACAGCCGGAAGGCGCGGAAGGCCGGGTGGGCCTCGCGCACCTCCATGAGGTCGCGAATGATCCCGCTCAAGAACCCGTGCAGCGGGTCGTCGCCGGCCACGTAGCCGACGTATCTTCCGTTCATCGGAAGCCCCCTATATCCGTGATGCGGCCCCGCATGGCCCCCGCCATGCGGTTCGAGCCGCCTCCAGAGCACCGGTCAAATGGTGACTGCGGCCCCGCTCCAGCGTCCGCCCGTCCGCCCGCCATCATCGTGTGCCGAAAAGGCGCCGGAATTGGCGCCTAAGGCCACACGATGAGCTTGTCGGCGCCCCCGGGCGGGGGCGGAGTGCCGCCTGCGCGGCCGGTGTCCGCCTGGATGCGGCGCGGGTACTGCGGTATCAGTGCTCTCAATGACATAGAGGCCCCCCGCCTGGTCCTGATACGTACCTTTCGCCTCGTGTTCGGATGATGTTCACAGGGCGTCTGACCAGGGGCTTGACGTAACCGAACCTATGTTCGATAATCAGCGGGATGGGAAGCGCGGCTGCGGAAACAGGGTGGATACCGGCCGGGCCGCCAGCGGCATCTGCGTCCCGGATGGCACCCGTCCACCGGGCGCCTGCCGCACCAGGGACGTCCCCGGGTCCCGGGCTAGGGCCGCTGGAAGCCCGTGGCGCGGGCACGCTGCCGGTGCTGGCGGCGCTGCGCGGGCTGCTGCCCCGGGGCGGGCTGGCTCGCGGGTCGGTGCTGGCCGTGGCGGAGTTCGGCCTGCTGTGCCTGGCCCTGGCGGCCGCCGCGTCGGCGGACGGGGCGTGGTGCGGGATCGCCGGGATACCCGAGGCCGGGGTGCTCGCGGCCGCGGGCCTCGGCCTGGACGCCGAGCGGACCCTGCTGGTCCCGGATCCCGGCACGGCCTGGCCGCAGGTGGTGGCGTCGCTGCTCGACGGGTGCGAGCTCGTCCTGCTGCGCCCGCCCGCGCGAGCCCCGGCGCAGGTCAGGCAGCGCCTCGAGGCGACGTTGCGGCGCGGGCGGGGGGTGCTCCTGGTGGCCGGGGACTGGCCCGGGGCGCAGGTGCGGCTGCGGGTCGTCACCCAGCGGTGGACCGGGCTGGGTGACGGGCACGGGCGGCTGCGGGCGTGCTGCGCGGAGGTGGTGGCGGACGGCCGCGGGGAGGCGGCCATGACGCGGACGCGCTGGCTCTGGCTGCCCGGCGAGGACGGCGGCGTCGCCGTGGCCGACCCGCGGGACCTCCCGTTCGACCTCCCAGCAGAGTTCCCGGCAGACCTCCCGGCGGGCGCCTGGCCCGGGGCCGCGCCCGCCCTGCGGGTGGTGAGCGCCGGGTGAGCGCCCGCGGGCCCGCCGCGGACCAGCCGCCGCCGCGGATCATGGTCGTGAGCTGCCCGGAACTCCGTAGCGCGGGCCCGGGCCCGCCCGGCGCGGGGGAGGCTCGGCTGCTCGAGCGGATGATCGCGGTGGTGACCGGGTTCTGCCCCAACGTGGAGGTGGTGGAGCCGGGGGTGTGCGCGTTCGGCGCCCGCGGGCCGGCCCGCTACTTCGGCGGCGAGGCGGCGCTGGCCGCCCGGATCGTCGCCGCCGTGGCGGACCTCGGCGCCCAGGCCCGGGCCGGCGTGGCCGACGGGCTGTTCGCCGCGCTCCTCGCCGCCGGCGCCAGCCTGGCCAACGACAGCGACCCGGTGCGGGTGATACCCCCGGGCCGGACGGCGGAGTTCCTGGCGGCCCAGCCGGTGAGCGTCCTGGCCGGCCAGGACGCGACCGGCCAGGATCTAGTCGGCCAGGACCTGGCCGGACTGCTGAAGCGGCTGGGCCTGGCCACGCTCGGGGATTTCGCCGCGCTGCCCGCCCGCGACGTGGCCAGCAGGTTCGGCGACACGGGGGAGTACGCGCACCGGCTGGCCCGCGGCCTGGACCCCCGGCCGCTGGCCGCCCGCCCGCCGCCCGCGGACCTGTCCGTGGCCCAGCGGTTCGACCCGCCGGAACCGCGGGCCGAGCCGGTGGTGTTCGCGGCCAAGGCGCTCGCCGAACGGCTGCACGAGGGCCTCGCCGCCCGCGGGCTGACCTGCGTCCGCGTGCAGGTCAAGGCCGCCTGGGCGGACGGGCGGGAGAGCATCAGGCTGTGGCGGCATGACGGGCTGCTGTCCGCGGCCGCAGTCGCCGACCGGGTCCGCTGGCAGCTCGACGGCTGGCGGCCGGCTCCGGGTGACAAGGCCGCTCCGGGCGACAGGGTTGCTCCAGGGGAGCGGGCGGCGGGCGGCGAGCAGTACGCCGAGGGCGGCGTCGCGCTGCTGCGGCTGGCGCCGGACCAGGTCGTCCGCGCCGCCGGGCAGCAGCTCGCGTTGTGGGGGGAGACGGTGGTCAGCGACCGGGTGGCCCGCGCCGCCATGCGGCTGCAGGCCATGCTGGGGCACGAGGCGGTGGTGCGTCCGGTCATCGGGGGCGGCCGGGATTTCGCCGGGCAGGTGACACCCGTCCCGTTCGGGGAGAAAAGGGAGCCCCGCCTGGCCGCGGACCGGCCCTGGCCTGGCCGGGTCATCGGCGTGGCGCCTGGCCTGGTCTTTCCCGCCGTCCGCGAGGCGGAGGTGACCGACGACGCCGGGCAGGTCGTCACCGTCAGCGGCCGCTGCGCGGTCTCGGCCGCGCCCGCCCGGCTGGCGGTGCGCGGCGAGCCGCCGCGGCGCGTCACCGGCTGGGCCGGCCCCTGGCCGCTGTCCGAGCGCTGGTGGGACCCGCCCGCCGCGCGCCGGCGGGCCCGGTTCCAGCTGGCCACCGACGACGGGCGGGCGTGGCTGGCGGTGGTCCAGGACGGCCGCTGGCTGGTCGAGGCCGGGTACTGGTGATGGGCGAGCATGGGCTGGGATAATCCGCCGGTTCCCTGGCAGGAGCTCCAGCGGAGGATGACCTGGCGCGGGGAGGGTGAGCGCGGGGAGGGTGAGCGCGGGGAGGGCCAGCCCGCGCGAGAGCAGCCGCGGCACCCGCCTCCCCGCAGGCTCGTGCCCCGGATGGCGGGGAGGGCGCCGTGGGCCGAACTGCACTGCCACTCCTCGTTCAGCTTCCTCGACGGGGCGGCCACCCCCGGCGAGCTGGTGGCCGAGGCGGCGCGGCTCGGGCTGGAGGTGCTCGCCCTTACCGACCACGACGGGATGTACGGGGTCCCGCAGTTCGCGCAGGCCGCGGCAAAACTCGGTGACCACGGCGCCAGGCTGGGCACGGTGTTCGGCGCCGAGCTCAGCCTCCCAGGGGGGAACGGGGGGGCGGGTAGCCCCCCCGTACGCGGGGGGTCCAGGGGGGTCGTCCCCCCGGACCCAGTCAGCCGTCACCTGCTAGTGCTGGCCCGGGACGCCGAAGGCTACCGGCGGCTGTGCGCCGTGATCAGCGCCGCCCAGCTGGCGGGCGGGGAAAAGGGCCGCCCCGTCTACGACACAAAAGCGCTGGCCGGCGCGCACGACGGGCACTGGGTGGTGCTGACCGGGTGCCGCAAGGGGCCGGTGCCCGCCGCGCTCGCCGCGGGCGGCCCGGAGGCCGCCTGGCGGGAGCTGGCGACGCTGACTGAGATGTTCGGGCACGAGAACGTGATGGTCGAGCTGACCTGCCAGCATGACCCGGGCGACGACGAGCGCAACGACATGCTGGCCCGGCTGGCGGCGCTCGCCGACCTGGCCGTGGTGGCCACCGGCAACGTCCACTTCGCGGCGCCCGCGCAGGCCCGGCTCGGCCAGGCGCTGGCCGCGATCCGGGCCCGGCGCAGCCTGACCGACATGGACGGCTGGCTGCCCGCGGCGGGCACCGCCTACCTGCGGTCCGGGCCGGAGATGGCGGCGCGGCTGCGGCGCTATCCGGGCGTGCTGGAGCGGACTGTCGCACTAGCCCACCAGTGCGCGTTCGACTTCAAGGTGATCGCCCCCAGCCTGCCCGACTTCGGTGTTCCGGCCGGGCACACCGAAGCCTCCTGGCTGCGCGAGCTGGTCACCCGCAAGGCCCCGGCCCGTTACGGGCCGCCGGGTGCCGAACGGGTGCCTGGCGCGTACTCCCAGATCGCCAGGGAGCTCGACGTGATCGAGCGCCTGGCGTTCGGAGGCTACTTCCTGATCGTGCACGACATCGTGGCGTTCTGCGAGGACAACGACATCTTGTGCCAGGGCCGGGGGTCGGCGGCGAACTCGGCGGTCTGCTTCGCGCTCGGCATCACCAGCGTCGACCCGGTCTCGCACCACCTGCTGTTCGAGCGGTTCCTGTCCGACGGCCGGGACGGGCCGCCTGACATCGACCTGGACATCGAGCACCGCCGCCGCGAGGAGGTCATCCAGTACGTCTACCGCCAGTACGGCCGGGACCGGGCCGCTCAGGTCGCCAACGTGATCTCGTACCGGCCGCGGATGGCGCTGCGGGACGCCGGCCGTGCGCTCGGGTTCACGCCCGCGGACTCAGACGCCTGGGTGCGCCAGGTCGGGCCGGGCGCGGCCATGGACGGGGAAGCGCTGCCGGCCGGCGTTCCCGATGCCGTGACGGAGCTGGCGGCCAGGATGCAGCGGCTGCCGCGGCACCTCGGCATCCACTCGGGCGGCATGGTGATCTGCGACCGCCCGGTGGGGGAGGTGTGCCCGGTGGAGTGGGCGCGGATGCCAGGGCGTTCCGTGCTGCAGTGGGACAAGGACGACTGCGCCTACGCCGGCCTGGTCAAGTTCGACCTGCTCGGCCTGGGCATGCTGGCCGCCCTGCACGACTGCTTCGACCTCGTGGACTCCCATCACGGCGAGCGCTGGACGATGTCCTCGATCCCGCAGGAGGACCCGGCCGTCTACCAGATGCTGACCGAGGCGGACACGGTGGGCGTGTTCCAGGTGGAGTCCCGCGCCCAGATGGCCACCTTGCCGCGGCTGCGCCCGCAGCAGTTCTACGACCTGGTCATCGAGGTCGCGCTGATCAGGCCGGGCCCGATCCAGGGGGGTTCGGTGCACCCGTACCTGCGCCGGCACGACGGGCTTGAGGACGCGGCCATGCCACACGAGTCGATGCGGCCGGCCCTGGGCAAGACGCTGGGCGTGCCGCTGTTCCAGGAGCAGATGATGCAGCTGGCCATCGACTGCGCCGGGTTCACGCCGGACGAGGCCGACCGGCTGCGCCAGGCGATGAGCGCCAAGCGGGCCCCGGAGCGCATCGAGGAGCTCAGGCAGCGGCTGCTCGACGGGATGGCCGTGCGCGGCATCGGCCCCGGGATCGCCGAGGACATCTACGTCAAGATCCTGGCCTTCTCCAACTACGGGTTCCCCGAGTCGCACGCGATCAGCTTCGCCTACCTGGTCTACGCCAGCGCGTGGCTGAAACGGTACTTCCCGGCCGCGTTCACCACCGCGCTGCTGCGCAACCAGCCGATGGGGTTCTACGCCCCGCACAGCCTGATCAACGACGCGCGGCGGCACGGGGTGGTGGTCCGCGGCGTGGACGTGAACGCCAGCGACGCGCTGGCGACCATGGAGGGCGGCTCTGCTGGCTCTGCTGGGCCCGCGATCAGGCTCGGCCTGTCCGCCGTGCGCAACCTGGGCCCCCAGGCGGCCGAACGGATCGCCGCCGGGCGCCCCTACCGGGATCTGGAGGACTTCGCCACCAGGACGCACCTGCCGGCCGCCGCGCTCGAGGCGCTGGCCACCGCGGGTGCGTTCGGCTGCTTCGGGCTCAGCAGGCGCGCCGCGCTGTGGGCGGCCGGGGCCGCCGCCTCGCTGCGCGAGGGGCAGCTGCCCGGCACCGCCACCGGGATGGTCGCGCCGCCGCTGCCGGCCATGACGCCGCCCGAGGAGACCCTGGCCGACCTGTGGGCCACCAGCACGTACGGCACCCATCCGGTGGCGCACATCCGGGCGGCACTAACAGCCAGGCAGGTATTGACCGCGGAAGCGGTCAAGTCGGAGGCGCGGGACAGTGCCGATGTGACCGTGGCCGGGCTGGTCACCCACCGGCAGCGGCCGCCCACCGCGCGGGGCGTGGTGTTCATCAGCCTGGAGGACGAGACCGGCATGGTAAACGTCATCTGCCCGCCCCAGGTATGGGAACGCCACCAGTCGGCGGCCACGGCGGCACCCGCCCTGCTCGTCCGGGGCCGGGTCGAGCGGACCGGGGGCGCCGTCAACCTGGTCGCCGACGCGCTGCGCCCGCTGAAGGTCGCTGCGTCTCTCACTGGCGGCGCCGTGGCCAGCCGCGACTTCCGCTGATCGCCGGAAATATCTGCGGTGAGTCCACCCGAACACGCCGCCCTGACAACAGGCGGTCATGTAGAGTCACCGACTGAACACGTACCGTCACGCGGACGTCGCGTGCTGAATCCACAAATTACTTTGGGGAGAAGACAAGCATGTCAGGAAAGAACCGTGCGTTCGCGCTCGCAGTGGCGACGGCCGCGCTCGTCGGCATGTGCGCGCCGGTGGCCAGCGCGGCCACGTTCAGCGGCCCGAGCGGCTTCAACAACGACAGCGTCCTGAACCTCAGCGGCAACCAGCTGCCGGTGCAGGCCTGCAACCTGGCCCCGGTCGCCGCCGCGCTGGGCCTGCTGAGCCCGGGCAACCAGACGTCGGCCATCAACACCAGCTGCACCCAGAACCCCGCAGAGACGAACACCACGACCACGGCCGCAAGCTCGACGCCGACGGCGGCGAGTTCAACGCCCAGTGATCCGTCCGCGGACACCACCTCCGGCTTCAACAACGACAGCGTCCTGAACCTCAGCGGCAACCAGCTGCCCGTGCAGGCCTGCAACGACGTCCTCAACGCCGTGGCCGCGCTCGGCATCCTGAGCTCTGGCGCCATCTCGGCCATCCAGGCCAGCAGCTGCACCCAGAACCCCGCCGAGACTAACTCCAGCAGCGCGGCCAGCTCGAACTAGGCCCATCTGCCGGCGCGGATGCCCGGCCCCGGACGGCGGGGCCGGGCATCCGTTTCCGTCTGCGGGCACCGGGCGCGGCTATGAGTCCGGGGTCCCCGTGCCCGCCGCGACCACCTTTCCTGAACTGTCGTACGCGGTCCATTTCCACGGCCGCAACCCCTTGCTCAGCGGGAACGCGAAGAACTTGACGCCGCCCACCATGACCGGATGCACCTGCACGGTCTTCCCGTCCGGACTGGTCACCGCGATGCGGACCACCGATGCGTCCGCGCTGCCGCCGGCCACCCCCGGGACGCCGCCGGCCCAGAACATCACGTTCGTGCCGAGCCCGGAAACGGACGTGGTGTCCACGCAGCTGCCCACGTTCGTCCCGCCCCCCTCCGCCTCCAGGCAGGCGCCCCATGGGCCCAGATACGCTGTCGCCGACCAGGCGCCGCCCAGGTAAGACCCCGAACCGATCCGGCCCGAGACGCGGGCCAGCCCGTGCTGGCCGGGCCTGAGCCAGGTCCCGAAGGACGCCATCCCGCCCGGGTCGTTGAACGGGATCGCGGTGGCGATGTCGCCCTGCCGTGAGTGCGCGGTGGCCGAGACGACCGTAGCGCCCAACGGGGTGGCGAAAGCCACCACGCGGGCGCCGTAGACCCGCGCCGGGTGCAGGGTGAGCACGGTGCCGTTACCCAGCCGGACCGTGACGTAGGAGACGTCCGCCTGGACCGCGCCGAACTGCACCTGGGTCGGCATGGCGGACATCCCGGTGAACGAGACGGGGGCCGTGCCATCCGGGCCGAGGGCGGGGACCTGGGCAGTGAGCCCGGTCTGCCCGACGGCCGCGCCGGAGACCCGGATCTGCTCCTGACCGCGGGGAATCCCGTCGGTGCCCGGCCGGCCCGCGACGAGCTGCCAGCTCTTCCCGTTGACGGTGCCGGACGCGATCAGCCCGGCCGGGGCGTGCGGGCCAGGCGCCTGCACCGTCACGGTGTACCGGGCCGCCGCGGGGGTGCGCGTCGTGGCCTGCCGCAGGGCCGGAACCGCGAGGACGGCGGCCGCCACCACCGCGGCCACTCCCGCCGCCACGGCCGAACGGCGCCGCAGCCTCATCCCCCGCCCGCGCCGCATGGCGCCCTCGACGGGCGCCGCCCGCGGGGTGATGGCCCCGACGGCACGGTCGAGCCGTTCGTACAGGTCGTGCTGGTCGTCGATGCTCACTGGAATCCCCCATCCACCAGTTCCGCGCTCTGCCGCAGGCTCGCCAGGGCGCGCGACGCCTGGCTCTTGACCGTGCCGACTGAACAGCTCAGCTCGATCGCCGCCTCGGACTCGGTCAGGCCCAGCCAGTAGCGGAGCACGATCACCGCCCGCTGTCTCGGGCCGAGTCGCTGCAGCGCCGCGATCAGTGCGGAACGCTCGTCGTACTGGCTGGTCGCGTCGGCGGTGCCGGATTCGGGCGGCGCGTCGGTCAGCCGTTCGGCCACCCGCTGCTTGCGGAACCGGTTGCGGTTCTCGTTGATCACGATCCGGCGGACGTACGCCTCGGGGTTGCCGGTCCGCCTGACATTCGGCCAGGACGCGTAGGCTCGCGCGAACGCGGTCTGGGCCACGTCCTCGGCGTGGCCCTGGTCCCCGGTCAGCACGTACGCCAGCCGGACCATGGCCGGCCACCGCGCGCGCATGAAGTCGCGGAACTCTCCGTCCAGCTGGACGCTCATGGCTCACCCCCTTCAGCCATGCAGACCACCGGCGGACAGCTAATGGTTGCATCGGGGCGGCGGCGCCCTGTCAAGGGCCCGGGCCGCAGGCCCCGGTCCTGGGGGGGGTGAGGACTGAGGGGCATGCGGTCCGGGGAGGGCTTACGCCCCCTGGCCCCGCCGGCTGTTCTCCCCGTGGGAGGCCTGCGGGCTTGCCGCTATGCTGCCCGAATGCGGTCAATACAGTCAAACGCGCCGCGATCTCATCCTGCTCACCGGGGGGCAGCACCGTGCGGCGCGCGCCGTGAGCACGGCGCCTTGACCCCTGTTCACCTCGGCTTAAGCCCGCCCGTTCTCCCCCCAGTTCGCGGCCGCGCGCCGCAACCAGACTGCACCTTCTTGGCCAACTGAGTCGCCACCTGCTCCCGCGAAGTTGGGAGGACGGCAACAAGCCAGCGGCGGGCGCTGGCAGCCGGGGAGAGAAATAAAACCGTGAAGAAAATCCCAGCCGCCGCCCTGACCGCTGCCGCCCTGGCCGTTTCTGCTGCCACCGCATTTACTTCCACCGCGCCCCTTCAGGGGGTCGGCGTGCGGCTGACCGATACCTCGCTGGTCAACTTCCCGACCAACCTCCAGTCGCCGTGGCAGACCGAGCCCGACACCTACATCGGCACCCGGTACCAGGGAACGATCCCTGACCCGATCGCGGCCGGTACCAGCCGGACGTATCACGTTCTCGTCTCTAACCGCGGCGACGTGCCCGAGACGATGGCCGTCTATCCTGCCGCCGCTACGATGTCCGCCACCGGCGTCTTCTCGTACTCCAGCGTGTCTCCCACGGCCGTCAATGCGGCGTCCTCCTGGACCGTCGTGGGCTCGCCCAGCGCCACTCTTGCGCCCGGCGCCAGCTACACGACGACCGTGACCGTGACCGTCCCGGCCGGTACCCCCGCCGGAAAGTACTACGCGGTCCTGTGGGCTGGCCCGAAGGTCGCGACCGCCACGACCGGCATAACCCTGGCGATCTACGCCGGTATCCGCGAGTACATCACCGTCGCGTCATGATGACCCGCGACCAGGCGGTTCACGCACTTCGTCCCGTGCGTGTTCAGGCCGGGGCGGTCAGTACGGCTTCCCGCACGCATCGCAGGATCCAGTCGATATCCTGCGGGGTCAGCGCCGGATGTACGGGAAGCGACAGGACCTGGCTGGTCGCCTTCCGAGCCTCGGGGGTGTCGTCACGCACCACCTGGGGGTGGTCGCGGTAACAGGCGTACTCGTGCACGAGCCTCGGGTAATAGGGCCGGGAGTCGATTCCGCAGGCGGCTAGGCGGCTGCGGAGCTCATCGCGGCAGATCCGCTCGCCCGCGGTCAGCTGGACGGTGTACTGGTGCCAGACGTGCTCCCGCCCCGCGGGCACGGCGGGCACGGTCAGGCCGGGCAAATCGGCGAGGCCCGCGGACAGCCGCGCCGCGTTGCGGGCCCGGCTCTCGTTGATCTGAGGCAGCCGGGCCAGCTGCACGGTAGCGATGGCAGCCTGCAGATCGGTCAGGCGGTAGTTGGACCCGGTCATCACGTACTCGTAGCGCTCGCGCATGCCCTGGTTCCTGAGCAGCCTGATCCGGTCGGCGATGTCATCGTCGTCGGTGGTCACGACGCCTCCCTCGCCGCAGGTGATGTTCTTGGTCGCGTAAAGGGAGTAGGTAGCGGTGCCGAACGACCCGATGGGCCGGGCCGCGACCCGCGCACCGTGGGCCTGGGCCGCATCCTGGATGACGGCGAGGCCATGCCGGCGGGCAAGACCGCACACCGCGTCCATCGCGGTGGGCAGCCCGTAAAGGTGGACCGGCAGCACGGCGCGGGTGCGCGGTGTCAGCAGGGGCTCGAGCTGCCAGGGATCGAGGGTGAAATCCCCGGCGATGTCGCAGAACCGGGCCGTCGCCCCGACCTCGAGGATCGCGTTGAGCGTCGCGGCGAACGTCAGCGGGCTGGTGATTACCTCATCGCCAGGGCCGATGCCGTGCGCCCGGAGGGCGGCCACGAGGGCCGCGGTACCGCTGCTTACCGCCACCGCGTGCGCCGTGCCGTGCAGACAGGCGAATGCCTCCTCGAACTCGGCGACCTTCGGCCCGCCGGACAGCATGCCTGACCGCAGGACGTCCAGGACGGCGGCCTCTTCCGCCGGCCCCATCTCCACCTTGGAGAGCGGGATATACGCGGGAGGGCCAGGTTCGGGTACCGGCACCGAGCCCGCCTGGCGATCACAGTCCCGGCAGCGCATCGCGCCCGGCCGGTCCGCCGCGCGGGAAAGGACCTCGCCGCAGGCACAGATCCAGCCGTGGTGGCGTGCCGGATTTCCGGCGACGAGCTGATGCGGGCGCACCGTGCCGGTGACCACCGCGCCCGCGCCGACCATCCCGTACTCGCCGATCTCGACACCGCATACGATGGTCGCGTTCGCGCCGATCGACGCGCCCCGCAGCACCCGCGTCGGCCGGACCTGCCAGTTCACGTTCCCGGCCCGTGGACGCAGGTCGTTGGTGAACACGGCGGAGGGCCCGACCAGCGCCTCGTCGCCGATCTCGACCCCGCGGTAGACCGACACGTTGTTCTGGATCTTCACGCGATCGCCGATCCGAACGCCCTCGTCGACGAAAACGTTCTTGCCCAGCGTGCAGCCCGTCCCGATCACCGAGCCACGGCGGATGTGGCTGTGATGCCAGATCTTGGTACCCGCACCAACCTGCGCGCCTGGTTCGATCGCGGCAGTCGGGTGGATGAACGGCGCCCCGGTCACCGGCCGGGTCCGGTGGCCGGCCCGGCGGGGAGGCTGCCGCACAGCGCGTCGAGCACCACGCGAACGGAACCGTCGATCAGCTGTGCGCAGCCGAGGAAAGCCTGCGAGTCCGCCGCTGGATCGCTGATCTCGTCGGCCGCGGGATCGACATACGGGACCCGGCCGCGGAGCCGGGCGGCCGCCGCGACGACATCGCGAGCCCGCTGCGCGGCACAGCCCGCGGCGGCGGCCGGCGAGATGACGGCCGCCAGCCTGGCGAACTCGCGCAGCAGGTAGGTGTGCCTCGACGCGCTGGGGCGCATCACCAGGACCTGGTCCCGGTGTCCCTGACCGGCGGACAGGATCAGGTCCGCCTGGTCGATGTCGCACACGGTCAGCTGGCGGCTGCGGAACCCACCGGTGTCGGCACCCAGCCAGGACAGCGCCTGCATGGTGTAAAGGTGCATGGGGGAGCCGTCCAGGCTCGCCGTGCCCGCGCTGGCGACGCGGAACCGGGCCGCCTCGCCGCCGAGGCGGGCCCGGATCCCGCGACGGGCCAGCCGCTCGGCGATCACCGACCGGCACACATTTCCGGTACACACGAACAAGATACGGAAGTCCCCAGCCCCGCTCGTGTCCGCGGTCGGCGCTGCCCAGGTGGTGACGGCTTCATCGCGGAGCAACGGTAGTCACCGTTGCCGGATTCTGCCGGGCGAAGGCGGCCACGGAGCCGGTCCTGATCGCCTGCCACAGCTTGCCGCTCGGCCCCGGGACAAGGCTCGCCGCCTCCTGCCCGCCAAGCGTCCCCGCGGACCGCACCGGTGCGGTGACGAACGTGCCGCTGCCCGGGCGGAAGGAACGCGCACTGGTGGCCAGTGACATCAGCTGCCTGTTGCTGAAGTTGCTGTCCACGCTCAGCGCCCCGGTGAAGGCGTGGACGATGCCGTAAGCCCGGAGCGGGTTGCCGAGCAGATCCTGGCCCCCGATCTTCTGCAGGATCGCGCGGAGGAGGTTCTGCTGGCGCCGCACGCGCTGGTCCTCGCTGATCGATCCCTGCCGCACGTAGGCCAGGGCCGCGGTGCCGTTCAGGTGATTGAGCCCCGGCCGGAAGCTGACCCCGTAGTAACTGGCCGCCGGCTCGGACAGGTTGACGTTGACGCCGCCGAGCGCGTTGACGACGTTGATCAGGTTCTGGAAGTCGACGACCGCGTAGTGGTCGATGCGGACGCCGGTGAGGTTCTGCACCGTGCGGATGAGGAGGGCCGGGCCGCCGAGCACGAGCGAGTTCTCGATCTGCGTCTTGCCGTGGCCGGGCACCGGCACCACGGTCTCCGGCGGGATGGAGACGACCGCGCCGCTCCGGCGGCCCGCGTTCAGATGGACGATCGCGATGAGCCCGCTGGGCTGCTGTTTGCGGCCTACGGGGCCGCCGGAGACCGAGTCGCTGCCGGTGAGCAGGATGGTCATGCTTCCCTTGGCCGCCGTGAGCACGGCCGTCCCGGCCGCCGTGCCGTCCTTGGGGAAGACGCCCTGGATGCGGTGGACGTTGGCGGCGAGCTGGTCCGCCACTACATACGCGCTGACCGTGCCACCGCAGATGATGGCGAGCAGCGCGGTGGCCGAGACAACCACGATCCGCCTGATGCGCCGGCGTCTGCGGCGCTTGTCAGTGGTCGCGGGGGCGGCCGAAGGCGCTGCCACCGCCGGGTCTGTCGTACTGCTGGTATCGGACATCACATCATCCCCCTGGATTTCACCCTTGTCTTGTGGAGCTTTGCCGCATCGGCTGTATCTCGAGGTCGGCCATCATGACAGCGAGGCATGAGTCGGCTCCTCCGGTTGGTCCCTCGCCGTCACACGATCGCCGTCCAATGGCGGGTCGCCCGCGCCGGACCGCGGGTCGCCCGCGCCGGGCCGGTAGTACCGGTACCCGTAGCCGTACTCCGGATGCGCCGCGCGCGGCGCCATGGTGAGCACGCTGCCGAGGACCGGCAAGTTGACGGCCTTCAGCGCCTCGGTAGCGCGCCGGATGTGCTCGGTTCGCGTCCGGCCGTGCCGGACCATCAGGATCGCGCCGTCGCAGTACGGGGCGATGCTGGCGGCGTCGGCGAAAGGCAGCAACGGCGGCGCGTCGACGAGCACCGTGTCGTAGCGGTCCCGGAGCCGGCCGATCAGCTGTATGGCCTGCTGGGAGGCGAGCAGGTCCCCGGGATTGGGCGGCAGCGAGCCGCTGGCCAGCACGCCGAACAGGTCGTCACCCCAGACCTGGATCGCCTCGTCCTCCGTGCACCGGCCGAGCAGGACGTCGGTCACCCCGATCGCACCGGGCAGCCCGAGGTAGCCGACGGCGCGTGGCCGCCGCAGATCCGCCTCGATCAACAGGACCCGGGTGCCGGCCTGGGCCAGCATGATCGCCAGGTTGCAGGCGCTGGAGCTCTTGCCCTCCTCCGGCAGGGCACTGGTGAACAGCAGTACCTTGCGCGGCCGGTCGATGTCGATGAACTGCAGGTTCGTCCGGACCTTACGGTAGGCCTCCACCCGCGGGCTGAACGGATCCTCGTCCAGCACCAGCGGATGTCTCCGCGCCGCGGAGTCGAAGGGGATCACGCCGAGCACTGGCCTGCCGCCGGTTTCCGCGGCCAGCTCGTCCGTCGACTTGATCCTGTTGTCCAGCGAGCGCACGGCCGCGGCGAGCGCGATCCCGGCCAGCAGGCCGAGCGCGAGCGCTATGGACACGTTCCTGAACGGGTTCGGTGACACCGGTG
>WNGP01001865.1_pt1 | contig 17479 bp, 14 predicted proteins | sample 5407671 | NCBI WGS metagenome assembly WNGP01 (sample SAMN13153381, study PRJNA577476) | soil metagenome | isolation source: 40 cm soil or saprolite under Garry oak tree replicate 2 | place: USA:California | collected 2016-06-15 | reverse complement strand
GACCTGAGCGCATCGAGCGCGTGCACGCTTCCCGTGTTGCACGCCATCACGATGACGTCGGGCTGGTAGCTCGCCGCGACCCTGGCGATGGCCAGCGAGCGCTCGGCGATGTCCGCCGGCGTCCGCGGTCCCCACGGCATCCCGTCCGGGTCCATGGCGATGACCAGGTCCGCGTCCGGGCGAAGCCTGTGCAGCTCGCTGGCCGCGGCGAGCAGGCCGATGCCGGAGTTGAGGAGGGCGAACCGCATGCGCTTACTGTAAGAGACGCCGGGCGGAGCGCGGTTAACCGCCGGTAACAAGACGGTACGGACACAGCCAAGCGGCCGGCCGGCCGGGCGATGGGCCCGTGTTCAGCCGAGCGCGGGGAGTCCGTCGATGCTCTCGCTGTTGTGCTTCACGCGGTAAGCCGCCAGGTCCTCCGCCGACTTGCGCTCGGACCACCTCGCCAGCAGGTCACGCTCGAAGCTGAGTTCCATGACCGGCACGGCGTAGCCGCACGAGTCCGCGATCCGGTCGATGGCCACGACGATGATCGCGCGCTCGGCGTCGCGGTCGCCGCCGCCCCGGCCGGTCCCGGCGGCCGGGCCGAAATGAGCGGCCAGGCCGGGCCACTCCGGGTCGGCGTGCAGCGCCGCCCGGCCCGTCCCGTAGATCCGCAGCACCTTGGGCGTCGCGTCGAACGAGCAGAACATCAGCGTGATCCGGCCGTTCTGCCGCAGGTGAGCGATGGTTTCCGCACCGCTGCCCGTGAGGTCCAGGTATGCGACCGTCAGCGGGTCGAGCACCGCGAACGTGTCGCGGTAGCCCTTGGGCGAGACATTGACGTGACCGCCCGAGCCGGCCGAGTCGAGGCAGGGCGCCGTCGCCACGAAGAACACGGGCTGACCGGCGATGAACTGCACGAGCCGCTGGTCGAGCTCGGGGTAGACCTGACCCACATCCGCTCCTCATGCCGTCGCTGCCGGGCCCGCGGTGCTTGCTCCATCCTCGCTGCCGCCCCGTCCCGCGCGCACCGCGGGCCGGCTGACCTGCGAGCCAGGCCTGGGGAACGACGCTACCGGACGGTACGATTGTTCCGTTAAGAGTCATTCTGGCCATGGCAGCGCGGATTGCCGCCGTCCGGCCGGGCAGAGATCCGCGGACGGCGCGGGCCGTCGGAAGTGAGTCGGAGGAGGGTCCTGTTGACAAAGGTCGCCGATCACGGGCAGCAGGGCAGTCCCTTCCTCGCCAGCCGGCACGCCGCGGCGGCGCGGCTGCGGCACGCCTACGCCGCGATCCCGCCCGGTACGCCGGTCCGGCTGGCCAAGTCCACGTCTAACCTGTTCAGGTTCCGCGACCAGGGCGATCCAGGGCTGGTGACGCTCGACGTGTCCGCCTTCGGCAGCGTGCTGGCGGTGGACCAGGCGGCGCGGACGGCAGTCGTCGGCGGGATGACGACCTACGAGGACCTCGTCGACGCGACGCTGCCGCACGGCCTGATGCCGCTCGTGGTGCCGCAGCTCAAGACCATCACCCTGGGCGGGGCGGTGTCCGGCCTGGGGATCGAGTCGTCCTCGCTGCGCAACGGCCTGCCGCACGAGTCCGTGCTGGAGATGGAGATCCTGACCGGCGACGGCCGGCTGGTGACGGCGGCCCCCGACTCCGAGGACGCGGCGCTGTACTGGGGCTTTCCGAACTCCTACGGCACGCTCGGCTACGCGCTGTGGCTGACGATCTCGCTTGAGCCGGTCGCGCCGTACGTGCACCTGCGCCACTTCAGGTTCGCCAGCCCGGCCGAGGCCATGGCGGCGGTCGCCGAGATCGCCCGCGACGGCAGTTACCGCGGCCACCGCGCCGACTTCGTCGACGGCACCGCGTTCGGCACCGGCGAGCTCTACCTGAGCGTCGGGGCGCACAGCGAGGCGGCGCCGTGGCTCAGCGACTACACCGGCCAGAACATCTACTACCAGTCCATCCGCGGCCCGCACGAGGACTTCCTGACCATCCGCGACTACCTGTGGCGGTGGGACACCGACTGGTTCTGGTGCTCGCGCGCGTTCGGCATGCAGCGGCCCATGATCAGGCGGATGTGGCCGCGCCGCTACCGGCGCTCTGACGTGTACCGCAAGCTGGTGGCGCTCGACCGCAGGCACGGGCTGACCCGCAGGCTCGACGCCCGCCGGGATGCTCCGGCGCAGGAGGCGGTGATCCAGGACGTCGAGATCCCGGTGGATAACAGCGCGGAGTTCTACCAATTCTTTGCCGCTAGTGTCGGCATGAGCCCGGTCTGGCTGTGCCCGCTGCGGCTGCGCGCCGACCGGGCCTGGCCGCTTTACCCGCTGGAACCAGGCCGGGTCTACGTGAACTTCGGCTTCTGGGGCAATGTCGGGCTCCCGCCGGGAGCCGCAGACGGCTACTACAACAGGCAGGTCGAGGACAAGGTGACCGAGCTCGGCGGGCACAAGGGCCTGTACTCGACCTCGTACTACTCCCGCGAGGAGTTCGCCCGGCTGTACAACGGCCGGGCATACGCGGACCTGAAGCGGGAGTACGATCCCGATGGCCGGCTGGCCGGCCTCTACGAGAAATGCGTTGGCGGAAGGTGAGGAAGGAGACCGTGCATGCCGCTAGCTGAGGTATTCGAGCGGGTCGCCGGGGGCGATGCCGACGTGGAGTTCGTGGCCTACGACGGCAGCAGCGCCGGCCGCCCCGGTTCGCCCGGCGTAACGGTCAGTATCCGCAGCCCGGTCGCCGTGTCGTACCTGGCGCAGGCGCCCGGCGCGCTCGGCCTGGCCAGGGCCTTCGTCACCGGGCATCTCGACGTCGACGGCGACATGTACACGGCGCTGGCCAGGCTGGCTGGCGCGCAGCGGATCGGCCTGTCCGCGTCCGAGCGGCTGTCCGTGCTGTCCCAGCTCGGCGGCCCGAAGCTGCTGATCCGCCGGGTCGCGCCGCCGCCGCAGGAGGTCAGGGTCAACCGCCGCTGGCTGTCCGGGCGCAGGCACTCCAGGCCCCGCGACGCCAGCGCGATCTCGCACCACTACGACGTCTCCAACACGTTCTACAAGTGGGTGCTCGGGCCGTCGATGGCCTACACGTGCGCGTGCTACCCGAGCGCCGATGCCACCTTGGAGCAGGCGCAGGAGCACAAGTTCGACCTGGTGGCCAGGAAGATCGGGCTGAAGCCGGGCATGCGGCTGCTCGACGTGGGTTGCGGCTGGGGCGGCATGGTGCTGCACGCGGCGCGCAAGTACCGCGTCCGCGCGCTCGGCGTCACCCTGTCCGAGCAGCAGGCCGTGTGGGCGCAGCGGGCCATCAAGGAGGCGGGCCTTGACGACCTCGCCGAGGTCAGGCACCTGGACTACCGCGAGGTCGGCGAGACCGGGTTCGACGCGGTCAGCTCGATCGGGCTCACCGAGCACGTCGGCAAGGCCCAGCTTCCCGGCTACTTCAGCTTCCTGTACGGCAAGCTCAACCCGGGCGGCCGGCTGCTGAACCACTGCATCACCAGGCCGGACGACCGCGCCCCGGCCCGGGTCACCGACGGGTTCATCTACCGCTACGTGTTCCCTGACGGGGAGCTCGAGGGCCCGGGGCACCTGGTCTCGCAGATGCACGACGCCGGATTCGAGGTCAGGCAGTCGGAGAACCTGCGCGAGCACTACGCGCTCACGCTGGCGGCCTGGTGCGCCAACCTCGACGAGCACTGGGACGAGGCGGTGGCCGAGGTCGGCGAGGCGAAGGCCAGGGTCTGGCGGCTGTACATGGCCGGGTCGCGGCTCGGGTTCGACCGGAACCAGATCCAGCTCCACCAGATCCTGGGCGTCAAGCTCGGCTCCCGCGGCGAGTCCGGCATGCCGCTCCGCCCCGACTGGGAGCCGCCCGCGGCGAGCTGACCGCGCGGGACCGATGCTGCCGGACCCGCGCCGCAGGTTAAGGGCGGCGGTAGCTTTCGGCGACGGTGAAGGCCAGGTCGAGGGCCTGGCCGCGGTTGAGGCGGGGGTCGCACGCGGTCTCGTACCGCTGATGCAGGTCGTCGGCGATGATCTCGTGGCTGCCGCCGACGCACTCGGTGACGTTGTCGCCGGTGAACTCGATGTGGATGCCGCCAGGATGCGTGCGCGCGGCGCGGTGCACGTCGAAGAAGGCGCGCAACTCGGCGAGCACGTCGTCGAAGCGCCTGGTCTTGTGACCGCTCGGCGCCTCGAACGTGTTGCCGTGCATGGGGTCGCAGACCCAGGCGACCGGCGCGCCGTCGTCGGCCACCGCGCGGACGAGGCCGGGCAGGACGTCGCGGACCCGGCCCGCGCCGATCCGGGTGATCAGGGTCAGCCGCCCCGGCTGGCGGGCCGGGTTCAGGGCACCAATCAGCGCCAGCAGTTCAGCCGGGGTGACATCGGGGCCGATCTTGACGCCGACCGGGTTGCTGACCGACCGCGCGAACGCGACGTGCGCGCCGTCTAGCGCCCTGGTCCGCTCCCCGATCCACAGGAAGTGCGCCGACGTGTCGTAGGCGCGGCCGGTCCGCGAGTCCGCCCTGGTCAGCCCGTGCTCGTAGTCCAGCAGCAGCGCTTCGTGGCTGGAGTACAGCTCGACGGCCCGCAGTTCGGCGGGGTCGGCACCGCACGCCCGCATGAAGCTCAGCGCCCGGTCGATCTCGCCGGCCAGCCGCTCGTACCGCTGCCCGGCCGGGCTGTCGGCGACGAAGTCCTGGTTCCAGGCATGCACCTGGTGCAGGTCCGCGTAGCCGCCGGTGGTGAAGGCCCGGCACAGGTTCAGCGTCACGGCCGAGCTGTGGTAAGCACGCAGCAGCCGGTCCGGATCCGGCGTCCTGGCCCGCGCGGAGAACTCGAACCCGTTCACCGCGTCGCCGCGGTAAGCGGGCAGCTCGACGCCGTCCCTGACCTCCGTCGGCCTGGAACGCGGCTTGGCGAACTGCCCGGCCATCCGGCCGATCTTGACGACCGGGACGCTGGCCCCGTAGGTGAGCACCACGGCCATCTGGAGCAGGGTCTGGAGCTTGGCGCGGATCGCCGAGGCGGTCGAGCCGGCGAACGTCTCCGCGCAGTCGCCGCCCTGGAGCACGAACGCCTCGCCGTTCGCGACCGCCGCGAGCCGCTCGGTCAGCAGGTCGCACTCCCCGGCGAAGACCAGCGGCGGAAGCTGCGCGAGCTGGGCGGTCACGGCGGCGAGCCGGTCCGGATCTGGCCACTGCGGCTGCTGGCCTGCCGGATGGCCGCGCCAGCTCGCCAGGTCAGGACCGAGGTCGCCGGCCGTCCTGGTGAACCCGGGTGCGAGGTCGAGCCAGCGCTCGGACGGGGCGGTCGATGTCATGCCGGAACGCCGTCAGGCGGGCGGTGCGGACGGGTGGCGGTCACGGATTACGACAATAGCCGAGCGCAGAGCGACCGGTGGTCGGCAACCCCTCCGGCGGGCGGCACCCGGCGGGCGGTCGGGGTGACGCCGCGGTCACCTGGCGGCTAGGCCGCGTTCGCGGATCGCAGCGCCTGCGGTGACAATGGCAGCATGGATCCCGCCTCGCTCGGACGGCACCGCGACGTCGTCCTGCTCGGCTCCACCGGGTCGATCGGCACGCAGGCCGCCGACATCGTGCGGCGCAATCCCGACCGGTTCCGGCTGACCGCGCTCGCGGCGGGCGGCGGCAACCCGGACCTGCTGGCCGCCCAGGCGGTCGAGTTCGGCGTCGAGGTGGTGGCGGTCGCGACCGAGAGCGCGGCACCGCGGGTGCACGACGCGCTGCACGCGCGGGCCGGAGAGAGCGGCAAACCGGTGCCCAAGGTGCTCGCCGGGCCGGCCGCCGTCGCCGAGGTCGCCGCGTGGCCCGCCGACGTCGTGCTGAACGCCGTCACCGGCGCGGTCGGGCTGGCCGCCACCCTGGCCGCCCTCGACGCCGGCCGCGTGCTCGCGCTGGCCAACAAGGAGTCGCTGATCATGGGCGGCCGGCTGGTGACCGACCGGGCCGCGCCCGGCCAGATCGTCCCGGTCGACTCCGAGCACTCCGCGATCGCGCAGTGCCTGCGCAGCGGGCGCGCCGACGAGGTGCGCAAGCTGGTCGTGACCGCGAGCGGCGGCCCGTTCCTGCACTGGACACCGGAGCAGATGGCGGACGCGACGCCGGCCCAGGCCCTGGCCCACCCGACCTGGAACATGGGCCCGGTGATCACCATCAACTCCGCCACGCTGGTGAACAAGGGCCTCGAGGTGATCGAGGCGCACCTGCTGTTCCAGATCGACCTTGACGACATCGAGGTGGTCATCCACCGGCAGTCGGTCATCCACTCGATGGTGGAGTTCGCCGACGGGTCGACGATCGCCCAGGCCAGCCCGCCGGACATGCGGATTCCGATCGCGCACGCGCTGGCCTGGCCGCATCGGGTGGCCGGGGCGGCGAGCCCGGTCGACTGGACCGCGTCGCACTCGTGGACGTTCGAGCCGCTCGACGCCGCCGCCTTCCCCGCCGTGCCGCTGGCCAGGGCGGCGGCCAGGTCGGCCGGCACCGTGCCCGCGGTCTACAACGCGGCGAACGAGGAGTGCGTGGCGGCGTTCACGGCAGGCCGCATCCCGTTCGGCGGGATCGTCGACACCATCGCCCAGGTAGTCTCTGATCACGGCGGGCCGGGCTCCCGGGTCGCCGGGCTGGACGACGTGCTCGCGGCCGACCGCTGGGCGCGCCTGCGCGTGCGCGAGCTCACGCAGGCCGGTTCGGTGTGATCAGGCGTCGCGCGCGGCCCGGCGCTGCTCGCGGACCTTGCCCGGAGGGAGAGTCGCCACGATGAGCTTCCTGGTCGGCGTGCTCATCTTCGTCGTCGCGTTGCTGGTCTCCGTCATGCTGCACGAGGCCGGGCACTTCGTGACCGCGAAGGCGTTCGGCATGAGGGCCACCCAGTTCTTCGTGGGCTTCGGGTCGACGCTCTGGTCGACGCGGCGAGGCGAGACCGAGTACGGCGTGAAGGCCCTGCCACTCGGCGGGTTCGTCAAGATCACCGGCATGACCACCATCGACGATGTGGACCCGGCCGACGAGCCGCGCTCGTTCCGCGCCAAGCCCGGCTGGCAGCGCGCGATCGTGCTCGGGGCCGGGTCCTTCATGCACTTCGTGATCGCGTTCGTGCTGCTGTGGATACTCGCGGTCGGCGTCGGCGTCGCCAACCAGCCGGGAACCACCGTCAGCGTGCTGCCGTGCGTCCCGGCAAAGTCGCAGGCGGTGTGCGCCCACGGCGACCCGAGGTCGCCGGCGGCCGTGGCCGGGCTGCACTCGGGCGACAAGATCGTCGCCGTGGCCGGCCGGCGCGTGCACAACTACACGCAGATCGGCAACGCCATCAAGGCGCACCCGGCCGGCACGCCCGTCCCGTTCACCATCGAGCGCCACGGCCGGACGTTCACCAAGCAGATCAGCCTGGCCAGCGTGAGCTGGCGAAAGAGTGCGTTCCTCGGCGTCTCGCAGAACGTGGTCTTCAGCAGGTCGGGCCCGCTCAAGGCGCTGAGCTACGCAGGCACGCGGTTCGGCGACATCGCGTCCCAGTCGGTGACCGCGCTGGGCCGGGTACCCAAGGCGATCCCCTACCTGTTCACCAAGAACCGGGCGAGCACGCCAGGCGGCCAGGTCAGCAGCGTGGTCGGCGCCGCCACCATCACCGGCGACGTCGTAGCGGCGGGCATAAGCTGGCAGCAGAAGATCTCGGTCGTGCTGCTGATCGTCATCGAGGTGAACATCTTCGTCGGGATCTTCAACCTGCTGCCGCTGCTTCCGCTCGACGGCGGCCACCTGGCCGTCGTGGTGTTCGAGCGGGTGCGCGCCTGGATCGCCAGGCTGCTGCGCAGGCCAGATCCCGGCCTGGTGGACATCAGGCGGCTGATCCCGCTCAGCGTCGGCGTGTTCGCGCTGATCGTGGCCTTCGGCCTGCTGCTGATCGCGGCCGACATACTCAACCCGCTTTCCCTGAGCCAGTGACCTGCTGACCAGGCCGGACCCGGCGACCGCGCGGTCCGGCAAACAACGAGACGATGAGGCGAGGAGACCGATGACCGTCAACCTGGGCCTGCCCCAGATGCCGCCCGCACCGCTGGCGCCGCGCCGGGCGTCCAGGCAGATCATGGTGGGCAAGGGCAAGCACGCCGTGCCGGTCGGCGGCGGGGCGCCGGTGTCCGTCCAGTCGATGACGACCACGCTGACCGCCGACGTCAACGCGACGTTGCAGCAGATCGCGGAGCTCACCGCGGCCGGCTGCCAGATCGTCCGGGTGGCCGTCCCGTCGCAGGACGACGCGGAGGCGCTGCCGGCGATCGCCCGCAAGTCGCAGATCCCGGTGATCGCCGACATTCACTTCCAGCCCAGGTACGTCTTCGCGGCGATCGACGCCGGGTGCGCGGCGGTCAGGGTCAACCCGGGGAACATCAAGGCGTTCGACGACAAGGTCGGCGAGATCGCCCGGGCCGCGGCCGACGCTCAGGTGCCGATCAGGATCGGCGTCAACGCGGGTTCGCTGGACAAGCGGCTGCTGGCCAAGTACGGCAAGGCCACGCCCGAGGCGCTGGTCGAGTCCGCGCTGTGGGAGTGCTCGCTGTTCGAGGAGCACGGCTTCCGTGACATCAAGATCTCGGTCAAGCACCACGACCCGGTGGTGATGATCCAGGCGTACCGGCTGCTGGCGCAGCGGTGCGACTACCCGCTGCACCTCGGCGTCACCGAGGCCGGACCGGCCTTCCAGGGCACGGTCAAGTCGGCGGCGGCGTTCGGCGCGCTGCTCGCCGAGGGGATCGGCGACACCATCCGGGTGTCGCTGTCCGCGCCGCCGGTCGAGGAGGTCAAGGTCGGCACGGCGATACTCGAGTCGCTCGGCCTGCGCGAGCGCGGGCTCGAGATCGTGTCGTGCCCGTCCTGCGGCCGCGCCCAGGTCGACGTCTACACCCTGGCCGACCAGGTGACCGCCGCCCTCGACGGGCTGGACGTGCCGCTGCGGGTCGCGGTGATGGGCTGCGTGGTCAACGGCCCCGGTGAGGCCAGGGAGGCCGACCTGGGGGTCGCGTCCGGTAACGGCAAGGGCCAGATCTTCGTGCGCGGCGAGGTGATCGCCACGGTCCCCGAGTCGCAGATCGTCGAGCGGCTGATCGAGGAGGCCATGAAGCTGGCGGCGGCGAGCCCGGCGGCGGAAGGCTGACCGAGCCAGGACGGATACCTGTCATGAGACGAAGCCTGCTCGCCGTCACGGCGCTGGCACTGCTCGCCGCCGGCTGTACCCAGGGATCGCAGCAGCCGTCGCCCGGCAAGCACCACAGCGGGTTCGCGGGCGGCGGCCCGGTTGCGGGCGCGCGGCCGGGCAGCGTGCACTGGCACGCCTGCGGGTCGTCGCTCGCGAGCCTGCGGTGCGCCAGCCTCAAGGTGCCGCTCGACTACGCCAAGCCGTCCGGGCGGACGATCACGCTCGCGCTGTCCGAGGTCCCGGCGACCGCCGCGCCCAGCAAGCGCCGGGGCATCCTGCTCGTCAACCCCGGCGGGCCCGGTGGCAGCGGGCTCAGCCTGGCCAGCTTCGTCGCCCAGGGGCTGAGCCATGCGGTGGCGGCCAGGTACGACATCGTCGGATTCGACACCAGGGGGGTCGGCGCGTCTGTCCCCTCGCTGCACTGCGACCCCGGGTTCTTCGCCCGCGAGCGCCCGGACTACATCCCCGCGAACGCCGCGGCGGAGCGGGTGCTGATCGGCCGGGCCAGGGGCTACGCGGCCGACTGCGAGCGGAAGTACGGCTGGCTGCTGCCGTACCTGACCACCGCGAACATCGCCAGGGACATGGACTGGATCCGCGCCGCGCTCGGCCAGTCCAAGCTGAGCTACCTGGGGTACTCCTACGGCACCTACATCGGCCAGGTCTACGCGACGCTGTTCCCGCACCGGGTGGACCGGATGGTGCTCGACAGCAGCGTGGACCCCACCGGCGCCTGGTGGGCGGACAACATCGCCCAGGACTACGCGTTCCAGGCCAGGATGAACGCATTCTTCGGCTGGCTGGCCAGGCACGACCGGGTCTATCACCTGGGCGCGACCTCCGCCCAGGCGAGCCGGTCCTGGCACGCGGCGCGGGCCAGGCTGGTCGCGCATCCGATCGCGGAGTCACCCGGCCCGAAAATCGGCCCGGCCGAGTTCGACGACACGTTCGTGGTCGGCGGCTACGACGACTGGGTCTGGCCGACCCTCGGCGCCGCCCTGGCCGCCTACCGCAACTCCGGTTCGACCAGCCAGATGGTCAGCGCGTTCCAAGCACTCGGCAAGCCGGGCGAGAACGAGAACGAGTTCGCCGTCTACAACGCCGTCGAGTGCGCCGATGTGGCCTGGCCGCGCAACTGGGCGTACTGGGACTCGGCCACCCGGCGGGTCTACCGCTCGGCGCCGTTCGAGGCCTGGGACAACACCTGGTTCAACGCGGCCTGCGCGTTCTGGCCGGTGCACGGGCCAGCCAAGCCGATGCGGATCGGCGCCGCCGGGCTGCCCGGCATCCTCATGCTCCAGGGCACGCTCGACGCGGCGACCCCGTACCGGGGCGCCCAGAACGCGCACCGCCTGCTGCCGTCCGCCCGGATGGTCGTCGTGCCCGGCAGCGGCATCCACGGGCAGTCGCTGCATACGCCGCCGAACAGGTGCGTGGACGGATACCTGAACAGGTATCTGGCGACCGGGGCGCTGCCGTCCAGGCCGGGGCTGGTGGACGCCACCTGCGCGCCGCTGCCCGACCCCCCGCCCAGCGGCTGACACGGGCCGCGTCCGATGCCGTTACGCTAAAGGGGTGCTGCGCACCAGGGCTGCGCATTCATCCGCGCTCAGGTTGCTGACAGATCGCGATCGCGACGAGGCTCTGGCCCTGTGCGACCGCGATCCGGTGACGAATGTCTTCGTCCAGGCCAGGGTCGAGGCGAGCGGACTCGACCCGATGCGGCTCGGCGCTCAGGTCTGGGGTTTCCAGGACGCGGGCCGCCTGGTCTCGCTCTGCTACGTCGGGGCCAACATGGTCCCGGTGGAGGCCGTGCCCCCCGCGGTCACGGCCTTCGCCGACCGGGCCAGGCGGCAGGGCCGCCGCTGCTCGTCGATCGCCGGGCCGGCGGCGGTCGTCGGTGAGCTGTGGCGCCAGCTCGCGCCGTCCTGGGACCAGCCGCGCGAGATCAGGGACCGCCAGCCGCTGATGGCGATGGCCGGCGACCCGCTCGTGGCACCCGATCCCGCGGTGCGCCAGGTCCGCCCGGCGGAGGTGGGAATCCTGCTTCCGGCCAGCGTCGCGATGTTCACCGAGGAGGTCGGCGTCTCGCCGGTCGGCGCCGACGGCGGCGCCGCCTACCGGGCCAGGGTCAGCGAGCTGGTGGCGGCCGGGCGGTCGCTGGCCAGGATCGAGGACGGGCAGGTGGTGTTCAAGGCCGAGATCGGGGCCGTCACCGCGCAGGCCTGCCAGGTCCAGGGCGTCTGGGTGCCGCCCGGGCTGCGCGGTCGCGGTCACGCCAGCAGCGGGATGGCCGCGGTCGTCGCGTTCGCCCGCCGGAAGTTGGCCCCCGTGGTCAGCCTGTACGTGAACGACTTCAACGCCCCGGCCAGGGCCGCCTACCGGCGGGTGGGGTTCACCGAGGTCGGCACGTTCATGTCGGTCCTGTTCTGACCATCCCGCCGGGCCGCCTGGTCGGCCGGCGAAAAATCGGGATGACCTGGCCCGGCTCCGGTGCTAGGCTCCGATGCCCTTGTGCCATTTCCCCCGACGTCATCGAGGAGTTGCGCCATGGCATCGGCCATCGAAGACGACGCCGACCAGGTGCTGGCGGCCGAGCGGGAACACCTGGCCAGCTCGCGGGAGTACCTGCGGCTGATGCGCGAAGACGTGCTCGCGCTGCCCGCTCTGGCCGGTGACCGGGTGTCGGGAGAGTATCTCAAGGCCGACCTGCACCGGCGGGCGGAGTCGCTGCGCGACATGCCGGACGCCCCGCTGTTCTTCGGCCGGCTCGACTACGCGAGCGCACCGGACCCCGCTGGCCCGGCCGGCCGCCAGGAACCGGGCAGCGATCAGCAGCAGGCCGGGGAGCGGTTCCACGTCGGCCGTCGTCACGTGCACGACCCGGACGGCCGTCCGGTCGTGATCGACTGGCGGGCGCCCGTGTCGAGGCCGTTCTACCGGGCCAGCCAGGGCGAGCCGCTGGGCCTGGCCAGGCGGCGCAGGTTCGGGTTCAGCGGCGGGCAGCTCACCGCGTACGAGGACGAGGGCTTTGACGGGACGTTCGAGCCCGCCCGCGCCGGCCGGGCCGCCCCCGGTCAGGCTCCGTTGAGCCGCATCGTGATCGACGAGATCGAGCGGCCCAGGTCGGGCTCGATGCGCGACATCGTCGCGACGATCCAGCCCGAGCAGGACGACATCGTTCGGGCGAGCGCGGCCGAGTCGGTCTGCGTCCAGGGTGCTCCCGGGACCGGGAAGACCGCCGTGGGGCTGCACCGGGTCGCGTACCTGCTGTACGCCTACCGGGAACGGATGAGCCGCGGCGGCGTGCTCGTCATCGGGCCGAACCGGGCCTTCCTGACCTACATCCGCAACGTCCTGCCCGCGCTGGGCGAGTTCGACGCCGAGCAGACCTCGGTGACCGAGCTGATCGCCGCGGTGCCCGTGCGCGGCGCCGACGCCGAGGAGACGGCGCGGCTGAAGGGTGACGCCAGGATGGCCGAGGTGCTGCGCCGGGCGCTGTGGAACCGCCTCGCCGACCCGACCGAGCCGATCTTGCTGGCTCGCGGCTCGCGGCGGTGGCGGGTGCACGCCGAGCGCCTCGGCGAACTGGTCGACGAGCTGCGGGTGCGGGGCGTCAGGTACGGCACCGGGCGGGAGATGCTCTCGCACCGGATCGCGCACGTGATCCTGAGCCAGATGGAGGTCGCCGGCGAGACCTGTGACGACCGGACCCACGAGGCGGTCCGCCGGTCCAGCCAGGTGCGCAAGGCGGTCGACGCGATCTGGCCGAAGGCCGACCCGGTCCGGGTGGTGTTCGCGCTGCTGTCCGACCCCGCGGCGATCGCCCGCGCGGCCGACGGAGTGCTCAGCCCGGCCGAGCGGGCCGCGCTGGCCTGGCCGCGCCCGCCGCGCGGTCTAGGTTCCGCGCGCTGGTCGGCGGCCGACGCGGTGCTGGTCGACGAGGTCAAGGACATGATCGAGCGCACGCCGAGCCTCGCGCACATCGTCGTGGACGAGGCGCAGGACCTGTCCGCGATGGCGTGCCGCGCGATCGGCCGGCGAGCCACCACGGGATCGGTCACGGTACTCGGTGACATCGCCCAGGGGACTACCCCGTGGGCGACGCCGAGCTGGGACCTGCTGCTCGGGCACCTCGGGAAACCGGACGCGACGCTGGAGGTGCTCACCACCGGATACCGGGTGCCCAGGCAGATACTCGACTTCGCGAGCCGCCTGCTCGGGCAGATCGCGCCGGAGCTCGCGCCGGCCACGTCGGTGCGCCAGGATCCTGGCTCGCTGGTCGTCACCGGGGTCCAGGAGGCCGCGATGGCGGCCGCGCTCTCCGCGGCGTGTGCCGACGCGCTGGCCCGGCCGGGCTCGATCGCCGTGATCACCGCCGACGCCGACGCCGCCGACGCCGCGGCCGCCCTGGCGGCCGCGGCCGTGCCGCACGAGATCCTCGACGGCGAGCACGAGGGCGGCCAGCTCGTCGTCGTCCCGGTCAGCCTGGCCAAGGGCCTGGAGTTCGACCACGTCATCGTCGTCGAGCCCGCCCGGGTGGCCGCCGCGGACGCGCGCGGCCTGCACCGCCTCTACGTCGCCCTCACCCGCGCCGTGTCGCGGCTGACCGTGCTGCATGCCGAGCCGCTGCCCGAGCCGCTGAGCGCGAGCGCGCCGCCTGTCGGCCCCGGCCCCGGCCACGCGGCGAGCGGTGCAGGTGAAGGCGTCGATCGTCGGCTAATGGCCGACGGCATTAACGGCTAAAGGTGTGAAGTGGGAGTCTCCGGGTCATCGGTCTTCTATAACCGTTGCGATTTTGCCCGCAGAGCTTGCAGGTCGGGCCTCCGTCAGGGCATTCTTTGAACGGTGCATTACTTTCCGCTGTTCATTGAATACGTAAGGTGACATGGTGGCCCTGGTAGCTGGCCAAGCCAGTGGCGATCCTGACACGGATCCTTATGGGCAGTTCTTCCTCAACCGGCTCGAAGGCCTGGCCGCCGAGCTCGCCAAGCACGGGCTCATGACCAGGCTGATGGCGCCTGCGGGCCGGATTCCCAGCCTGCACGTGGTGAATCCGGCGGTGTCGAGGCTGGCCGAAGACGTCTACGTCGGCCGGAGCCAGGACGGCCAGTGGTGGTTCTGGTGGCCCTGGGCCGAGCGCATCGCGCCGGGGGACCAGCTTGCCGCGGCCGCAGCCGTGATCGCGCGGGTGCTCAGCGCGACCGACGACCCCGACCGGCGATCCTGATCTACGCGCCCGGCCGGCTAGCCCGATCGCCGGAGCGAGGACCGGGGGAGGCCGGGAAATGCCTGCGGGCGGCCGCCCCAGCGAGCCGCGCGCACGGCCGCCGCGCGCATGTGGTCGGCGGCGAACGTCCGCAGCGCCGGATCGGACACGGCGACCAGGCCCAGGTAGGCGGCGGTCACCTGCCGCTCGAGCAGGATCGCGAGCGATCTGGCCCGTTCGGGGGTGCTCACCTTGATCGGCATCCGGTAGACCGCGGCGGCCGGGCGCGGCCGACCGCCCCGCGCCGCGATCAGGCCGGTCAGGCTGTCCCTGGCCCGCTCGTGCGCGACGCAGTCAGCGGCCGCGGCCGCGAACGGCGCGCCGGTCAGGTGCGACCCGACGATTCCGTAGCCGTAGCTGGCGGCCTGCTCCGCGGCCAGGGCGGCCTCGAGCGCGGCGATGTCCGGCCTGGACCGCGGGCGGCCCGCGCTGGCGAGACCGCGACCGGTCCGGTTCACGCTCACGGGGCGAGCCTGCCATAGCCGAGCAGCACCACGTGCGCGGCCTCGGACGCGGCGATGCTCGCCATGAGCTGCGCGAGCGCGGGCGGAACGTCGGGGAGCTTGCCGACCAGCCGGTCCGAGGCCACCGCCTCGGCGGCCGCCAGCTCGGCCAGGATGCGGTGCCGCCCGGCGGGCGTAGGCGGCGGCGTCGGGCCCGGGCGCGGGCTCGCGGTGGCCAGCCGGGGCGGCAGGACCAGCCGCGCTCGAAGCTGCGCCAGGTGCTCCCGGTGCTCGGCAAGCACCCTGGCGACCGTGGCCCGCGCCGGCGCGCCCGCGTTCGTCTCGCCCGTCTTCCCGGCGCCGCCCCCGCCGGCCGGCGGCCCGCCGAGGGCGGTCAGCGCGGACTGGTAGCGCGCGATCATCGTTTCCTCCGCGGCGATCGCGTGCTCGAGCGATACGACGTCGACTCCGGGCTTCGGGCGCGGGCCGAGCACGGCCATGCCCTTGCAGCCCGCGAGCGTGAGCGAGCCCGCGCCCGCGGCAGCGAGCACCAGCCGCCGGGTCGGTTCGGCGCGCACCTGACCTCGTCCTCCCGTCGGCCGCCGGCCGGACCGACCCCGATCGGCCCGGCACTTTTCGCTGCGGCACAAGCATGCCATGCGCCGGCACCAGGACGCGCGATCCCGCCTCGCGGCCTGCCCGTCACGCCGCGCGGCCGCGGCGCGCTGGGCGCCGAAGAGCAACAGGTCAGACCGGCGGGCCGCGGTCCCGGCTAGGCTAGAGCCCGGTAAACAGGTCTAGGTCGCCGGCGAGGAGGCGTGATGCGAGAGAACTCCCGTCGCGGCACCCCGCGGCAGGCACGGGGCATCGGCCGGGCCGGCGCCCGGCGCGATCCGGTCGGCCGGGGTTCGGCAGGCCGCGGCAGCGGCCCTGGCGGCGGGCGGCCCTGGCCGGGCGGCGGCAGGCCGGGTCCCGGCAACCGCGGCAGCGCTCCGGGCGCGACCGACACGGCGCGGGTTGCCGGCCTGATCGAGCCGGTGCTGAAGGCGATGGACATGGACCTGGAGGGCGTCAGGATCACCGCCGTCGGGCGGCGCCAGGTGCTGCGCATCATCGTGGACGCCGACGGCGGAGTCAGCCTCGACAACATCGCGGAGGTCAGCCGCGAGGTGTCGGCGCGGCTCGACGCGAGGAACGCGATGGGCGACGCGCCCTACACGCTCGAGGTGTCCTCGCCGGGTGTCGACCGGCCGCTGACCCAGCCCAGGCACTGGCGGCGCGCGGCCGGCAGGCTGGTCGTCGTTCCGCTGGCCGATCGAGATCATTATTCGCAACGGGACGTGCCCGCTGGTCTCGTTGAGCATGAGGCAAGAGTGATCGACGCCGATCAGCACGGCGTCACGCTCGAGATTGACGGTGCGCGGCGCACGGTGAGTTACGGCGCGCTCGGACCTGGCCGCGTGCAGGTAGAGTTCGGCCGCCTAGCGGACGAGGACGACGCCGGCGAAACGGCAGGCTCCGGCGGCCTCGACGGATTCGGTGAGTCCGCCGGCGGTCCGGACGAGGAGGGACCAGATGGACATTGACGTAACGGTCCTGCGCAGCCTGGAGGCCGAGAAGGACATCTCGATGGACCTGGTGATCAAGGCCATCGAGGATGCCCTGCTCGTCGCCTATCACAAGTCCGACGGGGCCGCGCCGACCGCCAGGGTCGAGGTGGACAGGAACACCGGGCACGTGACCGTGTGGGCGGCGGAGACCGACGAGAACGGCGTGCGGCTGCGGGAATACGACGACACGCCGGCCGGTTTCGGGAGAATCGCGGCGACCACGGCCGGCCAGGTCATCCTGCAGCGGCTGCGCGACGCCGAGGACGAACTCACCTTCGGCGAGTTCGCCGGCCAGGAGGGCAACGTCGTGGCCGGGGTCATCCAGCAGGGCAAGGACCCCAAGGCCGTCCTGGTCGACCTGGGCCGGATCGAGGCGATCCTGCCGCCGACCGAGCAGGTGCCGGGCGAGCGGTACGTGCACGGCGAGCGGCTCAAGTGCTACGTCCTGCACGTCAAGAAGGGGTTCAGGGGCCCGTCGGTCACGCTGTCCCGCACCCACCCGAACCTGGTGCGCAGGCTGTTCGCGCTCGAGGTGCCCGAGATCGCCTCCGGCGCCGTGGAGATCGCCGCGATCGCGCGTGAGGCCGGGCACCGGACCAAGATCGCGGTGATCGCGCGGGAACCCGGCGTCAACGCCAAGGGCTCGTGCATCGGGCCGATGGGCTCTCGGGTGCGCAACGTGATGGCCGAGTTGCACGGGGAGAAGATCGACATCGTCGACTACTCAGAGGATCCCGCCGAGTTCGTCGCCCACGCGCTGTCCCCGGCCCGCGTCTCGCAGGTGCGCGTGCTCGACGCGGCGAACCGGGTCGCGCAGGTCATCGTCCCCGACTACCAGCTCTCGCTGGCGATCGGCAAGGAGGGCCAGAACGTGCGCCTGGCCGCGCGGCTGACCACCTGGCGGATCGACATCCAGCCGGACACCGACGTCGGCCAGCCGCGTGACCAGGCCGG
>WNGP01001864.1_pt1 | contig 17484 bp, 8 predicted proteins | sample 5407671 | NCBI WGS metagenome assembly WNGP01 (sample SAMN13153381, study PRJNA577476) | soil metagenome | isolation source: 40 cm soil or saprolite under Garry oak tree replicate 2 | place: USA:California | collected 2016-06-15 | reverse complement strand
TGGCAGGACGCCGTGATCCGCGCCGCGATCACACTGAAGCTCAATGTCTTCGAGGACACGGGCGCAATCATTGCCGCCGTCACGACGTCGATCCCCGAAGCCGCGGACAGCAGCCGCAACTGGGACTACCGCTTCTGTTGGCTGCGCGACGCGTACTTCGTCGTGAATGCCTTGAACCGTCTGGGCGCGACGCAGACGATGGAGCGGTACCTCGGCTTCATCCGCAACGTCGTCGCCGAGGGCGCCGAGGGAGGGGGGCGGCTCGATCCGGTGTACACCGTCACCGGTCACCGGCTGCCGCCGGAACGGGTGGTGGAGTCGCTGCCGGGCTACCGCGGCATCGGGCCCGTGCGGGTTGGGAACCAGGCTGCGGAGCAGTCGCAGCACGACGTGTACGGTTCATCCATTCTCGCCGCCACGCACGTGTTCTACGACCGGCGGCTGGTCCGGCAAGGCGATGAGTCGCTGTTCCGCCGCCTCGAGCCGCTGGGGGAGCGCGCATTCCGGTCCTTCGATCAGCCGGATGCGGGGTTGTGGGAGCTGCGAGGCAGCACGCGGGTGCACACGTTCTCCGCCGTGATGTGCTGGGTGGGGTGCGAGCGGTTGGGCCGCATCGCGAAACAGCTCGGCCTCGAGGACCGCGCCAGCTACTGGTGCCAGCGCGCCCGCGAGCTGCACGAGGAGATTTCGCGCCGCGCGTGGAACGAGAAGCTGGGCACGTTCGTCGCCACGTTCGACGGGGATACGCTGGATGCCAGCCTTTTGCAGCTGAACGAGCTGTTCTTCGTCGCGGACGACGACCCGCGCTTCGTGGCGACGGTGCGCGCCATCGGGAAACAGTTGAAGCGAGGCGATTTCGTGTTCCGCTACACCACCCCCGACGATTTCGGCACGCCGGCGAACGCGTTTCTGGTGTGCACGTTCTGGTACATCAACGCCCTGGCCGCGATCGGCGAGCGCGATGAAGCGCGCCGCATGTTCGAGGACATCCTGGCGTGCCGCAACCGGTTCGGGCTCCTCGCCGAGCACATCGACCCAAAGACAAGGGAGCAGTGGGGGAATTTTGTGCAGACCTACAGCATGGTGGGACTGATCAGCTCGGCGATTCGGCTTTCTCAAAGATGGGACCAAGCCTTCTAACTAGTTTTTGCATGTCCCCGCCTTTTGGGCACACAACGCGAGCGCGACCCCGTTGGTCCATCCAAATCCATCCTGCGTGGGATACTCACCGCCACCTGCTTTGCGAGTCGTGTTGACCACATCGTACTTCTCCATCATTCGCCCAGTTGCCTGGTAGGTCCGATTGATGAGCCGGAGCCAGCGGCTTGCCGCCTGATCGGCCAAATCGCCCCGGCCATAGCGGCGTACCCCTTCGATCGTCAGCCACACGAGTGGCGGCCAGCCGTTGGGGCCGTCCCACTGCTGCCCCGACGCGAAGTTCGTCGTCACGAAGCCGCCCGGTTTCAGGAAATCGCGCTCCAGGCGCGCGGCAACCCTTCTCCCCTGGTCATCGGTCGCGATGCCGAAGTAGAGCGGCTCGGCTGCGGCGAGCGACGGACGATCCGTGACGAGCGCCCCGGTGCGCCAGCGCCGATCGAAGAAGAAGCCTGCCTTGGGGTCGTACATCGCAAGAATCGCCCGCCGGCGCGTATCGGCCCGCTGTTTGAACCGCCGGAAGAGTGTGTCGTCCCCCCTGCCGTTGCGGACGAAGGCGAAGGCCGCGATGGTGCGCTCGCTGTTGTACAGCAGGCTGTTGAGATCGACCGGGATCAGGTCCGTGGTCTCGAGCGTGCGCAGGTCTTTGGGATTGCGCATCCAGCGGCTCGAAAAGTCCCAGCCACTCTCCGCCGTCGCACGCACGTTGCGATAGAACTTGGCGCGGAGCGACTCGGGGAGCGTCTGACCGAGCTCGACGTCGGGCCGGTAGGATTCGGGCCGCGGCTCGTCAGAGTCGTCCCAGTACCGGTTCAGTACGACGCTGTCCGACAGTCGCACCACTCGGCGGAACGCGTGTCCCGGCGCCAGCGTGTCCGCGCCATCCATCCAGAACGCGTACTCCTTCTCCATCGCGTCGAGGTACCGGAGGGCCTGCGCCGTGTCCGTGGCGCGCGCGTACAGTCCCACCATTGCCGCGAAGTAGGGCGGCTGGCTGCGGCTCCGGTAGTAGGTGCGATTGCCGTTCGGAATGTGCCCGATCGTCAGGATGAGATGCGCGAAGTTGTCCAACATGCTCTTCACGAGGTCGGTGCGCCCGCTCTGCACCAGCCCGAGCATCGTGAAGTAGGAGTCCCAGTAGTAGACCTCGCGGAAGCGCCCGCCGGGAACGATGTAGGGACTCGGGAGAGGGATGAGGGACGAGTGGGTGTCCGCGCTGTCGGCGGAGCGCGTCAGCACCGGCCACAGCGCGTTGAGATGCGCGACCATGCTCTGCGATGCGACGGTGTGGTACCCATCACCTGCCGGCTGCGGCAACACGAAATTCTGCGCGACGAACGCGCGGAGCACGAATCCGGGTGTGCGCCGCGCCGAATCGTAGCGCACCTCGATGACGCGAGGCTCTGATTTGGGATGCGCGTCGACGAACTCTTTGGAATCGGGGAAGATTCCCGAAAGCTGGACGTCCGAGAAGAGCGCGCCGATGTCGTGCGCGGGGTCGTATGACGGTCGGACGGTCGGACGGCCGGACGGCCCGCAGGCAGCCAGCCCGAGCAGTCCGGCGCACAGCGTACGGCGCACGGCGTACGCAGTCATCAGGCAAACACGATCCAGAGCACGCCAATGATCGCCACTAAGAGAATGGAGAGCGCGATCTCGATCCTGCGCTGTTTCGACTTCTCGCCCTCTTTCGTTGCCATACCCGGCCCTCCGACGTCACGCTTCTCGTACGTGAGGCCAGCGGTCTTCTCGACACCGGGCGCCGGCGTGGCCATGCTCACCACGAAGAGGACGGCCGTGCAAATCACGAACAGCAGCACCGCGTAGTGGAGGAAGTTGAACTCCGCGATCCACTCCCAGAGTGAGCCAGCGGCCAACCCCGCCTTATCGGTCCCATTCGCGAACTCGAGGACCAGGCGCAGCACGCCGAGCACGAGACCGGTGACCAGCGATGCCATCGCCCCCTTCCCGTTCAAGCGCTTGAAGAAGATGCCCAGCAGGAAACAGGCGGCGATGGGCGGCGCGATGTAGGCCTGAACGCTCTGCAGGTAGATGTAGACCTGCGACGAGATGTACTTCATGAACGGAATCCATGCCAAGCCCAGCACCACCATGATCCCGGCAGAAATGCGGCCCACCTTCACGAGCTGCTGCTCGCTCGCGGCCGGACGCATTTTCTTGTAGACGTCCCACGTCAACAGGGTCGAGCACGCGTTGAAGGCCGACGCGAGCGAGCTCATGAGCGCCGCCAGCATCCCGGCGAGCACGAGGCCTTTGAGCCCGTCAGGCAGCAGCCGCGTCACCAGCGAGGGATAGGCCGAATCACCCTTGATGTCTGAGAACAACGCCGCGGCGACGACACCGGGTAAGACGAAGATGAAAACGGGCAAAATCTTCAGGTAGCCGGCGAAGATCGTTCCGGTGCGCGCTTGCGGAATGTTTTTGGCGGCCAACACGCGTTGCACGATGTGCTGATCGGTACACCAGTACCAGATTCCCAATATCGGAGCGCCGAAGATGATTCCGGTCCACGGAAAATTCGGATCGCTGGCGGGCTTCCACATCGAGAAGAATCCGACCGGCACTTTCGCTTTCAGCGCCGCAATCCCGCCCACGTGCTGCAATCCGATGATCATGAGCGTCGCCGAGCCGAGGATCAGGACGATCGCCTGCAACACCTCAGTGTAGACCACGGCACGCAGGCCGCCGAAGATCGTATAGAGCCCAGTGACGACGATGAGCACGACGGCCGCTGTGAAGAAATCCCACCCCGTGACCGCGCGAATCACCACGCCACCCGCGTAGAGCGTCACACTGATTTTCGTGAGGACGTAGCCGATCACGGACACCCAGGTGAAGTAGGTCCGCGCCGCCGAGTTGTACCGTTTTTCGAGGAATTCGGGCATCGTGTAGACGCCGCTCTTCAGGTAGTAGGGCACGAAGAGCCAACCGAGCAGCAGCAGGATTAGGCACGCGAGCCACTCGAAGTGGCCCACCGCGAGTCCGGTGGTCGAGCCCGACCCCGCCAGACCGACCAGGTGTTCGCTGCCGATGTTCGAGGCGAACAAGCTCGCGCCGACTGCGAACCAGCCCACATCGCGGGCCGCGAGGAAGTAATCGGAGCTCACCTGCTTCTCGCGCCGCGCCGCCCAGTAGCCGATGCCGGCCAGGATCAGGAAGTAGCCGACGATGAACACCAGGTCGAAGGCATGCAGATTGCTCATGGAGTGGACCTTGAGGAGTGGAGGAGATATTGAACCGCGATTTCGGTCAGCGACCACAACTGCACGTCGGAGCTCGAGCCGTAGCGAACTGGCCGCAAGACCCCTCCTTCAAACTTGTAGCTCCACAGCTCGGCGTACTGCAGGCCGGAGCGCGCCACCGCGCTCCGTACCGAATCGATCGCGCCCGGGCGATTGCGCCCTCCCTGCGCCAGCGCGGCGAGCAGGACGCTTACTTCTCGACCCCAGACGACGCGCGGCGAGTGGTAGCGATCGCCCTCGAACATCTCCCAGACGGCGGGAGCGGCGTAGGCGTCGTTGGCTACGGCCAATCCCAGACCATCGATGAAGAGCCCCACCGGGTACGGCAACAGAAACGGCCGCAGCAGCTCACTCTCCCGAGTGTCGTCCTGCCGCTCGAGCAGCAGCCACATCGCTGGATCCGTGCTCATCACCGGAATCGGCTGGCCGGCGCTGTCGAGCGAGACGGCGGGAAAGCGCAGCGTGTCGCTTGGGAATCCGGAGCGCGTCACCACCGCTTCCCAATGCGCCCGCTCGGCGGCGGGCAGCGAGGCCAGCTTGGCGCCCACGCGCGCTTCGACGTCGGCGGGCGCCAGCGCGACCATGAAATGCTGTGACGATTGCGCCCAGGTGCGGACGCCCGCCGGGACCAGCTCGGCATGGTCGATTCCCGGCTCGCCGAGCGCGCGAAGCGCGCTGTCAATCGTGACGATCGCGCGGAGTGCCTGCGGGACCCAGACCACATTCACATCGAATGCGAAGCACCCGCCTGCATATCCCACTCGGCTGTCGCGCCAGCTTCCCGGATGGCAATACCCATCTGGGTCGCGCTTGAAGGACACGAGGTTCGTCGCGACCGGATCGTGCGCGTACGGAGCCGCCCGGTGCATCACGTACCCGATGTTCTTGCGCAGTGCGTCGCCCCAGCGCTGCACGAATGCGCGCTTGCGCGCATTGGGGACGGCGCCGTTGGCGAAGTAGTGCCCCGCGACCACCGGCAGCTGGAAGTCGTCGTCCACCATCCAGTAGTTCTCGCGCGTCGCCTGCAGGTTGCGCAGCAGCGTGCTGTCACCGGTCCTCAAGAACTCGGCGGCGTTCTCGCGGATCGCCTGACCGCCGAGCGCTTCTTCGTGACTCACTTCGCCGTCGGGGGCGAGCTTGGCCAGCGCCGCGCGCATGACGAATTCGGGCATCGTATCCGCCCACACCGGCTCCATGAGCAGCGCTGTCAGCAGCATGTCGCGGCCGAAGTAGGTCGCGTACGTCGGCAACGCCGCTATCAGCTTCTGCTTGGAGCTGAGCAGCTCGAAGCCGGAGATCTCGCGCTCCAAACGCGGTGACTTGGCGGAATCGGCGAAGCGGCGGAACGCGGCGCTGAAGATTTGGTTGCGGCGGAGGGGATCGAGCGCGGCCCCATCGGTCGCGATCTCGACGCTGAACGTGACGGGTCGCGTCCCGAGTGCGCGAATCGTCAAGACACCGCCGCGAAGCGTGGCGAGAGTGGTGCGCGCGTCGCCGCGCAGTGTCAGCCAGAGATGGTTCCTGCCATCGAGGCTGGGCTGCGATGCTCGCAGCGTCCAGTCCCGGGGAGTGCTCGTCAGTCGCACGCTCGGCGTGAGCCGTTCGGTGTACGGCGCGCCCATGCGCTTGGCGAACTCCGCCATCTCGGACACCACGAACGTCGGTGCGTCGATCGAATCGCGCACGCGGCCCGCGTAACCGAAGTCGCGCTCGATGCGCATCGAGCCCAGCAGGATTTGACCGATCCGGATTGACCGCCCGCCCTGCACCGTCAGTGAGTACCGTAACCACCGCCGACCGCTGCGACCGCCGGTCGCACCTACCGTCGCTCCCCCTTGGTCGAATGCGACCGCCGCGACCGCCGCATTTGTCTCTTGACCGCCCAAGTTGCGAGCCGTGAACCCGATGCTCTCGTTCAGCGCATCGGCCCAGAGGTGCACGACGCGGCCCGTTTTTCCTTCGATGTACATCTCCACCGAATTGCCGCGCGCATCGCGGTACAGGCGGGCGGTGTAGCCCTCGTAGGCCGCGGGGTCATCGAGACCGGACGTCGGAAACTGTAGGACGGGGGGCGTTTCCCGTGGGGATGCAGCCTGAATCGCGAGCAGGATTGCCAGCAGCATGGCCGTAGATACTCCGCCCGTGACCCACCCTTGACAAGGGCTGGATCGGGCGGCAATTCGGATGCAATAACCGTCATTCCGTTGGTCAGCAGACCCGCCTGCGGAGGTACATCGATGCATCTGAATCGACACGTAGGGCCCATCCTCGCGTTCCTGTCCGTCCTCGCCACTCCCCTCGCGGCCCAGAACGGCTCGATCCGCGGCCAAGTCGTCGACAGCGTCACCCAGCAGGGGCTCGTCGGCGCCACAGTCCTCATTCAGGGGCAACCGCGACAGACGGCAACCGGTGCCGACGGCAGCTTCACGCTGAGCGACGTGCCGCCAGGCACGGTCGTACTCAAGGTGACGCGCATCGGCTTCGGTCCACAGACGAGATCGGTGACTATCGCTGCGGGTGCCACCGCCGAAGCGCGGTTCGCGCTCACGCCGCAGGCGTCGCTCCTCGAGGCCGTGGTCGTCACAGGTTACGGCTCGCAGCGACGCGAAGCGATCACCGGCTCTGTCTCAACCGTGGATCCGAGCGCCGCAAACGTGGGCGTGAAGACCAACGTCGATCAAATGCTGCAGGGCCGCGCGGCCGGCGTCGACATCATCCAGAACAACGGCGAGCCCGGCGCCGGGATGCAGATCCTGATCCGCGGCGGCAGCTCGATCAGCAATACCAACGAACCGCTGTACGTCATCGACGGCGTCGCGATCAACAACGTCCCGACGCAGCCGGACGGCATGGGCGCGGGTGGCGCACCACCGCTGGCGCGCAACCCCCTGAACATGATCAATCCCGGCGACATCGCTGCGATCACGATCCTCAAGGACGCCTCCGCGACTGCGATTTACGGCAGCCGCGCCGCGAACGGGGTCGTGCTGATCGAAACGAAACACGGCACCAGCGCCGGTCCGTCCACCGTCGAATATGACGGCTACGTTGCCGCGTCATCCCCGTCCAAGCGTCTCGACCTGGTCACCGCTCCCGAGTACCGTCAGTTCGTCACGGGGCAGGTCGCCCAGTTTGTCGCGGACACGGCCCTCTGTCCCCCGTTCGCCGTCGATTCGCTCGCCTACAAGGCATGTTTCAGCGCCGCCCGGGGACTCGATCCGAAGCACCTCGCCAACCTGGGTAAAGCAAACACCGATTGGGAGCGCGCGGTCACGCGCACCGCAGTCACGCACAATCACAATCTCTCATTCTCGGGCGGCAGCGAAGACACACGGTATCGGGCGTCGATGAATTACATGAGCCAGCCCGGCGTTGCGATGAATAACGGCCTGGAGCGGATCCAGGGAATGCTGAGCGCCAATCACCGTGCATTCGACAATCGCCTGCGGCTGGCGTTGACGGTGACCACGTCGCGCGAGAATGACACCTACATCACGTACGAGAACACCGGTGGCTTCGAAGGCGGTGTCTTCCAGAACGTCGCGATCTTCAATCCGACGCAGCCGGTCGCGGTAACCGACTCGACCGGCACGCGCTATTACGAGGTCCCAGTCGGGACCTCCGTGCGGAATCCCGTGGCGCTGGCCGCACAGGTCCAGAACGTCGGCAACGCCACGCGCACCCTGGGAAACTCGAGTGCTGAGTTCGACCTCACGTCGGGACTGACCGCCAAGATCGCCGTCGGCCTCGACCACTCGGACGGCATCCGCCAGATCTACTTCCCCAACGCGAATCCCGTTGGTGTGGCACTCGGCGGCGGGCTGGCCCAACAAGCCGAACTCGGGAACACGACGAAAACGTTGCAGACATTACTCACCTTCAATCGTCAGTCCGGCAACAACAGCTTCGACATCGTGGGCGGCTACGAGTACACGAAATTCAACAACAATCTCGTGACGGCGCAGGGGGTCGGATTCTTCACCGATGCCTATGGCTTCAACAATCTCAGCGTCGCCGCCTCGCGCACCGTTAGTTCGAACGCTACTGACTGGAAGCTCGCCTCCTTCCTGTCGCGCGCGAACTACGGGTACAAAGACAAGTACTTCGTCACCGGAATTCTCCGGTATGACGGATCGTCGGTCTTCGCCACCGGGCATCAGTGGGCGCTGTTCCCGGGCCTCTCGGCCTCGTGGAAGCTCAGCCAAGAAGGCTTCGCCAGCAGCCTGCCGTTCTCCGATCTCCGGCTGCGCGTGGGTTGGGGACGCCAGGGCAACCCGGGCATTCCACCCTATCAATCGCTCGTCCTGATGAGCGGCGGCACGGGCGGCACGTATCCGTGGGGCGACACCCCGCAGAGCGGCGTGTTCCCGGTCGGCAACGGCAACAAGGACCTCAAGTGGGAGCAGACGGACCAGTACAACGTGGGGGTCGACTTCGGCCTCTGGGGTAACCGCCTCGCCGGCACGGCGGAGCTTTACGTGAAGAAGACCTCCAACCTGCTCGAGTTGGTCGGGGCGCAGCAGCCGGCCAATAATTCCCAGACGTTGGTGAACGTCGGCAAGCTGCAGAATCACGGCTTCGAGCTGACGCTCGACGCGCTGCTCGCGTCGCGGCCCAGTCTCACGTGGCGCGCAGGGATCACGTTTGCCGCCGCGCGGAACAAGGTCGTGTCACTGGGCCCGTTCAGCTTCCTGCGGTCCGGAGTCGTCAGCGGGCAGGGACAATCCGATCAATGGGCGGAGCGCCTGATCCCAGGACAGCCGCTCGGCACGTTCTATGGGCCGGTGTTCGTGGGCGTCGATGCGGCCGGCCATCAGCTGTTTGCCTGCACGGCGGCAACATCGGGCTGCACCAACGGACAGACCACGAACGGGTTGGGGCCCGCTTCCGCCGACTACGCCATCATCGGCAAAGCGAACCCCGACTTCACCTTCGGGTTCCGCAACCAGATCACCGTGGGCAAGTTCGATATCAGCGCGCTGATTCGCGGGGCTGTCGGCCAGGACCTGTTCAACAACACGGCGCTGGTGTATTCGACCAAGAGCGACGCGCTTTCGGACAAGAATTTCCTGCGGCCGGCACTGACCGATGGGGTGGGGCTGCATGAGCCGGCGATCTACTCGTCACGCTGGGTCGAGTCCGCGTCCTTCGTGCGGCTGCAGAACGTGACGGTGGACTACGCGCTGGATCTGCCGGGCCTGGTGCGGAGCGCCCGCAGTATGCATCTGTTCGTGTCGGTCGATAACGCATTCGTCTTGACGGGATATAGCGGGTACGATCCCGAGGTGTCGAACCTGAACCAGAACTCGCTGACCCCCGACGCCGGCATCGCATCCCGCGGCGTCGATTATCTCAGCTACCCCCGGCCCCGCACGGTGACCGGCGGCATCCGTCTCGTCTTTTGAGGAGGCTGGTCATATGAAGCGACTTCTTGTGACAACGTCCTTCGGTGCGGTGGCGCTGAGCACGTTGCTGCTCGTGCCGATCCAGGGATGCACGGACCTGACCGAGGCACCGCCGAGTCAAATCGTGAAGAGCCAGTTCTTCCGCGACCAGGGCGAAGTACTCGCCGGTCTCGCCGGAGTCTACGCGCAGCTGCGTGGCACGCTGGATGACTACTATAACCTCAGCGAGATCAGCAGCGATGAAATGGTCGTGCCGACCCGCGGCCCCGACTGGTACGACAACGGCACGTGGCTCGAGACGCATCGCCAGCAGTGGACCGCCACCAGCCCGGGCACGCTCAGCTTCATGAACGGCGCCTGGAACACCGCCATGGGCGGAGTGGCGCGCGCCAACACATTCCTCGACGCCGTGCAGACCTCGTCCGTGCCGAACATCCCGAGCATCAGGGCGGAGGCGCGGACGCTGCGGGCCTTCTATTACTACCTGTTGCTGGACATGTTCGGCGGCGCGCCGATTGCGACGACCCCTGAAATCAAGGCGCGGCCGCGCGCGACGCGCGATTCGACATTCAAGTTCATCGAGTCGGAGCTGCTCGCCGTTCGGCCCGACCTGCCCGTCACGCGGGACGCGGCCAACAGCGGCCGGATGACGCGTGGTGTCGTGGATGCCATTTTGGCGAATATGTACATCAACGCCGGCGTGTTCACGAAGGACGGGACCCCTACCAGTGTTATCAAGGCGACCGCATACAATTCCTGCGCGGGCATCACGGTCGCGGGCGGACTCGACGCCTGCCAGGCGGCGGTGAACCGCGTAGACAGTCTTTTGAACTCCTCCGCCGCGTACGCGCTCGGGGATAGCTTCCCGACGTTCCAGAAGAATTTCTCGCCCGATAACGCCACGTCGAAGGAGAATATCTTCGTCATCAAGTTCGCGGACGCGACGGACCTGGGTCTCAACTTCGTCATGCGGGCGCTGCATTATCACCAGTACACGCCCGAGCCCTGGAACGGGTTCGCAGCGCTGGCACAGACGTATAACGCCTTCGATGCCAGTGACAAACGCCGGGCGATTTTCCTCGTGGGACCGCAAGTCAACGTCCTGACCGGCGTACCCACCACGGACCGCGCCGGGAACCCGCTCGTGTTTACCGTCACCATCGCCAACGTCGCGTCGGCGACCGAAGGGGAAGGTCCGCGCATTTACAAATGGCCGGCCGACCCCGGCCACGTGGCGCAGAACAACGGCAACGACTTCGCCTGGTTCCGGCTGGCGGAGATGGTCCTGATCAAGGCCGAGGCGGAGCTGGACGGCGCAACCGGCAGCTCCACTCCGCTGGCGCTGGTGCAACAGGTGAGAAAGCGCGCGTTCACGACGGATACGCTGAGCGCAGTGTCGTTGCCCGTCATTCTGCGCGAGCGGCTGTTCGAGTTCACCGGCGAAGGCAAGCGGCGCCAGGATCTGATTCGGTTCGGAGCGTACACGCAGCCGTGGGAGTGGAAGACGAACCCCGAGGGTCAGGAGGCGCGGCGCGTCCTCATGCCGATTCCCCAGGGGCAGATCGACGCGAACCCGCTGCTGACACAAAACCCCGGGTACTAATTGCCGCAGGCGCTTCACAGAGGGGCGCAGCATGCTGCGCCCCTCTTGCTTTTGCTCGGTATCGTCGCCTGCTCTGAAACACCGCGCGATGACGTCCCGCCGCCCGCGCGCGCCGGGCAGTTGTTCACGCTGATGCCCTCGAGCTACACCGGCGTCCGCTTCGAGAACCGCGTCACCGATACGCGGGAGTTCAACGTTTTCACCTACCGCAACTTCTACAACGGCGGCGGCGTGGCGCTGGGCGATCTCAGCGGTGACGGGCTGCCGGAGCTCGTGCTCACCTCCAATCAGGGCGGCCCGCGCCTCTACCTGAACCTCGGCCAATTCCGGTTTCGTGACATTACGCAGGAGGCCGGCGTCGCCGAGCAGGACCGCTGGACGACCGGCGTCACGCTCGCGGATGTAAACGGCGACGGCCTGCTCGACATCTACGTGTGCCATGCCGGCCTGAAAAGCGGCGCCGCGCGCGCCAACACGCTGTACATCAATCAGGGACTCAGAGACGGGATCCCGCGGTTTCGCGAGATGGCGGCCCAGTACGGGATCGCCGATACCGGCTATTCCACCCAGGCCGCCTTTTTCGACTACGACGGCGACGGTGATCTCGATCTCTTCCTGATTCGTAACTCCCCGCGGGCGGTGGCAACGATCGCCGTCCGGAACCAGCGCACGATCCGGGATCCGCTCGGCGGACACGAGCTGTACCGCAACGACGGCGGGCACTTCGTCAATGTCAGCGCGCAGGCGGGCATTTATGGCCCCGAAATCGGCTTCGGCCTCGGCATCGCGGTGGCGGACGTCAATCGGGACGGCCGGCCCGATGTCTACGTCGCCAACGACTTCTTCGAGCGCGACTACCTCTACATCAACAAGGGCGACGGGACGTTCGCCGAAGTCCTGGACGGGGCACTCCCGGTCTCCAGCTACTTCTCGATGGGCGTGGACATCGCCGACGTCGACAACGACGGCTGGCCCGACATCTATACCGCCGACATGCTCCCCGAGGACGACTATCGGCTGAAGACGACGTCGGCCTTCGAACCGTGGGAGTCGTTTCAGGCCAAGGCCCGCGACGGCTTCGATCACCAGCTCATGCGCAACATGTTGCAGCGCAACAACCGCGACGGCACCTTCAGCGACATCGGGCAGCTGGCCGGCGTGGCGCGCACCGACTGGAGCTGGGCCGCCCTCATCGCAGACTTCGACCTCGACGGCAATAAGGACATCTTCGTCGCCAACGGACTGGCCAAAGACGTCACGTCACAGGATTACATCGCCTTCCTCGGCAACGACCAGACGATGCTCCAGGCAACGCGCGGCGAGCGGGTGGATTTCATGAGTCTGATCAACGCGATGGGCTCCACCAAGCTTCGTAATTACGCGTTCCGCAACAACGGCGATCTGACGTTCACGAAAGTCAGCGCCGCGTGGGGCCTGGAGCAGCCGAGCTTCTCGAACGGCGCGGCATACGGTGATCTGGACGGCGACGGGGCGCCGGATCTCGTCGTGAACAACGTGAACGACGCGGCGTTCATCTATCGCAACAACGCCCGCGCGCAGCTTCCGGCCAATCACTACCTGCAGGTCCGCCTCGAAGGCGACAGCGCGAATCGCTTCGCCGTCGGCGCGCGGGTCACGCTGCAGACGCGCGACCGCCAGTTCATGCAGGAGCTCGAGCCGACGCGCGGATTCCAGTCGAGCGTCGACTACACGCTGACATTCGGTGTCGGCCGCATCGACACGCTTGAATCGGTCACCGTCGATTGGCCTGATGGTCGCACGAGTGGCATGAAGCACGTCGCCACGAATCAGCGCGTTACGATCCGAGAACAGGGTGCGGAGCTATCACGCACCACGCACGACGCACGACGCACGATCTTCCAGGACGTCACAACCCAAGTCGGCTTGGACTTCAAACACCAGGAAAACGAGTTCGTCGACTTCGATCGCGAGCAGCTCATTCCCAAGATGGTTTCCACCGAAGGCCCGTTCGTCACCGTGGGCGACGTGAATGGGGATGGCCTCGACGACTTCTTCATCAGTGGTGCGAAGGGCCAGCCGAGCGCGCTCTACGTGCAGCGACCAAACGGCACGTTCGTAGCAACGAATAAGGCCCTATTCGACCGCGACCGCATTTCCGAAGACCTCGGCGCGGCCTTCTTCGACGCGAACGGCGACGGCAAGCTCGATTTGTACGTCGCCACAGGCGGCAACGAATTCTCCGCGCTCGCGCCCGCCCTCGAGGACCGGCTCTACCTCGGCGACGGCCGCGGCAACCTGCGCAAGACGACAAATCAGCTGCCGCCACTCTTCACGAGCGGCTCGCGGGTCGCGGTGTCGCAGGACTACGTCTTCGTCGGTGGCCGGGTCGTGCCGGGGCGCTACGGCGTGGATCCGCCGAGCACGCTGCTCCGGAACGACGGCCATGGGAAGTTCAGCGACGTCACCGCGCAGGTCGCACCCGACCTCGCGCACATCGGGATGGTGACCGACGCGATGTGGCTCGACGTGGACGGCGACCGCCGGCTCGACCTGGTCGTCGTGGGCGAGTGGATGCCGATCACGATCTTTCACAACACGGGCACGAAGCTCGAGCGCGTGGCGACGCGCGGACTCGAGCACAGCGCGGGCTGGTGGAACCGGATCATCGCGGGCGATTTCAACGGCGACGGCCGGATCGATTTCGTGGTTGGCAATTTGGGACTGAACACACGTCTGCACGCCACCCCCACCGAGCCGGCGCGCATGTACGTGAAGGACTTCGACGGCAACGGCTTCCCCGAGCAAATCGTCACATGCTACGAAAACGGTGTGTCGCTTCCGCTCGCCCTGCGCGATGAGCTCACCGCGGCACTGCCCTACCTCAAGCCACGGTACCCCAAGTACTCCGACTACGCCGGGCAGACGGTCGAGCAGGTTTTTGGAAGTGGACTCGATGGTGCCATCGTGAAACAGGCTGAAACGTTCGCGACGACGCTGGCACTGAGCAATCGCGACGGCTCGTACACGCTGGTCCCCTTGCCGCGCGAGGCGCAGATTGCGCCCGTCTACGGCATTCTGGCGGGGGACTTCGATCGCGACGGCAACCTGGATCTCCTGCTGGCCGGGAACTTCGAGGGCGTACAACCGGCGATCGGTCAAATGAGCGCCAGCTATGGACTGTTCCTGCGCGGCGACGGGCACGGCGGCTTCAAACCTGTGGGCGCGTCCGCGAGTGGCTTCTTCGTGCCGGGTCAGACGCGCGACATCCAACGGCTCCGCACCAGGCGGGGCGATCTCTACATTGTCGCGCGCAACAACGACCGGCCGCTGTTTTTCCGCTAGTTTTGCTTCGTGCGGATGAGGATCACGCCGTTCGCGCCGCGGACGCCGTACGCGGCCGTCGCCGCCGCGTCACGGAATACCTGGACGGTTTCGATGTCGTGCGTATCGATCGCCTTGAGGTTGCCGGGGTTGGGAGCGAGCGCGATGTCGTTGACGACGACCAGCGGCTCGTCGTCGCCCAGGAATGTGTTCGTCCCGCGGAAGTGCAGTACGGCGTGGCCGTCCGGGGCTCGCGTGAGCGTCAACCCCGGCACGCGCGCGAGCAATAATTGCTCGAGCGACTGCCCCGGGGAGCGGCGGATGTCATCCGCGGTCAAGACCGTTCCCGGCGGCGTGTTGGTAGTCTCGGGCGCGGTGCGCGGAGTGCGATGCGAACACGCAATGCACAGCGATACGGCCGGCAGGAGAGCGCGCGTCAGGTTCGTCATAGAGCACCCCTTGAGGGAGTCCGCGACCCGGCAAATATATCCGTTGGCCGCGATGCCCGCATCACTCAAATCGTCCGGGGAGAGCGATTCATGAAGATCTACGGTGTCACGTTGTTGGCGCTACTCATCCCCTTCACTCCCGGAACGAGCCAACTCCGCGTCGCGTCACCCGACGGCCGCAACGTCGTGATGATCGACACCCACGAGGGCAAGCTGTACTACGTGGTGCAGCGCGACGGGCATCCGTTGCTGACGCCGTCGCTGCTCGGGTTCGAGTTCCGCGGCGCGCCGCCGCTGCGCGACGGGCTGCGCATCGTGGACTCGAGCCGCAGCACGTTTGACACGACGTGGACACAGCCGTGGGGCGAAGTGTCGCGCATCCGCGATCACCACAACGAGCTGAAAGTGTCGGTCGCCGAGACCGGACCACCGGACCGCAAATTCACCTTGGGCGTCCGGGCGTTCAACGACGGCGTGGCCTTCCGCTACGAGCTCCCGGCGCAAGCGAGCCTCGGCGACTTCGAAATCACCGACGAGCTGACGGAATTCGCGATGGCGGACAACGCGCGTGCCTGGTGGATCGCGTCGAACCGGCCCAGGCTCGACCGCTCCGAGCAGCTCTGGTCCGAGGGACCCGTGAGCACGCTCGACAGCGTGCAGACGCCGCTGACGATGGAATTCCGAGGCGGCAAGACGTTTGTGGTGATCCACGAAGCGAACCTCGTGGACTACGCGAGGATGAACATCCGCGGCCCGCGCCTGGATAACCGCACCCTGCACGCCGATCTCGCGCCAATGGCCGATGGCGTGAAAGTCCGGGGCCACACGCCGTTCGTGACGCCGTGGCGCACGATCCAGATCGCGGACAAAGTCACCGAGCTCTCGCCCTCGGTCATCGGCTTGAACCTCAACCCGCCCAGCGTCATCCCCAATACCGAGTGGATCAAGCCGCTGAAGTACGTCGGGATCTGGTGGGGCATGCACATCAACACGATGACGTGGAGCTCGGGACCCAAGCATGGCGCCACAACCGCAAATACCAAACGCTACATCGACTTCGCGGCGGCGAACGGTTTCGGCGGCGTGCTGGTGGAGGGCTGGAACGTCGGCTGGGACGGCGACTGGATCCAGAACCGCAACGCTTTCTCCTTCACCCAGTCGTATCCCGACTACGATCTCGTCGCGCTCGCCCGCTACGCGCAATCGAAGGGCGTGAAGCTGATCGTGCACAACGAGACGTCGGGTGGAATCGAGAACTACGAGCGGCAGATGGACAGCGCCTTCGCGCTCTACCAGTCGCTGGGCCTCGACGCCATCAAGTCGGGATACGTGACCGACACGATCACGGGCGGGCACTCGCACTGGAGCCAGCGCATGGTACAGCACTACCGCCTTGTGATCGAGAAGGCGGCGCAGCACCACATCATGCTGGACGTGCACGAGCCGATTCACGATACCGGCGAGCGCCGCACCTATCCGAACATGATGAGCCGCGAAGGCGCGCGCGGGCAGGAATACAACGCGTGGGGCGGCGAAGGCGGCAATCCGCCCGAGCATGAGACGATCCTGTTCTTCACCCGGCTGCTCGACGGCCCGATGGACTTCACGCCCGGCATCTTCGACATCCTGCGGACCAAGACCGGACCGGCGCGCACGAACGAAGACGCGCGCGTCCGCACGACGCTCGCGAAACAGCTCGCGCTCTACGTCGTGATCTATTCACCGCTGCAGATGGCGGCCGACCTGCCGGAGAACTACGTCAACCAGCCGGCCTTTCAGTTCATCAAGGACGTCGCGGTGGACTGGGACACCTCACGCGTGATCGACGGCAAGATCGGCGACTACGTCGTCGTCGCGCGGCGCGAGAAAAACACCGCGAACTGGTTCCTCGGCGCGATCACCGACGAAGAGGCGCGCACGTTCGACGTGCCGCTCACGTTCCTCGATCCGGGCAAGAGCTACGTGGCCGACATCTATGCCGACGGTCCCCGTGCCAACTGGCTCACCAATCCGCTGCCAGTCTCCATCACGCATCGGACCGTGACGCGGGCCTCGCACCTCACGGTGGCGCTCGCTCCCGGGGGCGGCCAGGCGATCCGCATCCGGCCGACTGGGCGGGGAGGGCGCCGTCAATGAACCAGCCCGTAGCGCGCGTCGTCAATCTCATTCCGGACAGCTCGCAGCGCCTCTGGTCTGTTGATCTCGTTGCGGCGCGCCAGGCCTTACTCGCCGCCGATCCCGCCGGCGTACTGTCGATCGATGGATCGTTTGCACTCGTCGCGCAGCAAGGCGAGCGCGTGGTGCTG
>WNGP01001860.1_pt1 | contig 17488 bp, 12 predicted proteins | sample 5407671 | NCBI WGS metagenome assembly WNGP01 (sample SAMN13153381, study PRJNA577476) | soil metagenome | isolation source: 40 cm soil or saprolite under Garry oak tree replicate 2 | place: USA:California | collected 2016-06-15 | reverse complement strand
AGGTTGATGTCTTTGAGGATATGAACGCGGGCCGCGCCCCGCCCGAGCGAGAGATTGACACCGCTGAGCGCGATCGCCGGGTCCGTGCGCCCTGACGGCGAGGTGTCGTGCATGTTCCGTTGCTCTTTGGTGCCTTCGATTGCGGGCGGGACGGCGCTGCCCCGGTCATATGGGAGTCGGAGGGCGCGGGTCCAGACATTTGCGCTGGTTGCGATGGCGCTGGCGCTTGCCGTCGCGATGCACCCGATGGCCGCCGCGGCTGCCGATCGGCCGGTGCGGATCGTGGCCTTGGGCGATTCGCTGACCGCGGGCCTCGGGGTCCCCGCCGACCAAGCCTTTCCGGCCAAGCTCGAACAGGCGCTCAGGGCCAAGGGCCTCGCGGTCGAGGTCACCAATGCGGGGGTCTCCGGCGATACTGCCTCCAGCGGGCTTGCCCGCCTCGACTGGTCGATTCCCGAAGGGACGGATGCCGTCATCGTCGAGCTCGGCGCCAACGACATGCTGCGCGGGATCGATCCGAAGATCACGCGCCACGCGCTCGAGGGGATCGTGCGCCGCCTCGCCGACCGGCGGGTGGCGGTACTGCTCGCCGGCATGCGGGCGGCGCCCAATCTCGGTCCCGATTATGGGCGCGATTTCGAGGCGATCTATTCCGAGCTCTCCGCCCGCAACGATCTCCTGCTTTATCCCTTCTTCCTCGACGGCGTTGCCGGCGAAGCCGAGCTCAATCAGCGCGATGGCCTTCATCCGACCGTCGCCGGGGTCGACGCGATCGTCGCACGGATCCTGCCCAAGGTCGAAGAGCTTGTGAGTCGCGTGCGCGACAAACGTGTCATGTAACCACCACTCAAGGCGTGCGAATCTCCGCGAGTCGTCCTATATGCAGATGTAGCATTGCAGTAATTCCCATGCCGCGCCTCTTCACCGGCCTCGAAATTCCTTCCGATGTGGGCCAGTCGCTGTCCGTGTTGCGCGGCGGGCTACCGGGCGCGCGCTGGATCGATCCCGAGAACTATCACGTGACGCTGCGCTTTATCGGCGACGTCGATGACGTTATCGCGCACGAGGTCGCATCCATGCTGGGACGCGTGCGGCGCGAACCGTTCGAACTGCGGGTGGAGGATCTTAAATCGTTCGGCGGGCGCAGACCGCGCGCGATCGTGGCCACGCTCGGCGCGGTGCAGGCTCTCATGGAGCTCCAGGCTGAGCACGAGCGGCTGATGCAACGGGTCGGGCTGGAACCGGAGGGACGCAAGTACACGCCGCATGTTTCGCTTGCGCGCCTGCGCGAATCATCGAACCGGCAGGTTGCAGACTATTTGGCGCTGCGTGCGCCGTTCCGCTCGCCGCCGTTCAAGGTATCGCGCTTCGTGCTGTTCTCGTCGCGCGCGTCGGTCGGCGGTGGGCCCTATGTGGTCGAGGCGGCTTATCCGCTGGCAGCCTGACGCTGGTGTTCGCTGTCATCCGAACTCCACCGGTTTGAGCAGCCGCGACTGCACGTCAAACATGGCCGTGGCGAAGCCGTGGCCGTCGGCAAGAATTTCGCGCATCAGCGAGAGCGGCGTCGGCCGAGCAGCGGCGACCTCCCCTACCACGCTCAAAAAATCGAAGCTCAGCTCGGCATCGTATTTGCGGGCGAGCTGCTGCATGCGCTTGTTGTCGGCGAGGCACGCCATGTGCAGGAATTTGAGGCCGCGGTTGCGCGCGGCGAGCAGCGTGCGCTCGAGCAGCATGGAACCGACGCCGTGGCTCTGCCATGGCTTCTCGATCGAGAATGCGGCCTCGGCTTCACGCGTCATGGGTGATCCGACCGGCCGCAGCTCCGCAGCGCCGCGCAGCGTGTCGTCGACGAAGAAGCCATGAATGAGCGCATCGATGCCGAATGAAAGATCGGCATAGTCGCGCACGAATTCGTCCGATACCGCGCCGGCAAAACGGTTGCGGCGGCTGGCGGCATCAAGACGCAACAGGTGGTCGCGGTAACGTTCGGATTCGCCGATCCACAATTTGCGGATCAGGCCGCCGCGGGGCAACGGCTCGCGCATGAGCGACTCCTCTGGGGCTGAGGTCACGAATCATATTGCGTCGCAATATAAGCCCGATCACGGCATTTTGGCACGCGCATTGATCACAATTAAGTTAATGATTTTTCATGCTAAAGTTACATGGCTGCCATGCGCGCTTTGGCCCGATTTCTGGTGCAGCTTTACCGCAGTGCACTATGCCGATTCGCCGGGTTTCTGCATACCCCTTTCGGCTGGGTGGAAGGCGACCACGGTCTTTGAAATCGGCGGCTCAAGGTGATGGTCGCAGCCGGACCAGAGCATGCGGCGCTCGCGCGATCGCGGCGCCTGCGGCGCAGGACAGCGGTGCCGCGAATTGCGGCAATCCATGGCCATCGAACAGCGGTTGATCGCGACTGCGCCCCCGGTTCGAAAGTTCGGCTTGCGGGTGGCGGTGCAAGGCCGCTATTTCATCGCCCTCCTGCAACGCTCCATCCCTCCCGTTCATGTCGGCCTCCGTCTTAGTGCAGTACGCGGTGCGCGTCGCCGCCGGAAAGATCGAACGCGACGCCGCCCAGCAGGCGGTCCTCGACAGGCTTGCGCAACTCGAAACGCGACTGACCGAGCGCCGTCTCGCGCGCAAGTCGTCCTCCCTCGGCTGGCTGTTCGGAGCGCGCGAGGCGGAGCCAATCAAGGGTCTCTACATCTTCGGCAATGTCGGCCGCGGCAAGACCATGCTGATGGATCTGTTCTTCGCCGCGTCGCCGGTCGTACGCAAGCGTCGCGTGCATTTTCATGAATTCATGGCCGAGGTGCACGAGCGCATCTACGCGCTGCGTCAGAAGGCGAAATTGGGCGAAATCAGCGGCGAAGATCCGATCGCGCTCGCCGCTGCCGCCATTGCGCAGGAGACATGGCTCCTTTGCTTCGACGAATTCCACGTTACCGACATCGCCGACGCCATGATTCTTGGACGGCTGTTCAAGCATCTGTTCGAGCTTGGCGTGGTGGTGGTGGCGACATCGAACGTGCCGCCGAGCGAGCTTTACAAGGACGGCCTCAATCGTGCGCTGTTTCTGCCGTTCATCGCCCTCATCGAGGAGCACATGGAGGTCATCGAGCTTGATGCCCGCACCGACTTCCGGCTGGAAAAGCTCGGCGGCGTGCCGGTGTGGTACGTTCCCGCCGATCGTGCGGCGGACGCCGCTCTCGACGAGGCCTGGCGGCGCCTCACTGCCGGCCACGTGGGAGAACCGCAGGATCTACTGGTGAAGGGGCGCACCGTTCACGTGCCGCGCGCGACCATGGGAGTGGCGCGGTTCTCGTTTCACGATCTGTGCCAACAGCCGCTGGCCGCCGCCGACTATCTCAAGATAGCGCGCGAGTACCACACCGTCGTGCTCGATCATATCGCGGTGATGGACTACGAGCGGCGCAACGAGGCCAAACGCTTCATCATCCTGATCGATACGTTCTACGACAATGCGGTCAAGCTCGTGGCCTCGGCCGAGGCCGAGCCCGACGCGCTCTATGACGCCAACGAAGGTTTCGAGGCGTACGAGTTCAAGCGCACGGCCTCGCGTCTGATCGAGATGCGCTCGCAGGCTTATCTCGCCTTGCCGCACGGCCATGCGGTTGCCTCGGGGTCGACGGAAGGCCTGGTAGAGACGTGAGAAGCAGACGGTAGCGACTTGAACGGCAGGCCGAAAACGGTCTATGACCCGTTTTGCCGGGCTTTCTGCCGTTCCCCAGCCGAGGTTCTTCCCCACATGGCGCGTCCCAAGATTGCGTTGATCGGTGCCGGCCAGATCGGCGGCACGCTCGCCCATCTTATTGGCCTCAAAGAGCTCGGCGACGTCGTGCTGTTCGACATCGCCGAAGGCATCCCCCAGGGTAAGGCGCTCGACCTCGTCCAGCATTCACCCGTCGAGGGCTTCGATGCGCGTTTCACCGGCACCAATTCCTACGATGCGATCGACGGCGCCGTGGTCTGCATCGTGACCGCCGGCGTGCCGCGCAAGCCGGGCATGAGTCGCGACGATCTTCTCGGCATCAACCTCAAAGTGATGGAGCAGGTCGGCGCCGGCATCAAAAAATACGCGCCGGGTGCGTTCGTGATCTGCATCACCAATCCGCTCGACGCCATGGTCTGGGCGCTGCAAAAGGCCTGCGGCCTGCCCAAGCAAATGGTCGTCGGCATGGCGGGCGTGCTCGACAGCGCGCGCTTTCGTTTTTTTCTCGCCGACGAATTCAACGTCTCGGTCGAGGATGTCACCGCCTTCGTGCTCGGCGGTCATGGCGACAGCATGGTGCCGCTGATTCGCTATTCGACCGTTGCCGGCATCCCGCTGCCCGATCTGGTCAAAATGAAATGGACGACGCAGGCGCGGCTCGACGAGATCGTCCAGCGCACGCGCGACGGCGGCGCCGAGATCGTCAACCTGCTCAAGAGTGGCTCGGCCTTCTACGCGCCGGCGGCGTCAGCCGTGGCCATGGCGGAGAGCTTTCTCAAGGACAAGAAGCGCGTCCTTCCGTGCGCGGCCTATCTCAACGGCGAGTACGGGATCAAGAACCTTTATGTCGGCGTACCCGCCGTGATCGGCGCGAAGGGCGTCGAGCGCATCGTCGAGATTCAGTTGAACAGCGCCGAACGTGCCATGTTCGAAGAGTCGGCCGAGGCCGTCGCAACGTTGGTCGAGGCTTGCAAGAAGATCGCGCCCAATCTGGCGAAGTGAGGATGGTCATGTCGCGGGCGAAGCGCGGCAGTGCTGCGCGCCAGAGGCGCAAAGCAGCCAAGCTTGCCGAGAGTGCGTAAACTGATCGCGTGCGCTGCATCCGGGACAGGTAAGGGTCCGCATGAACATCCACGAATATCAAGCCAAGGCGGTGTTGCGGGAATTCGGCGTGCCGTTGCCGCGCGGGCATGCGGCCTTTTCGATCGAGGAGGCGGTCAAGGCTGCGAGCGATCTCGGCGCGCCGTTGCTCGTCGTCAAGGCGCAGATCCACGCCGGCGGGCGCGGCAAGGCCGGCGGCGTCAAGTTGGTCAAGTCGAAGGAGGACGTGCGCAAGGAGGCCGAGCGCCTGCTCGGCGCGGTGCTCGTCACCCATCAGACCGGCCCGCACGGTAAGCAGGTCCACCGCCTCTATATCGAGGAAGGTTCGGCCATCGACCGCGAGTTCTATCTCTCGGCGCTCGTCGACCGCGAAAGCTCGCGCATCGCCTTCGTGGCTTCGACCGCGGGCGGGATGGACATCGAGGAGGTTGCGCGCACGCGGCCCGAACAGATCATGACCTTCGCCGTCGATCCCGCGACCGGGATCATGCCGCATCATGGACGGCGGGTGGCGCAGGCGCTCGGGCTGCACGACGATCTCGCCAAGGAGGCGGAAAAACTGGTGACGCAGCTATATGCCGCCTTCACCGCCAAGGACATGAGCCTGCTCGAGATCAATCCGCTTGTCGTCACCAGAGGCAAAGAGCTGGTCTGCCTCGACGCCAAGATCAGCTTCGACGACAACGCGCTCTACCGCCATCCCGACATAGTGGCGTTGCGCGATCTCACCGAGGAGGACGAGAAGGAGATCGAGGCGTCGAAATACGATCTCAATTACGTCGCGCTCGACGGCACCATCGGCTGCATGGTCAACGGCGCAGGCCTTGCCATGGCGACCATGGACATCATCAAGCTTTATGGCCAAGCGCCGGCGAATTTCCTCGACGTCGGCGGCGGCGCCAGCAAGGAGAAGGTTGCGGCCGCCTTCAAGATCATCACCGCCGATCCCAAAGTGCAGGGCATCCTGGTCAACATTTTCGGCGGCATCATGAAATGCGATGTCATCGCCGAAGGTGTGGTCGCAGCAGTGAAAGAGGTGGGCTTGCGGGTGCCGCTGGTGGTGCGGCTCGAAGGCACCAACGTGGAGCTTGGCAAAGACATCATCGCGAAATCCAACCTCAACGTCACCTCCGCCGACGATCTCGACGACGCCGCAAAGAAGATCGTCACGGCGGTGAAAGGGGGCTGACGATGGCGCCAGGCCGAAAAACGCGCGGCGATGTCGCTCGCGCTCTCTCTTTCAGATTCCCGTCAGGGGGAGATGAACCAAGCTCGCCGCATCGCTGAACGCACGCATGTCCATTCTCATCGACAAGAACACCAAGGTCATCTGCCAGGGTTTCACTGGCAAGAACGGCACGTTCCATTCCGAGCAGGCGATCGCCTACGGCACCAAAATGGTGGGCGGCACGTCGCCGGGCAAAGGCGGCGCCACCCATCTCGGCCTGCCCGTTTTCAATACCGTGGCGGAGGCGAAGGAGAAGACCGATTGCGACGCGAGCGTAATCTACGTGCCGCCGGCCGGCGCTGCGGACGCGATTTGCGAAGCGATCCAGGCGGAAATCTCCCTCATCGTCTGCATCACCGAGGGCATTCCGGTGCTCGATATGGTGAAGGTCAAGCGCGCGTTGTCGGGCGGGACGTCGCGGCTGATCGGACCGAACTGTCCAGGCGTTATGACCGCGGGCGAATGCAAGATCGGCATCATGCCGGGCAATATTTTTGCGCCCGGCAAGGTCGGCATCGTGTCGCGCTCGGGCACGCTCACTTATGAGGCGGTCTTTCAGACCACGAGCGCGGGACTCGGCCAGACCACGGCGGTCGGCATCGGCGGCGATCCGGTGAAGGGCACCGAGTTCATCGACGTGCTGGCGATGTTCTTGGCCGACAAGGCGACCGAGGCGATTGTGATGATCGGCGAGATCGGCGGCTCGGCCGAGGAGGACGCGGCCCAATTCCTCGCCGACGAAGCCAAACGCGGTCGCAAAAAGCCGATGGTGGGATTCATTGCCGGCCGTACCGCGCCGCCCGGCCGCCGTATGGGTCACGCCGGTGCCATCATCTCCGGCGGCAAGGGCGACGCGGAAAGCAAGATTGCGGCCATGGAAGCAGCCGGCATTAAGGTCTCCCCGTCGCCGGCGCGTTTGGGCAACACCTTGGCCGAGCTGCTGCGGAGGTAAAATGGCAAGCCGCTACCGGGACATGGCGGCGTGCGGGAGCAAAAAAGTGTTGGGACGACCTACCCAGGTGCCTCTGAGAGTCGCTTTTGGCCGCGACTGTGGCGAATGGGTCACAGCTTATCTCAAGGGGCCAGGCTAAAAAGGACACGCGCAGGCGTTATCCGAGCGCCGCGTACAGGGTCGAGTTGTTGCCGGGGAAAGTTAGGGCAGCGGCTTGCCGAACCGAACATCGGACGGGGGATTCGTGATGAAGAAGCTCTTTCTTGCTACGACCGCTTTCGTTGTGCTGGCGGCGGCTTCCGCGGGGGCCGCGGACCTTTCAAGACCGGCCTATGCGCCACCGCCGCCGCCCGTCTACAGCTGGACCGGCATCTATTGGGGCGGGAACGTCGGCTACAGCTGGGGTCAATCGAAAAACGACCATACTGGTAGTCTTGTCGGCCTCGGCGTCAATGTGCAGGAATCCCAAGACGTCGACGGCGTTATCGGCGGCGTCCAAACCGGGTACAACTATCAGTTTGGAAACTGGGTATTCGGGTTGGAGACCGACATCCAGGCCTCCGGTCAGAAAGGCGGCTCGACGTTTCCAGTCCTGGCACTTCCTCCCACCGCGTTGACCACCGATCATAAGCTCGAGTGGTTCGGCACCACGCGGCCGCGCCTTGGCTTTCTGGCCACTCCCAATCTCCTGTTGTACGGAACGGCTGGTGTGGCTTACGGGCAGACCAAGGACACTTACACCGCCAACACGGCCGGCGTCGGAACCGTTGCGACGGCAAGCGTCAATGACGTGAGGGCCGGCTGGACCGCCGGCGGCGGCATCGAGGGCGCGTTCGGCGGCGGCTGGAGCGCGAAGGTCGAATACCTCTATTTGGACCTCGGCAAGTTGGAGCAGATGGTTACCATACCGCCTGCCGCCCTGACCGCGACCTTCAACAGCCGCCTGACCGATAACATCGTGCGCGTTGGCCTGAACTACAAATGGGGCGGGCGATATTAGTCGCTGATTTGAGTTCAGAGCCGAGGGCCGCTTGCACCCGCAAGCGGCCCTCTTCGTTAGGGGGAGCTCGCAAGGCGATAACTCTCCAGCCATTGATTGGCGGTGGTTCTCGTTAGCTACGGCGGAATGAACGAGAATTCAGTTCTTGTGGATTGCCACAACGCAACTGCAGCATAAATGATGTAATAAGTAGACCCGCCGCCGGATTCTCCTCCCGGCGGCCGATCAGCGGCCCGCCAAAAGCTCAACGTTACAGGACCTGAGCATGTCTCGTCAGGATGCCAACGCCGCCTTCGCCCGCACCTCGTTCCTTTACGGCGGCAATGCCGACTACATCGAGAACCTCTACGCTCGCTACGAGACCGACCCCAACGCGGTCGATGCCCAATGGCAGGCGTTCTTTCAGAGCCTGAAGGACGACCGCGCCGACGTCATGACAAATGCGCGCGGGCCGTCATGGCAGCGGCCCTACCCGCCTGCGCGTAGCGAGCTCATCTCCGCGCTCGACGGCGATTGGCGCGAGGTGGAGCGGGCGCTCGGCGACAAGGTCAAGGCGCGGGCGCAGGCCGCAGGCGTCGACGTCTCCACCGCCGAGGTCCAGCAGGCGACGCGCGATTCGATCCGCGCCTTGATGCTGATTCGCGCCTACCGCGCGCGCGGGCACTTCTACGCCAATCTCGACCCGCTCGGTCTCGAGCCGCACCATAACGAGGAGGATCTCGATCCGCGCTCCTACGGCTTCACCGAAACGGACTACGACCGCAAGATCTTTCTCGACCGCGTGCTCGGCCTCGAATTCGGCACGCTGCGCGAAATTCTCGCGATCCTTCGCCGCACCTATTGCCAGACGCTCGGCGTCGAATTCATGCACATCTCCGACCCCGCGCAGAAGAGTTGGATGCAGGCGCGCATCGAGGGGCCGGACAAGGAAATCACGTTCACCCGCGAAGGCAAGCGCGCGATCCTCAACAAGCTGATCGAGGCCGAAGGCTTCGAGAAATTCTGCGATTTGAAATTCACTGGCACCAAGCGCTTCGGTCTCGACGGCGCCGAATCGATGATTCCCGCGCTCGAGCAAATCATCAAGCGCGGCGGGGCGCTCGGCGTGAAGGACATCGTCATCGGCATGGCCCACCGCGGCCGGCTCAACGTGTTGGCGCAGGTGATGGGCAAGCCGCATCGCGCCATCTTCCACGAGTTCAAGGGCGGCTCCTCGACGCCGAACGAGGTCGAGGGCTCTGGCGACGTGAAGTACCATCTCGGCGCCTCTTCCGACCGCGAGTTCGACGGCAACCGCGTGCATCTCTCGCTCACCGCCAATCCGTCGCATCTCGAAATCGTCAATCCGGTCGTGCTCGGCAAGGTGCGCGCGAAGCAGGACCAGCTCGGCGCGACTCGCGAAGACCGCACCATGGTGATGCCGCTGCTCATTTCGGGCGACGCGGCCTTCGCCGGGCAGGGGGTGATCGCCGAGTGCTTCGGTCTGTCGGGACTGCGCGGGCACCGCACCGGCGGCTCCGTGCATTTCATCGTCAACAATCAGATCGGATTCACCACCTATCCCCGCTATTCGCGGTCCTCGCCCTATCCCTCCGACGTGGCCAAGATGATCGAGGCGCCGATCTTCCACGTGAACGGCGACGATCCGGAGGCGGTGGTGTTCGCCGCCAAGGTCGCAACCGAGTTCCGCCAGAAATTCCAGCGTCCCGTCGTCATCGATATGTTCTGCTACCGGCGCTTCGGGCACAACGAGGGCGATGAGCCGTCGTTTACCCAGCCGCTGATGTACAAGGCGATCCGCAAGCACCCGCCGACGGGCGAGATCTACGCCAACAAGCTCGTCGGCGAAAACGTCGTCACCGAGGCCGAGGTCGAGAAGATGCGGGTCGATTGGCGCGCCAAGCTCGATGCCGAGCTCGAAGCGAGCCAGGGCTACAAGCCGAACAGCGCCGATTGGCTCGACGGCCGCTGGTCCGACATCAAGGCGGCGCGCGATGCCGATGACCCGCGCCGCGGCCATACCGGCGCCCCGCTCGCGACGCTCAAAGAAATCGGAGCAAAGATCACGGCGATACCGCAAGGTTTTCACCTGCACCGGACCCTCCAGCGTTTCCTGGACAACCGCCGCAAGGCGATCGAAACCGGCATGGGCATCGATTGGGCAACGGCCGAGGCGCTCGCGTTCTGCTCGTTGCTGCTCGAAGGCCATCCGGTGCGGCTCTCCGGCCAGGACACCGAGCGCGGCACTTTCTCGCAGCGCCATTCGGTGCTGATCGATCAGGAGAACGAGGACCGCTACATCCCCTTCAACCATCTGGGCGAGGGTCAGGCTCGCTTCGAAGTCATCAATTCGATGCTCTCGGAGGAGGCCGTGCTGGGCTTCGAATACGGCTACTCGCTCGCCGAACCGAACGCGCTGACGCTATGGGAGGCGCAGTTCGGCGATTTCGCCAACGGCGCGCAAGTGGTCTTCGATCAGTTCGTCTCCTCGGGCGAGCGCAAGTGGCTGCGCATGTCCGGCCTCGTGTGTCTGTTGCCGCACGGCTACGAAGGGCAGGGGCCGGAACACTCCTCGGCAAGGCTCGAGCGCTACCTGCAGATGTGTGCCGAGGACAATATGCAGGTCGCAAACTGCACCACGCCGGCCAATTACTTCCACATCCTGCGCCGGCAGCTCAAGCGCGATATCCGCAAGCCGCTCATCCTGATGACGCCGAAGTCTCTGCTGCGCCATAGGCGCGCGGTGTCGCGGCTCGGCGAGATGGGGACGGACACGACGTTCCATCGCCTGCTTTGGGACGACGCCCAGATGCTCCCGGACGAAAAGATCAAGCTCGTCGCCGACGACGAGATCCGGCGGGTCGTGATGTGCTCGGGCAAGGTTTATTACGACCTCTACGAGGAGCGCGAGAAACGCGGCGTCAACGATATTTATCTGCTGCGCGTCGAGCAGCTCTATCCGGTGCCGCTGAAAGCACTGGTGCACGAGCTCGGCCGCTTCACGAAGGCCGAATTCATGTGGTGCCAGGAGGAGCCGCGCAACATGGGCGCGTACTCCTTCATGCAGCCGTATCTCGAATGGGTCCTGGGCCAGGTCAGGGCCAAGAATAAACAGCCGATTTATGCCGGCCGCGCGGCCTCGGCTGCGACGGCGACCGGCCAGATGGCGCAGCACCTCAAGCAGCTCAAGTCGCTGCTCGACGAGGCACTGGGGTAGCTGACGAACATCGGAGGATGCAGGTGCGCTCGTCCCTCGTCTGTCATCCGAGCGTGCGCAACGACGGAAGAAGGATGGGACATGGCTGAGATCCGCGTGCCCACGCTCGGCGAATCGGTGACCGAAGCGACCATCGGCAAGTGGTTCAAGAAACCGGGCGATCCGGTCGCCGTCGACGAGCCGCTGGTCGAGCTCGAGACCGATAAGGTAACGATCGAGGTGCCCGCCCCGGCCGCCGGCGTGCTCGGCGACATCGCGGCCAAGGACGGCGAGACGGTCGCGGTCGGCGCGCTGCTCGGTCAGATCAGGGAAGGCGCGGGCGCCCCCGAGAAGACCGCGCCTCCCCCGCCGGGTCGGCCGGACCGAGCGACCGCGACGGCCGCTCCTGCCGCGGAAGAAGCGCCGCGTCCGCAAACCGGGGCCAAGCCCGCGGGTGTGGCGCCGCTCGCGCCTTCGGTGCGCAAGCTGGCCGCCGAAACCGGCATCGATGTCTCGACCGTTCCCGGCTCCGGCAAGGATGGCCGCGTGACCAAGGGCGACATGATGGCGGCGATCGAGCGCGCCGCTTCCGCGCCCACGCCCGTCGCCCAGACGGCCGCTGCCGTGCAAGTGCGCGCGCCGTCCCCGGCAGACGATGCCGCGCGCGAAGAGCGCGTGAAGATGACGCGGCTGCGGGCGACCATCGCACGCCGGCTCAAGGAGGCGCAGAACACCGCCGCCATGCTCACGACCTTCAACGAGGTCGACATGAGCGCGGTGATGCACCTGCGCAACCAGTACAAGGACCTGTTCGAGAAGACGCACGGCGTGAAGCTGGGCTTCATGGGCTTTTTCGTGAAGGCCTGCGTGCGCGCGTTGAAAGACATTCCCGCCGTCAACGGCGAGCTCGACGGCAGCGACATCATCTACAAGAACTACTATCACATCGGCGTCGCAGTCGGGACCGAGAAGGGCCTGGTCGTGCCGGTGGTGCGCGACTGCGACCAGAAATCGCTCGCGCAGATCGAGAAGGACATTGCCGATTTCGGGCGACGCGCGCGCGACGGCACGCTCAAGATCGAAGAGATGCAGGGAGGCACCTTTACCATCTCGAACGGCGGCGTCTACGGCTCGCTGATGTCGACGCCGATTCTCAATGCGCCGCAGTCCGGCATCCTCGGCATGCACAAGATTGAGGAGCGACCGATAGCGATCGCCGGCAAAGTCGATATTCGTCCGATGATGTATCTCGCGCTCAGCTACGACCACCGCCTCGTCGACGGCCGCGAGGCGGTGACGTTTCTGGTGCGGGTGAAGGAGATTTTGGAGGATCCGGCGCGGCTGGTGGTGGATCTGTAGCTTTGTCACGATCGGCGGCCGTGACGACGGATAGTTCGGAGTAACTCATGCCCTACGACCTCATCGTGATCGGCTCCGGCCCCGGCGGCTATGTCTGCGCCATCCGCGCGGTGCAGCTCGGCATGAAGGTCGCGGTGATTGAGAAGGACAAAACCTTCGGCGGCACTTGTCTCAATATCGGCTGCATTCCCTCGAAGGCGCTGCTGCACGCCTCCGAGCTCTACGAAGAGTCCGGCCATCTGTTCGACAAGATGGGCATCAAGGTCGGCCAGCCGGAGCTCGATCTTCCCGCCATGATGAAATTCAAGGACCAGGGCGTCGACGGCAACGTCAAAGGCGTCGCCTTCCTGTTCAAGAAGAACAAGATCGACACCTTCCACGGCACCGGCCGCATCGTCGCGGCCGGCAAGGTCGAAGTGAAGACCGCCGACGGCAAGAGCGAGACCATCGAGGGCAAGGCGATCGTCATCGCCACCGGCTCGGACGTGGCGCGCCTGCCCGGCATCGATATCGACGAGCGGCGCATCGTGTCTTCGACCGGCGCCCTGGTCCTCGATCAGGTGCCGCAGCGGCTGCTGGTGATCGGCGCCGGCGTGATCGGGCTCGAACTCGGATCGGTGTGGCGCCGCCTCGGCTCCAAGGTGATCGTGGTCGAGGTCCTCGACCGCATCCTGCCGGGAATGGATAGCGAGGTCTGCCGGCAGGTGCAGCGTATCTTCGAAAGGCAGGGCATCGTCTTCAAGCTGTCGTCCAAGGTCACCGGCATCAAGGCAGCGGGACAGAAGCTCGAGGCAACAGTCCAGCCGGCCGCGGGCGGCGCGGCCGAATCAATCGAAGCCGATGTCGTGCTGGTGTCGATCGGGCGCGTGCCGTTTACCGAGGGGCTCGGGCTCGAGGCCGCCGGCGTGAAGACGGACAACAAGGGCCGCGTCATGGTCGATGCGCGCTTCGCCACCAACGTGCCGAGCATCTATGCCATCGGCGACGCGATTGCCGGCCCGATGCTCGCGCACAAGGCCATGGACGAGGGCGCGGCGGTGGCGGAAATCCTCGCCGGAGAAGCCGGCCAGGTGAACTACGACGTCATCCCGAACGTGGTCTACACCTATCCCGAGATCGCCTCGGTCGGAAAAAGCGAGGAGGAATTAAAAGAGGCCGGCATCGCCTACAATGCCGGCAAGTTTCCCTTTACCGCCAATGGCCGCGCAAAGACGAACCTGCAAACCGAAGGCTTCGTGAAAATCCTCGCCGATGCCAAGACCGACCGCGTGCTCGGCGTGCACATCGTCGGCGCGGACGCCGGCAACATGATCGCGGAGGCTGCGGTTGCCATGGAGCTCGGCGCCGCGTCCGAGGACATCGCCCGCACCTGCCACCCCCACCCGACGTTCACCGAGGCGGTGAAGGAGGCGGCATTGGCGGTTGATAAGCGCGCCATCCATATGTGAGGCGACGCGGCTCAAGCGCGCGCGCCGCAAGCTGCGGCTGCTGGCGCGCATCCGCCGGCGCCTACAGATGGTGCGTGCCGCCGCGCGAGCGACGCTAGATCACGTGCAGCGAATGCAGGTACTGCGGGTTGAAAAACCCGAGCGCCATGAAGGCCAGACCGATCACACCGAGACCGATGGCCCCATAAACCAGTGCCATCATGCCGGTGATGACGGCCGCCGACGCCAGCACGATGCCGATCTGATAGGCCGCCGAGGCAAACTCGTAGTGATGGTAGCGCGCCAATTGGATGTCGCGTTGGTGCTCGTAGGTCTCGGCGAGCGCGCGCAACTCCTTGCGACCGTCCTTCTCCGCCGGGTCGGACTCGTAGCGCGCCACGGTCTTCATCCAATCGTCGGCCTGCTTGAGCAGCGCCGCCTTCTTTGTTTCATCCGACACTGTGGCGGCTTCGAGCGCTAAAGCCTGAGCGGCGGTGCGAAGCGTGGTCTGGCGGATGGTCTTGGCTTGGAAGAAATTCCACGAGTCGGACGCCTTGATGTTGAGCGAAATTCCTTCCGTCTGCGCGCTCTTGCCGAACATCTCGGCGAGCGCCAGGAAGAGCGCGATCACCGAGATCAGCAGCGCGATCTTCTTGTTCCTACTCTCCGCTACCGGCTTTCCACGGCCGCCGCCATGCCCGTGCTCCTCATGTTCGATCTGGTGCTCGACTTCATGCTGCACCGCGTGCACGCCGTGACTCATATCGCCCTCCGTGCGTCGTCGGCCGGACGATGTATCGAACTGGCCGGCTTTCGCAAGGGGAGGCAACTGTGGCGCCTGCCACACCTTCGTCATGCCCGCGGATGGGTGCTGCGGTAGACTTCCAGCAGGCGCTCGGTATCGACGGCGGTGTAGATCTGCGTCGTCGATAACGAGGCATGGCCGAGCAGTTCCTGGATCGCGCGCAGATCGCCGCCGCGCGCCAGCAAGTGCGTCGCGAAGGAATGGCGCAGCGCATGCGGCGTCGCGGTCTCCGGCAGCCCGAGCGCGCCGCGCAGCCGTGCCATCGCAAGCTGGACGATGCGCGGGGAGAGCGGGCCGCCTCTGGCGCCCACGAATAGGGGGCCCTCGGCGGGAAGTTCGTAGGGGCAGAGCGCGACGTATTCGGCGGCGAGCTTCGCGACCTGTGCCAGCACCGGCACCATGCGGTCCTTGTTGCCCTTGCCGGTGACCGTGATGACGTCGCCGTGGCCGGGCGCGGGGATGTCGTTGCGCTTCAAGGCCAGCGCCTCGCTGATGCGCAAGCCCGACCCGTAGAGCAAGGCCAGCACCGCCGCGTCGCGGGCGAGAATCCAGGGCTCGCGCGGCTCGCCGGCGCGCAAGTCGGTGTCGGTGATGCGCTTGGCGGCCGGGATCGCGAGCGGCTTCGGCAGCGCCTTCGCCAGTTTCGGCGTGCGCACGGCGGAAAGGGCGCCGACCTTGCCCTTGCCGTTGCGTTCGAGAAAGCGGGCGAACGAGCGCACGCCCGCGAGCATGCGCATCAGCGAGCGGCCGCTAATGCCGCCGGCCCGGCGTGCCGCCATGAAGGCGCGTACGTCGAGCGGCTTAAGGCGCGACAGCGCCGAGAGCGTCACGCGGCTGCCGAGATGGCCGCAGAGGAAGACGAGGAATTGGCGCACGTCGCGCTCATAAGCGTCGACCGTCTTCGGCGACATCCGCCGTTCGGTCGAGAGATATGCCAGCCAGCGCATGAATTCGCTGGCGACCTCGTCGGCGGCAAAAGCGAGAGCGGGGGCGGGTGTTGCGCTTGACATGGCAGAATATATCTCACCCCTTTCCTTCACTCTTTCTTAAGGGCTTCGAATCAGCCGGCTGCCCATGGCCAAACGCGTTGTCGATGTCCTCGTCCCGGTTGCCCTCGACCAGGCGTATTCCTATCGGGTGCCGGAAGGGCTTGAGCTCGCGCCCGGCGACCTCGTGACCGTGCCGCTGGGTGCGCGCATGGCGACGGCGGTGACGTGGGCGGAGAATCCCAAGCCCAATCCCCGGCTCGACAACCGCATGAAGGATGTCGAGGCCAAGCTCGACGTCCCGCCGCTCAAGCCGGAACTGCGCAAGTTCATCGACTGGGTATCGGTCTACACGCTCAGCCCGCGCGGCACGGTGCTGCGCATGGCGCTGCGCATGGGCGAGCATCTCGGCCCCGGGCGCGAACGCGTCGGCGTTCGGCTTGCCGGATCGACCCCCAAGCGGATGACGGCGGCCCGCGAGCGCGTGCTTGCGCTCCTCGGCGACGGGCTCGCGCGTGCTAAGCGCGACGTCGCCCACGACGCGGGGGTTTCGCCTGGGGTCATCGACGGCCTGGTCGACGAAGGGACGCTGGAGACCCTGGTGCTGCCCCCCGACCCGGTGGCGCGCCCACCTGATCCGGATTTTTCCCTGCCCGATTTTACGCCGGCGCAACGCGAGGCGGCGGATGCGCTGCGCGCGACGGTAGCCGCGGGCGGCTATGGCGTCACGCTGCTCGACGGCGTCACCGGCGCGGGCAAGACCCAAGTCTATTTTGAGGCCGTCGGCGAGATCGTCCGTCGCGGAAAACAAGCGCTGGTTCTCGTTCCCGAGATCGCCTTGACCACCCAGTTCCTCGATCGCTTCGCGGAACGCTTCGGCGTGCGGCCGGCCGAGTGGCACTCGCAACTGTCTCAGCGCTTGCGCGCGCGCACTTGGAATGCGGTGGCGAAAGGCGAGCTGAGTGTGATCGTCGGCGCGCGCTCGGCGCTGTTTCTGCCGTATGCCAATCTCGGGCTGATCGTGGTCGATGAGGAGCACGATCCCGCCTACAAGCAGGAGGATGGCGCGCGCTATCACGCGCGCGACATGGCGGTGGTGCGCGCGCGGGGAGCCGACATCCCGATCGTGCTGGTGTCGGCGACGCCGTCGGTCGAGACCGAGGTCAATGCGCGGCGTGGCCGCTATGCCCGCGTGCATCTCCCGGAGCGCTTCGGCAGCCCATATCTTCCCGCCATCGAGGCGATCGATCTGCGCGCCGAAGGCCCGCCGCGCGGCCGCTTCATCGCCCCGCGGCTCGCCCAGGCGGTGACGAGCGCGCTCGAACGCGGCGAACAGGCGCTCCTCTTCCTCAATCGCCGCGGCTATGCCCCGCTCACGCTCTGCCGCCAATGCGGATTTCGGCTCGCCTGTCCGAATTGCGACGCCTGGCTGGTCGATCACCGGTTCAAGCGTCGCCTCGTCTGCCACCATTGCGGCTTCTCGATCCCGCCACCGATGCAGTGCCCGCACTGTCAGGCGGCCAATTCGTTCGTCGCGGTCGGCCCCGGCGTCGAACGGTTGGAGCAGGAGGCGGCGGAGCTGTTTCCGCAAAGCCGTATCCTGGTGCTATCGAGCGATCTCGTCGAATCGGTCGAACGGTTGCGCCAGGAGCTCGACGACGTCGCCAAGGGACGCTTCGACATCATCATCGGCACGCA
>WNGP01004657.1_pt1 | contig 17492 bp, 14 predicted proteins | sample 5407671 | NCBI WGS metagenome assembly WNGP01 (sample SAMN13153381, study PRJNA577476) | soil metagenome | isolation source: 40 cm soil or saprolite under Garry oak tree replicate 2 | place: USA:California | collected 2016-06-15 | reverse complement strand
GTCCGTTCACGACCCGTGCTCCACGATGTTGCCGCCTGTCAAGTACGTCAGGCCCGTGTCCCCGGTGGGGCCCGTTTCTCCTGAATGAATGGGAGCGGCCCGCCAGCGCATCGCATCCGTGCGGCTGTTCTGCGGTTTGCCACGATCGTTGTCGCAGACCTCGAATTGCGCTGTTTCGCGGCCGTCTCCCGGATTGACGCGCGCCGTCATATAGGCGTCGGCGGTCCCCACCACCAGACAAAAGCCCCTTCCCGAGTTATCGGCGAACACATTGGCGAATACGCTGTCACCGCTGAAGCTGTCGACCCCATCGTGGATCGAAACGTGCCACGCGACCTTAAAGGGGTGACCGTTGACTTCGATCTCGCCCTTCTGCACGAAGCACCGATTGGCCGCGTTCGTCGCCAAGAAGACGTTGAACCCGAACGTAAACTTCCCGGTGAAGTAGGGGGCCGGCTCCGGAGCTGGGGGCGGGTCCCCAGTTGGTGAAGGTTCATCGACGTTATCGTAGTTTGCTGCCGTCCGCATGCCTGTGGGGTCGATACGCCCACCACCCGTCCACTTCCCGGTGGGGCACTGTGCCGGGGGCGGCGTGACCCAGAAGCTCGGGCGCTTCGGCGCCATGTTGACGTTCGGCCGGTCGCTACACGCCACGGCCAGCAGTCCGGCCGCCAAGCCGGGCCCGAAACGCAGAATCGTATGTGTCAGCATGCTCCGCCTCCTCGCAGGATCATCAACTCGAGATTCCTGTGGGGAGGAGCCTAGCAAGACAGGTGCCAGTCGCTAGCGATTCGACAGGCTGTTGTGGAATCGAGAGATGCGTTGCGGTGTCGCCGTCATGCATCGCGGCGCACACATCAGGTGTGGAGCCTCAGTCGTCGCGTCTACACCAGAACGCGCGCGCCACACCTGCGACGACGGAAGTGGCTGCGTTGCGACATTGTACGGAGCGCCGCGGGGAGCGGCGTGCGGTCCGCTCCCCGCTGGTCGCTGCATCGCTCATTCACTTACCTCCTCGGTTACGCACACTCGGCACGTCTCTCACAATGTCTCTCGCGATCCGCGTCAGCCCGAGCCCAGCGGTTGCGGGATGGCGACCGCTCGACGCGGCTCGCGTGCCGGCGCGGTCGCCCCACCGTCAAGTTCGAAACGCTCCCCGTTGCACACCACCCGCGCGATCCGCTCGGCGGCCTGGCCGTCCCACCGCTCGATCACGGGTCGGGCTGGCGAGCGCCGTGCGAGTCCGCGCTCGGCCGCGGCGAGGATAGCGTCGCGCTGCGGCTGCACCAGGCGGTTCGTGCCGTGCGTGCACGTGATCGGGCGCTCGGTATTCGCTCGCACGGTGAGGCACGGCACACCGAGGAACGAGGTTTCCTCCTGGAGTCCGCCCGAGTCCGTGACGACGAGGCCGGCCTTGGCGACCAGACTGAGCATGTCCAGGTACGCGAGCGGCTCGAGCAGCCGCAGGCCCCGCTCACTTGGGAGCCGCAGCCGCAGTTCCTCGACGCGAGTGCGCGTGCGCGGGTGCACGGGAAAGAGCACGGGGACCTGGTCCGCGAGCCGGGTCAGCGCCTCGAGTAGCTCCCGCAACACGGCCGGATCGTCCACGTTGGCCGGCCGATGCAGGGTCACGACGGCGTAGGGCTGTGCCCGCACGTCGAAGCGCGCCGGCGCGTCGAGCGCCAGCGCCTGCGGCAGGGCCCAGCACAAGGTATCGATCATCACGTTGCCGACGAAGTGCATACGGTCGGCGGGAATTCCTTCGGCCTCCAAGTTCGCCGCCGCGTCGCGGGACGGCAGGAACAGCAGATCCGACAGCCGATCCGTAACCACGCGATTGATCTCTTCTGGCATGGTCCAGTCGCGGCTGCGCAGCCCAGCCTCCACGTGACCTACGCGCATCTGGAGCTTCGCGGCCACGAGCGCGGCAGCCACAGTGGAGTTCACGTCCCCATACGTCAGGACGAGATCGGGCTGGACCTCGAGGACCACGGGCTCGAGGCGTTGCATCACGGCCCCGGTCTGCTGGGCGTGCGACCCCGACCCCACACCGAGGTTGTGGTCCGGCGCCGGGATCCATAGCTGCTCGAAGACGGCATCCGACATGCCCGGATCGTAGTGCTGGCCGGTATGGACGATCACGTGCTCGACTCCGCGTCGCACCAGCTCGCGGTCGACAGGAGCGAGCTTCATGAAGTTCGGGCGTGCGCCTACGACGGAGAGAATCCGCATCGCGTCAATGACGCAGCTGTGTGGCGATGATAATGGCCGCCGGAATCCCCGCGATGATGGCGATGATCCGCCACTTGGATTCGGGGTCGGCGCGCCGGGGCACGATGATGCGGTCGCCGGTGCGCAGGCCCAGGCCCTCGACGGTCATGCCGCGTGCGAACGCGTCCTGGAAGGCATTCCCGACGTAGAGCCCCTTGCCCTCCCGCTCGATGCGCGCGGCCGTGAACTTCGCATCCTTCGTGGGCCCGCCGGCCGCCATGAGCGCGTCCGACACGACGGCGCCGGCGGCGACGGCGTAATACCCCGGATGCTCCACCTCGCCGAGCACACCCAGGCGGACGAGCACCTTCGCGTGGACGACGGGGTTCTTCATATATCGCGCGAGCTGCTGCCCGAGGTACGCCTCCACGGTGGCACGCCGGACACCGCTGAGCGGGATCGCGCCAATCACCGGAACCGTGAGCGCCGGTCCAGGTCCGACGCTGAAGACATGGGTGAATTGGCTGTCCCCCTCGACCTCGAGCAGGATCTGGTCACCGAGCTCGAAATCACCTTGCGGCGCCCGCGCCGTCGTCTGACCCGCCAGCGGACTGGTGAGCAGCAGCAGCGCCAGCTGGCGCACGACCATTCTCTGGATCATCGCGTTACTCCACCGTTACGCTCTTCGCCAGGTTACGCGGCCGATCCACGTCGCAGCCGCGCAAGACGGCGATGTGATACGCCAAGAGCTGGAGCGGAATGACCGTCAGCACCGGCGCGATCAGGGGTGGGCTCGCCGGCACGGCGACTTGGTGATCCGCCAGGTTGCTCAGATCGCCGTTGCCCTCGCTCGTGATGGCGATGATGCGACCCCCCCGGGCTTTCACTTCCTGCATGTTCGAAACGACCTTCGCGTAAACCGGATCCTTGGGCGCCAGGCAGACGACCGGCATGTTCTCATCGATCAAGGCGATGGGACCGTGCTTCATTTCGGCTGCCGGGTAGCCCTCGGCGTGGATGTAGGAGATCTCCTTGAGCTTGAGCGCGCCCTCGAGGGCGACGGGGAAATTGGCGCCCCGGCCCAGGTAGAGGGCGTTGCGCGCGTCCGCATAGCGCTCGGCGAGCGCCCGCACCTGCGGCTCGACCGCGAGCGCGCGCTCCACCAGCTCCGGAAGCCGGACGAGCTGCGAGACTAGCCGACGTCCCTCCTCCGCATCCAGCCCCCGCTGGCGCCCGAGGTACAGCCCGAGTAGCAACAGGGCGACCACCTGCGAGGTGAACGCCTTGGTCGATGCGACCCCGATTTCAGGGCCCGCGTGCAGGTAGATCCCGCCGTCCGCCTCGCGGGCGATCGTCGAGCCGACGACGTTGACGAGACCGAGCACCGTGGAGCCCATGACCTTCGCGGCCCGCAGGGCTTCCAACGTGTCCGCCGTCTCTCCAGACTGCGAGATCGCGATGGTCACCGTGCCGGGGAGCCGGAGCTGGCGGCGGTAGCGATACTCCGACGCGTATTCGACCGAGACCGGGATCCCGGCCAGCTCCTCGAGCACCTGGCGGCCCACGAGCCCGGCGTGCCACGAGGTGCCGCAGGCCACGATCACGATGCGGCGGATCGCCCCGCACTGCTCCGCAGTGAGGTTCAACCCGTTGAGGCGCGCCGTCCCCTCGGCAACGAGCAGACGTCCCCGGAGCGTGCTTCGCACGGTTTCGGGCTGCTCACAGATCTCCTTCAGCATGAAGTGCGGATAGCCGCCGAGTGCGATCGCGTCGAGATCCCACTCGATGTCGTCCACAGCCCGCTCCTGCTCGCGAGCGTCCCGGTCGAGGACGCGGTAGCCCTCCGCGGTCACCACGGCGACGTCGCCGTCGTTGAGGTAAACCACGGACCGGGTATGCCCGAGCACCGCGCTCGCATCGGAGGCCACCAGGTACTCCCCGTCCCCAACGCCGAGGAGGACCGGGGAGCCGCGTCGAGCGACCACGATTTTCCCAGGATCCGCCTCGGCCACCACCGCGATGCCGTAGGTCCCCTCCACGTGGTCCAGGGCCGCGATCACCCGCTCTTCGAGTGTCGCGCCGGCCGACTCTTCGATCAGATGCACGAGCGTCTCAGTGTCGGTCTCGGTCACGAAGCGATGGCCGTCCTGCTCCAGCCGCTTGCGCAGCACGTCCGCGTTCTCGATGATGCCGTTGTGCACCAGGGCGACGGTCCGGGTGCAATCGATGTGGGGGTGTGCGTTGCGTTCGGTCGGTGCGCCGTGCGTCGCCCAGCGCGTATGTCCGATGCCGCAGCGCCCGTGCACCGGCGTTCGCGTGAGGAGCTCGCGCAGGCCGGCGATGCGTCCTGCGAGCTTGCGGGTTTCCACTCCCCCGCCGTTGAGCACCGCGACGCCGGCGGAGTCGTATCCCCGGTATTCCAGACGGGCCAAGCCCTCGACCAGAAACGACACTGCCTCTTTCGGCCCGACGTATCCCACGATCCCGCACATCGCTCAGATGCCCTCACGCTTGAGTTCCAGCAATGGGTCGCCGGTGATCGCTAGACCGAAACGCGCGAGCTGGGCCAGCGTGCCGTCCCCCGCGCCGAGCATGATGTCCGGCAGTGACAGGATCGGCTGGCCGCATCGGTCGCACGTCGCCACCCGGCCCGGGCGCGCGCGTCGCTGGAGCTTGCTCCGCTCACCGCGGTGTGTCTTACAGTGCTTGCAACGCATAGTCGATGGTGTTCGGTCACGCCCCTGCACTTCAAGTTTGAGGCCCGGCCGACGCCGACCGGCCGCACCTCCCGCCTTATTGATCAGCGCGACAAGGGGTTAGCCGGCGCGCCCGACTGGCCGGCGGGCCGCCACGACCGAAGGGCTGCGTTGCGCGCGCGCGGCAGCCGCCGCGGCGCGGCCGCGCAACCGGGCCCGTTGCAAGGCGCTCCGTGGCTGGCGAGCGCCGCCACATCACGGCCCCGGGTTTGCAGAAACGTGAGTTACGTACGAACCCCTTCGGAGGCGCGGTTGGCCGGAGCTGATACATGACGGAGCGAATGCCACAAGGCGGATTACCACTCGTGCTCCTGGCGGGCGACGGCCAGGAAGCAACCCGCTGGCTCAGGAGCCTGCTGGAGGGTGGCGGGTACGCCGTCCTCCAAGAGCGCTCCGGTCAGCATACCCTCGAGCGCGCGCGGACCACCGAGCCAGACGTGATTCTCGTGGACGCCGAGATGCCCGACATGCCGGGCGTTGAGCTGTGCCGCTCGCTCCGCTCCGATCCGCGCGTCTCCAGCAGCACGCCAATTCTCTTGATGATCCGCGAGGCTGCCACGCGCGCGCAACGGCTTGCCGCGTTGCGTGCCGGTGCCTGGGAGTGCATCGCGCCTCCGCACGATGCGGACGAGATCCTCCTTAAGATCGGCGCCTACGTGCACGCCAAGCTCGACGCCGACCGGGCCCGAACCGAGGGGCTGCTCGACGCCGCGACCGGGCTTTACAACCGGCAGGGGCTCGCACGCCGCGCGCGCGAACTGGGATCTCAGGCATTCCGGGAACACGGCCCACTCGCCTGCATCGTGCTCGCACTCGACACCGAGCCGGCCGAGGCTGGCGTCGGCCAGCCACCGGGCGGCACGAGCCTCGGCCGGTACGTGCAGGCGATCAAGTCGGCCGCTCGCTTGTCGGATGTGATCGGCCGCCTCAGCGCCACCGAGTTCGCGGTGCTGGCCCCGGGGACCGACGCGGCGGGCGCACGCCGACTCGCCGAGCGGCTGGCCAGTTCCGTGTCCGGGACGACGGTCGCCGCGGCGGGTAGCGGTCCGGCGGCTGCGCCGGTGCGCGTCCGCTGTGGCTACGAGGCCGTGGCTAACGTCGGCTACGCGCCGATTGAGCCGGTCGACCTCCTGGTACGGGCGGCCGCGGCAATCCGGACCGGCCGCGCGGACTCCGGCGGTTGGCTGCGCCGCTTCGACGAGGGCAACCCGGCGTCAACTCCGACACCCTAGACAGGCACCCGCCGGCTTCCCCGTTCCTCGTCCATCGCTTCGTAGCCTGGTAGGTAATAAGAGTAGTAGCGGTACGCCCCGCCGACCGGCACGTCGTTCAGGATCGCCCCCAACAGCCGCACGGGCAGGCGCTGCAGCATTTCGAGCTTGGCCGCCGCGACGTCGCGGTGGCTGTATCCGGTCCGGAGCACGAGCGCGAGGGTACCGGTCAGCGTGCCAAGGATCAGAGGATCCACGCCAGCCCCGAGTGGCGGGCTGTCGACCAAGATCACGTCGTAGCCGGAGCGCATGCCGTTCACCAGCTCCGACATCGCGGGCGACCCCAACATCTCGGGGGCGTTGTACGCGCGCGTGCCGCACGCGATCAGCGAGAGCGAGGGGTACGGCGTCGCCTGCACGATGCTGTCGAGCGGGGTCTCGCCACGGAGGAAGTCGCTCAACCCCGGGCGGCGGTGGGCGCTCAATCGCCGATGTAGCACGCCGCGTCGGATGTCGGCGTCGATCAGCAGCGTGCGATGCCCGCCGTCCGCGAAGGTGTGCGCCAGGTTGGCGGCGAGGAACGATTTGCCGTCGCCGGCCCCCGGGCTCGTGATCGTGACGAGGAGCGGCGCCCGCCCGCCGTGCGCGTATACGAGGTTGAGGCACACGCCGCGCAGGGCCTCCACGACCTGGTTGACGTCCTCGGGCACGCGGCCCCGACCGTGACGCCCCTGCGGCAGCGTTCGCATGTGCGGCACGGCGCCCAGGATCGCCAGCCCCATCTCGCGCGAGACCTGATCGGGGTAGCGCACTCTGGGGTCGATACGATCGAGCAGGACCGCCCCCACAACGGCGAGCCCGAAGCTGCCGCAAAACCCGAGCAGGATCAGCCGCGTCCCCATTGCGCTCACGGGTTCCCGCGACACGGCTGCGGCGTCCAGAATGCGGACGTCGGGAATGGTGCTCGCCTCCGCCAGACGCGCTTCCTCATATCGCTGCTGGAGCATGGTATAGAGATTCTCGGCCATGCTCACGGTCCGACGCAGCCGAGCGTCCTCGATGGCCCGCGCGGGGATCTGCCGCAGGCTCCGCGAGTCCGCGCCGAGCCGCCGGTCGAGCTCCGTCTCCCGGGCCAGGAGCTGATCCCGCAGCCCGCGCGCCAGCGCCGGAATCGTCTGCCGCTCCAGCGTGGCGATGTCCCCGGCGAGGCGCTGTACGGGCGGGTACTGGTCGGAGTAACGGTACTGCAAGGCGCGCAAGCTGGCCCGCTTCGAGGTCAACTCCGTCAGCGCGGCGGCGAGGTCGGGGTTCGCCTGGACGGACCCGACCACCGCGAGCGCGTCGGCAGAGAGGCCCGTAGAGTCACCGGCCTGCGCCAGCATCCGCTGCAGCGCCTCCCGGTCCTGCTGGGTCCGCTCCCGGTCGAACTGCATATTGAAGAAGGTGCCGAACTTGGGATCGGACTCGCCGCCCTGGGCCACACCGCCGGCCCCGCCGGCCCCACCCGGCGCACTGAGCGCCACCGGGGGCGGCCGATCGCTCGGCAACGTGATCGTCCGCTCCCGGAAGCCCTCGAGCGCCGCCTCGGCGCCGCGCAAGTTGCTCTGCGCGCTCTGCAACTGCTCCGCCAGGATCTTCGTGAGCTCTGTCAGCTTCTTCCGCTTGAGGTCCGCCGCCACCTGCACGTAGCGTTCCGCCACCGCGTTGACCACCGCGGTGACCCGCGGCGCATCGGGGCCCCGCAGCTCGAGCCGGAGGAAGTTCCCTTCCACATCCATCTGCGCGCTCAGCGAGTCCGCCAGCGAGCGCGCCGCGTCGCGCAGGGTCGCCAAATTGAAGTCGACGGCCCGGTCGGAAGGGAGCGTCTTGGCCACGGGGGCCCAGGCGAACCCGAGCCGGGTCCCGATGGAGTCACCCAGCGTCCCGCGCTCGACCACCTGGCCCTCAGGGGCGGTGGCGAGCGTGTAAGTCCGACGATCAGAATCCACCGTCAGACGATACGCCCCCGGGCGGTACTGACCGGTTACCTGGAACGTCGCCAGGACGCCTTCGTCCGCCCGCGACTTCGGGCTCACGAACAACCGTTGGTCGCGGACCACGTAGTCGAGCACAACGTATGACTTAAGGAGATCCACCCAAGCCTGGGGGTCGAGCAACTGGCCCTGACGGATGGGCCCTCGGTCCTGGCCCTGGCCCCAGCGGTCGCGCTCCGTCGCGTCGATCCAGATGGTTGCCTGCGCACCGTACTGGGGCCTGACGAAGCGCGCGACTCCGAAGCCAGCTGTAGTCCCGAGGACCGTCACACCGCAGATCAGCCACTTGAAGCGCAAAACGGCGCTCAATACCCGCCGCCAATCGACGCCTCCCGACTCGACACCGCCCCACTCCGTGCTGACGGGTGGCGACGATGGCGGAACCATCACCGGTGGAGTCGAACTAGGTGGCAGCGGCAGGTGGCTCATAGTCATTGAATGCATCCCTCTCCGGGTGGCGCGCGGCGTGGCTCCATACAGCGGCGTGTCATCTTCGATGCGTGTGGCAAGTCCGATACCGTGCGACGCGCGCAGACGGCCTGCGCCGATGCCGCAATTCAGTGCAAGGTAAGGCGGATAACGGATGCACCTTGGTGCGTTCAGGGCCGTGGCGTCTGGCGCCGCGCGATCCGTTGTTGCCCAATCCATGCGGCAAACCGGGCGACGCTGCAGGGTCGCGACAATGTGGCCCGAACCGTGCGTAGGAGGCTGGTCGACCGTTAATCGAGGACGAGGCCGATGTCCATTCCGATGACACAGGACGGCGTCCAGCCGGGCGACGGGCGGGAGCCGGCCGCGCTGCTCGCGATCGGGCCGGAAGCGAAGGCCCGCGTGCGGATTCTCGTAGTGGACGACGAGCACACCCTTCGCGAAAGCTGCGCCGCGGTGCTCCGACACGAAGGGTATGACGTCACGGTCTCCAGCCGAGGCCAGGACGCACTCGAACTGCTCAAGCGCCGCGCCTTCGACGTCGTGCTGGTAGACCTCTACATGTCGCAGGTCGACGGGCTGGCACTGCTGCGGGCCGCGCTCGGGACCAATCATGACACGATCGTGATCGTGATGACCGGGAATCCGAGCGTCGAGTCGAGCGTCGAGGCGTTGCGGCAGGGTGCCTTTGATTATCTCCCGAAGCCCTTTTCCGCCTCACATCTGCAGGTCTTGATCGGGCGTGCGGTGCACACGCTGTTGGTCGCGCGCGAAACGCGGGAGCAGCAGGAAACGCTCGACCGGGCGCAGGTGCAAACGGACAAGCTTACCCTCCTCGGTACCGCGCCGGCCTTTCGCCGGGCGATTGAGCTCGCCCGGAAGGTGGCGCCGACGGACGCCTCCGTCTTCATCACGGGAGAGAGCGGCAGCGGCAAGGAGATGATTGCGCAGTTCATTCACCACCACAGCCGCCGCTCGAGCCGTCCGTTCGTGGCCGTGAACTGCGCGGCGCTGCCCGAAGGCCTGCTCGAGTCCGAGATGTTCGGCCACCGCAAGGGCGCCTTCACCGGCGCGGTGCGCGACAAACCCGGGTTGCTCGAAGCCGCGCACGGCGGCACGCTGTTTCTCGACGAGCTGGTCGAAATGCCAAAATCGATCCAGGCTAAGCTCCTGCGCGTCATCCAGGACGGCGTGGTGCGCCGCGTGGGCAGCGAGACGACCGACGCCGTCGTAAACGTGCGCTTCATCGCCGCGACCAACGGCGACCCCGAAGGTGCCGTCAAGTCCGGCGACATGCGTGAGGACCTGTACTACCGCCTGCGCGTTGTGCCGATCAACGTCCCGGCGCTGCGCGAGCGGCCCGAGGACATCCCGCTCTTGGCGGACTACTTCCTGTCCACCTACTGGGTGCGCCATCGCCGAAAGGGCGCGCCCTTCCCGCGCTTGACCGACGCGGCGCTGCGGGCGCTGTGCGGCTACGCCTGGCGCGGGAACGTCCGCGAGCTGCAGAACGTCATCGAGCATGTCGCCGTGGTCGTGGAACCGGGCGCCGAGATCCGGCCCGAAGACTTGCATCTCACGGGAGACGCGGGGGCGGCGGACACCAGCGCAAATCCCGCGTCGTTGATCTCGACCCTGCTGGAAGAGAGCTACCACGCCGCCCGGGACCGCGTGATTGCGCAGTTCGAGCGGCAGTACCTGACTTGGCTCGTCAACCGGGCCAGCGGCAACATGTCGAAGGCCGCCCGCATCGCGGGCGTCGACCGGACCACGTTGTACCGGCTGATGGAGCGCCACGGATTGCAGCGCAGCCCGACAGCGGGATGGGTGGTCGAGCGTGAGCCCGGACCGGGGGCGGGGACGATGGAGGAGATGCCGGTCGAGGCCCATGTGGGCGACACGGGCGGGCAGGCCGCATGATACGGGGAGCCGTGATGGAGATGCGGTCCAACACCGCTGAACAGCTCGACTGGCCGATCGTCGCGCCGGTCCCGAGGTCCGAGCCGGAGCAGGAGCCGCAGGATCTCACGGCCTCTCTGGCCGGCCCCAACGGACTCGATCTCGTCGTGGAGCTCGCGCACGACCTGCGCTCGCCTCTCACGTCCATTCTCTTCCTCGCCGAAGCCCTGCAGCAGGGCCAGGGCGGCGCGGTGACGCCGGAGCAGAGTCGCCAACTCGGCCTGATCTACAGCGCCGCGCTCTGCCTGTGCGCGACGGCGAGCGACGTGCTGGAGCTGGCCCGTGGCGGCAACCGGTTGGTGGACCGTGCTCCCGCGCCGTTCTCGGTGGCCGAGACGTTCGGGTCGGTGCGCAGCATGATCGAGCCGATAGCGGAGGAGAAGGGCCTGGCGCTACGCCTCGTCCACCCCGTGCCCGAACGGCGCGTGGGGCACGCCCGGGCACTGTCGCGCGTGCTCCTGAACCTCGCCACCAACGCGGTGAAGTTCACCGACACGGGCTTCGTGGAAGTAGCGGCGCGACCGATCGACGCCCGGCGGCTCGAGTTCTCCGTTCGGGACACCGGCGCGGGGATCGATCCCATGCTGCTGCGTGCCCTGTACCAGCCGGTGAGGGCGGCGCCGGCGGACGGGCGCCATCACTTCTCCAGCTCCGGCCTGGGACTAAAGGCCGTCGGTGCAACGCTCGAAGTGGAAACCCGACCGAATTGGGGAACCCGCTTTTACTTCGAGGTCGACTGTCCCCCGGCCATTTCGGCTCCCTGACGCGAGCGCCGCCGTCAGGCGGCGCCCCCCGTGGCCGCCAGCGGGCCGACCCCCGCGCGGCGACGCTCATCGCGCATCAACGACTCCGCGAAACCTGCCGTTGCCGTGCTCAACACCTGATAGGCGTCGTACTCGGCGCTGACCGGGAACGATGCCTTGATGCCTCCTCGCACACCGGGGTCGCGAATCGTGCGGTTCTGGGTGGACTTGAGAAACCGCATGACGACGTCCACCGGCTCGAGCCACTGACGCCGACGGGTGATCTCATATAGGCGCAGCCAGAGACTCGCCATCTGCGCCGCGCCGGTCAGCGAGTCCCACGATGCGGCGGCGCGCCAGCCGATCGCAAATCGTCCAGGCAGCCGCCCGCCCGGATCGACCGCGCATGCCACGCGCTCGGCCGCAGACGCTGCCCGCGTGATCAGGCCATCATCTCCCAGGACTCGACCGCCCTCCAACAGCCCGCCGATCGCGGCCGCCACGGTATGCAACAGCGGGCGCAGCGGATCGGTGGAACAACAGTCGGGAAACCAGCCATCGTCGTGCTGGCGCCGCGCCACCGCTCGGAGGGCCTTCGCCGCGGCCGCCCGGAATTCCGGCGCCCGGAGACGGCGTCCAGCCTCCGCCAGTGCCCACGCCGTGCGCGCGTTGTAGAGCGCAGCGTGCCCAGGCCCGTCAGGCGAAGGCCCGTGACGCCATACCCCGTCCTCGCTGAGCGTGGCGAGCAGGAACCACGCGGCGCGACGAGCGGCGCCAGCGAAGATCCCCGCCCCGGTCTCCGCGAACGCCGCGAGCCACGCGAGCAGGACCCGCCCGGTATTGAAGACGCCGGGTGCAGTCCGCTCGCCGATGACACCCTCCCGCACGGCGCCGGACGGCAGTTGCAGCTCGAGCTCCCAGCGCGCCGCGCGGTCAGCGCGCTCGGTGAGTTCGGGGCGGTGCAGGTGGCGGGCCGCGCCATACAGGATCGGAATGATGTCTCCGGTAGCCCCGGGGTCGGCGGGCTGCCACGCGCGAGACCCGAACGCCGGGTTCCACCCGAGGCTGTACCCGCGCGCGACACCCCCTTCGCCGCTCGCATCCTGCGCGCCCGCCAACCAATCGAGTGCGGCGACGAGATGTGGCCGGTGATCGGGGTCGACGGCGTAGCCTCCTCGCTCACGCCACGACTCCTCGAAGGCCGCCGGATTGAGCACCGGGTGCGCGCGCACCAGCCGCAGGCCGGCTACCATGGCGCGCGCCACCCGGGGAAGCGGGACGGGGGACAGTTCCGGTTCGTAACTGGGACGCATGGTCCTCACCGCAGGTGACCCGGCGTCGGGAGACAAGTTCTGTGCCGGTTGAAGGGGAGCCCACTAGGCGGCACCACCTGTTGCGCGTGCGCGATATGGAATCGAGGATATTAGGGGGCCGCACGCCTACGTCGCGAAGAAGTCCCTGGACCCCAGAGCACGCCCGTCGCGACCACTCCACACTCGCCGCCCCTACGCCATAGACGGCGCCACGAAACGCAGCGGCGCCGACTGCGAGCCGCCGCACGTCGGGGCAGGCTCGCGCTTGCGGCATCGGGACTCGGCGCGCGCACGGACTTTGCCATGTCTGCGGGCCATGACGACAACGTTCACCCCTTACCGAACGGCACGGTCCAGCCGGCCAACGCCTGCGCTCGCACACGCGCCTTCGTTCGCACACGCGTGGCCACGCGCCGTCGATCGGGAGCGGTGGAGCCGGCGCTTCGTGAACATCGTGGTGGCGACCATCGGCCTCCTGCTGACATCCCCGGCCCTGCTGCTGATCGCGGCATTGATCAAGCTGACATCGCGCGGACCGGTGTTCTTCACGCAAGCCCGCGTCGGCCTGGACCGCAGGGCACTCACCGGCGTCGGCGGGAACACCCGGCGCAACATGGACTTGGGTGGCACGCCGTTTACGATGTACAAGTTCCGCACGATGCGCCCGAGCGAGCAGAACGGGAAGCAGGTATGGGCGCAAGCAGACGACGAGCGCGTCACGCCGATCGGCCGACTGCTGCGCACGTTCCGGCTCGACGAGTTGCCGCAGTTGTTCAACGTGCTGATCGGCGATATGAACATCGTCGGGCCGCGCCCGGAACAACCCGACATCTTCGTGTATCTGCGCGAGCAAATCGAAAGCTATCCCCGACGCCAGCGGGTGCGGCCCGGTATTACCGGTTGGGCCCAGGTCAACCAGGGGTACGACACCTCGGTGGATGATGTGCGCCGCAAAGTCGCCTATGATCTCGAATACATTCGCCGCCAGTCGGCGCTCGAAGACGTGAGGATCATGCTGCGCACCCTCCCCGTGATGCTGTTGCGTCGCGGCAGCCGATAGCTCCTACCGTCCCTCAAGCGCGCGTGGCGCGCTCATGCACCAGCCGCGAGAGCGCCGGGTAGAGATCGCCGCCGACGGCTTTGGCCATCTTCTTGAGATTCCACAACCAGAGCTGGCGCAGGCGGACGGCGAGGGCGCCGGACGCGAGCGCAGCGGCGACGGCGGCAGGAGCGCCGCGCCGCAGGACGTAGCGCCCGACGACGAGGCAGCCGTCCACGACGCGGCAGCGAACCGTGGGTTCCGAGGTGAACAGCGCGGCCAGGCCCGCAGCGGCGGCTGCCGCCGCGACGCGTCGTGAAAAGGCGCCGCCCGGTACCGAGGCGACCCGCACCGGCTCACCCAGCACGTCGGCCAGGACCTGTGCGCTCTGGCTCCACTCCGCGATGAGGCGGTCCCAGCTGCACCGCGCCATCCGTGTCGGATGCGAGCACGAATGTGTGCCGATCACGTGCCCCCGCCCCGCCAGCTCGCGTACCTGCGCCCGCCCGACGAACCCCGGAGTCCCGAGGTAATCTGTGGTAATGAAGAAATGACCGCGCCACCCAGCGCGCTCGAGCAGGTCGGCGACACAGCCATACGCGCTGGCACCGCCGTCGTCGAAGGTTAGGAGGACAGGCGGCGGACCCGGGATGCCGTCGAGGAGGTCGTGTACCGTGCCGCGCCGCGCGGCGACCGCGGATGCGACCTCCAGGTGACGCTCGAAGTCGTGGCGGTCAAGCTTATAGGTGGCGGACACGGGATCGGGGAAACCGCTCGCGTCCCAGTCGCCCCCTTCGACCACGTCATGGTATAGCAGCGCAAGCGCTTTCACGACGGCGTCTCCACGCGCGGTATTTCCAGCGGAAATACTTCGTCAGCCATGGCTGGCCCCAGGCGCCGGAAGGACGGCCCGAGACGTCGAGCCGAGCGGCGCGTGCCGCCGCGACGTCGATCAGCGTCTGCCGGATCCCGTCCAGGTTCTCGACCACAACCCGACCTTGAATCACGAAGGGTGACTCCGCTACTTCGTCGTACGGGTACCTGAAGTAGCCGTACACCGGCCCGGTATCGACGCCTTCGTCAATCTGGAGCAGCGTCGCCCCCACCTTGTGCAGGTCGTCGTTCGCGAGCGCCCAAAAGCAGCCGTGGGCATTGCGGTACTCCGGGCAGACGCCTGGGTGCAGCACGAACGTCCCGCGGCGAGGGAGTGCGAAGACCTCTCGTTTGAGGAGGCTCTTGCAGCGGGCGAGCATGACGTCGGGCCCACACCGCCGGATGAACGCCGCCGCCTCGGGGGAGTTCGGGCTGGAGGTCTCGAGGACGGGGGTATCCGGGGAGAGCGGTGGGTACGCCGCGCACAACCGCTCGAGCGCACCTGCCTCCCACGCTCGGTCCCCGGCTGCGAGCGCCACCCGTTGGTACGCGCGGTAGGCGAGCACGTCCAAGAATCGCAGCGGTCCCACGCGGCTCACCTCGCGCCGGATCCGTCGCCACAGCCGCTGCCTCGGCTCGCAGATCGCTACCACGCCGACCAGCTCCGAAAACGACGCGAGCCAGCGAGCGATGCCGATTCGGTCGAGGGCCGCATCGTGATGACAGATCAGGAGCGCCTTCACGAGCCACCCCGCTGGAGCACCCGCATCGGAATCGTCCGCAAAATGATTTCCAAGTTTGCCGCTGAGCAACGGAGCGTGGAGGCGCGAATTCCATGCCACCTACCGTCACGAAGCCAGCCACCGTCACGAATCAATTCAGCCTCCGTGCTCCCGAGAACGCGTCTGGCTGCGCGCGCCGGTGAGGTGCATCACACAGGCACTGGTCACGTAAAGTGAAGTCAACTTGACACTTGTGCCTCACTTGTCGGCGCTCCTATATTGGCGCCGTTGCTGGGACGCGGCATTGCGCCCGCGCCACAGGCACCAGCGCACCGCAAGCGCGCTGCTGCGACTGAGGTCCCCGCACAGGATGTCCAGAGTAGTCGCTGCTCAGAGCAAACCCGTCTAAAGACGGCGACGCAGAGCTACGGGGCTACGGCGATGTGATCGCCACGCCAGCCGGGCCGCCAGCGGATCGACCTTCGGGTCGAAGTTGGTGGCCTTTGTTCTTTGGGCGAGCTGGTAACAGGAGGTTCGGGGTCATGCCGTTCACGTTCAAGCTGGCGAAGCGTCTGGCGCTCTCCAAAGCGGTCCGCACGACCGCGACGCGAGCGTTGTCCGCGCTGCGGCAGGCTTCGACCGGTCCGGCCGTCCTTGCTCTCGCCTCCTTGCTCCTGCCTCCCCGTACATCCGCCACGCCGTTGCAGAGTAGACCACGAGTCTCGTGGTGCGCCCTGACGTGCCAGAAACACCACTGCTGAGGAGTCTACCGTCATGACGTTCAAGCACAAGTTATCGGTCCGGTTGGCCTTGCTGAAGGATGCGTTCGTCGTGGTTGGGGCTCTCGCGGCCGTTGCCTGCGAGAAGCCCCTGGTTTCCGCCAACACGAATACGGATCCGACGATCCATCTGCAGATCAGCCCCAAGTCCACCACCCTGCCAACCGACGGCACGAGCCAGCTGATGGCGGTCGCGTTTAACTCGACCGGCGATACGGTGGATCTTAGCCTCAGTTGGAGTGTGACCGGCGGCAGCATGACGGACACCAGCACCAGCAACCGCCGGCATTACGCACACTATAAGGCCGGCTCGGACACCGGCAGGTTCAAGGTCGTCGTCCACGGCAATGGCGGAACTCCCACTGATACGGCGACCATCACGGTGACTCCACCCGCGGTGGCCTCCGTGAGCGTGACGCCGGCGACCGTGACTCTGCTGGCGGGCACCGCCGTGCAGCTCACGGCATCCACGAGGGACTCCTCGGGCACCCTGCTCACCGGCCGGTCGATCTCTTGGTCGAGCGGCAGTGGGACGGTAGCGAGCGTGAACGCCAACGGTCTGGTCAGCGCCCTCACCCAAGGCTCCGCGACGATCACGGCGACGAGCGAAGGCAAGAGCAGCACGGCGGCGATCACCGTGACGAGCGTGCCGGTAGCGTCCGTGCTGGTCTCGCCGGCGACGGCGACGGTCCGGGTCGGGCAGACCGTGCAGCTCACGGCGACCGCGAGGGACTCGACCGGCAGCACGTTGACCGGGCGGACCGTGACGTGGGGGAGTAGCAACCCCAGCATCGCGACCGTCAGCAACAGTGGGCTCGTGACGGGCATCGTGGCGGGGACGGCGACGATCACGGCGACGAGCGAAGGCAAGAGCAGCACCGCCGCGGTCACCGTGATGATCGTCCCGGTGGCCGCAGTGGCGGTCGCGCCGGCAACGGCGAGCCTGCCCGTCGGGCAGACGGTCCAGCTCACGGCCACGCCGAAGGACTCGGCGGGCGCCGCGCTGACCGGACGGCCCGTGACGTGGGCGAGCAGCAATGCGGCGGTCGCGACCGTCAGTGGTAGTGGGCTCGTCAACGGCATCGCGGCCGGGACGGCGACGATCACCGCGACGAGTGAAGGGAAGGCCGGCAGTGCGGCGGTGACGGTGACGCTCGTCCCGGTCGCGTCCGTCGTCGTGAGTCCGGCAACGGCGAGCCTCCCGATCGGCGGCACCGTACAGCTGAGCGTCACGATCAAAGACGCCAGCGGCAATACGCTGACGGGGCGGACGGTGGCGTGGACGTCGAGTGCGCTGGCGATCGCCACGGTGTCGCCGAGCGGGCTCGTGACCGACGTGGCCGGTGGCGGCACGGCCACGATCACCGCGACGAGCGAGGGCAAGAGTGGCACGTCGGCCCTCACCGTACAAGCGTCGCTGCCCA